>OFFD01001483.1_pt1 | contig 13807 bp, 13 predicted proteins | sample 1521291 | NCBI WGS metagenome assembly OFFD01 (sample SAMEA3504103, study PRJEB24116) | mouse gut metagenome | biome: mouse gut; feature: mouse-associated habitat; material: faeces | place: Denmark | collected 2011 | reverse complement strand
GTACTTTGCCTCCCGGTTTTCAAGATGCCAAAAAGGAATTCAATTCTTATGGGGACCTCATCATGTGGTGTGAGATTCTGAATTATTGTAAGGATAAAGAAATAAAAAAGTGTGTTCTTGTTTCCCGCGATGTAAAGAAAGATTTTGTCTACAATGTCGATGTTAGCGGTAGATCATGTAAACTTACAGATGTGCGTTTAAGAGATGAATTTGAAATTTACACGAATTCTGATCAATTTTATGTTGTTGACATAGAGAGATTAATATCTATATTTTCACAAAATGCTCCGTCCAAATTCGAAGCATTAGCAAAAGCAATTCAGATTATAGATATTTCCAAAATTAGAGAGAATAAAAAAGAAGAGAGCACAAATGGCATTTCATCAGAAGAAGTCTTAAATATAGACCTGAACACTTCTCAAATCAGCAATATGTCAGAAGTATATACAGATGTTATAAATGCTAATTTAGAGAGAATTGAAACATCTTCTTCTAAACAGGCAGAAATACCAGACAACGTGGCTGTTTCTGAAAAAGCACTAAAAGATGCAGATTTCAGTTTAGACGAAGACAAGGGCATACTCGCGATAATCAAAAAATTGAAATCACATACATGGCCCACCCAAAATAGTGCTATAAGCCAACTCGAAGATGATTTGAAAGGGTTAAATTTTTCTAATCTATCAGAAATCCAATTGGATGCGTTATTTGTATTAGGTCGAAACATATACCAAGCAGCTTGTGGAAATTCATATTCTGCAATTTATTATCTTCAAAAAATTGATGATAATTTATCCAAATACTCTGAAATTATTAGGGATTATGTTGTTTCTGGTGCATTGTTTGAAATATTTTTTGATTCCAAAGGCGAGATCCGTAACAGATACAAATACCGACACTCCTCATCTTTATTCAAATTAGACAGGGAAAAATATAACCGAGCCTTTTCATTTCTTGAAAACCAATTATTACAATATAAGGATACAAATATCGTCTATCCATATTATGCGGATAAAAGTAGCATTGTTTTTAACGTAGTCTCTCATCCAAAACAACTTGATGTACTATCCGGTGATAAAGAATATAATTATATAGATGAAATAAAAATCGGAACAAAGGCCATACAATTACAACGAAATGATAATTCATTATTTCCCGATGCAATAGAGCCATCTTTATTTGTCAAAGAATTATCACACATTTATTGTTTGCCAAAAGACAAAGTGCAAATTCGTTATAGCCCCAATATAAACAATGATTTGAAGATTACTGTTAATGGTTATTTTACGTCTGTAATACAATCAGAATAATTTCTCGATAAAAGTAGCTACCTGAGCGGTATGGGTAAATTCCGTTTCGTTCGCGAAGATATTTCGGGGGATTTGCAGGATACAAGATCCGGCTGGCGGGCGGGTTTGCGGGAAATCTTCTTTGCGCCTTACGGACGAAGCGTATTTTCCGCAAAAATCTTGTCGTAAGCGAATCCCGAACCTTTCAAGCTACTGAAACAGATTCCATCCATACCGGCTCCGCTAAGGCATAAACGAATCAGCAGCTTCGTTTTCTGCTCACTGCCATCCTGAGAGAGCAGTTCTGCCGCGGAATCAATCAATATCGCACAGCACACAGCTCGACCGAATAAAAGCTTTGCACAAGGAAACGCCAGAATCCTCCAACCTTCCACTTGGCATAAAAACGGAGTGAAGATATTGTTATGTCGGTACGCCGGCATATACACATGCTGTTACATGAACAAACATACGGCTATTCAGTCAGCCAACCATACAGTCATACGTTTGACTGTATGATCGTTTGGTCGGTCATACACGCATGCAATCATCTGTCTGTTCATTCACCCAGTCGATTGTACATTTATTCACCTGTTCAATCAAGCCGTCGGTCGATATTTCGACTATCCGAATAGCCAGCCGATTGTTCGGTCGGCCAAGTCATCGTATGACCGGACACTTCATGCCTGTTTCGACCCTTTGTCGTTTGTGGCGTCGAAGTGGCCCCATGTGGCACAATCGACTGTTGTGCAGATTGTTGAATAGGTCGGTATCTTTGTCGCCGTAACGATTCCGACGTAGATGGAAGCTGCCTTGCCCGTTTTTACGGCGGTCGGTTCAATAGTCCGTCCGACGAGCGGATGAAACGTTTTCAATAAGCCAAATGAGCAGAGTCGTGCTCGCACGGCTCTGCCATGGCGAGAAAACGACGGCAGAAAAGCCAACGTATTTGCAAAGGGCAAATAGCAAGCTGTGTTTTCCGTTACCCGAAACTATTTCCGTAACGGGAAACAGCTTGCCCGCAAGAGGATGAAAGCACCTCCGAAGTCGGCGCTTTTCGACTGGCGGCTCCGCCATGAACGAATCGCAATTTTCAGTAACCGGCGAGGCGATGGCCTCACCTCGAAAATTTCGATTATGGAGAAAAACAGACCGGCCCGCAAAGGTCGAGGGGGACGCCCCGCGAAAACGGATACCGCTTCGCATTGTATCATGGTGCGATTCAACGATACGGAACACGCCCGATTTCTGACGATGTACGAGCAATCGGGGCTGTTGTCGAAAGCCGCTTTTATCAAGGCACGGGTCTTCGGCGACGTGTTCCGAGTGATAAAAACCGACCGCGGAACGCTGAAACACGTAGCCAAACTGACGCAACTGCACGCTCAATATCGGGCGATCGGAGTCAACTACAATCAAGTCGTCAAAGAACTGCGTACCCGTTTTACGGAACGGAAAACATTGTCGCTGCTTTATAAGCTGGGAAAAGCCACCATGCAACTCGTCGAAATCAACCGGCGAATCATTGCACTTTCCGAAGAGTTCAAAGAGAGATGGTAATCCGCCTCGTTCACTTCGTATTTCGAGGCCTCCATGTCCGCATACGCTGCAAAAGAGCTTGTTTCGCTTTGTCGATCCACGGAGTGGGATTGTTGCGCAGTTTCATGTCGCAGAACGTGCGCGAAAGGTTCGTGTCGAGCCGGGTATTGAAGACATTGGCGATATAAGCCGCCAACTGCGTAAGCGGAACATTGCCGAAGCTGCGCTTGCTGTCGAGCAGATAGATCAATTCCGTCAAATCCGTCTTGCTGTCCTGCCATGTCAGCCGTACAGCAGGCAACGAATCGTCGGAAGCTGTCTTTACATATTCCAGTGCTTCCAACTCGCCTTTCAGATAAGCCGATAACAACTCGTTGGCCAACAATTTCGCCACTTTGAAATCGGCATTGGTCGAGAACTTCGGGTCGCGCTCGTAATGAAACGATTCGAGGTATAGTGCCGTATCGTTCCGATTGCGCAGATAATACAACGTATCCAAATGCGTCATACCCGAGCGATAGTAACGCACGAAATCGGAGTGTTTGTTGTTGTAACGGTTGATCGCCTTGATTTCATCCCGCAGATAGACATGTTGCGATTCGACACCCACGGGACGGTTCATCTCGATGTTATAGATTTTGCGATAATAAATCAAACGATGGTACAACCGAGGCTTTACGACCTTGAAAAACTCGATCTCTTCGGCTTCGGAGCTGAATGTATAGCCGGCGACAAACTCCCTCAACCGCTGAAAAGCATCGCCCAAAACGAGCGATGCTTCTAAGGATTTTTTCAGAACGTTCAAGTTCGAGTGTTCGAGGTTTCTTAATTTTTTCTCGATCTCTTTTTCGAGAGTGGAAACAAATGATCGCATTATTACAACCAATTAGTTAGGTATATCCCGAATATCCATCGTACGATCACTCTACCAAATTATTGCTCTTCATCCATTCGTCGAGAAGCTGCGAAAGTCGGTCGTTGTTCAGATCCTGCATCAGGAAGTGTGTATTGCCATAGATGCCGATTTTGGGAAGTTCGACCAACGTTGCATTGCCTCCGTGGCGATTCACGGTCTCCACGAACTTGCGAGCCATTTGCAGGCGCACACGCCAATTCTCGTCGCCGAGGTTCTCGGACGGTATTTCGGGGATATAGTCGCCGAAATACAGAATGACAGGGATCTGCGTGAGTCGCTCGAACTGCTCCATAGGAACGGGAGTTCCTGCTACGCCTCCCGTTAGCCCGTCGATACGTTCCGGCACTTCGCCCTCGGGAAACACGAAACCGCCCGGTTCATACGCAACGACCGCCTTGACCTCAGGGTTCTGCATGGCAGCTATCCAACCCGGGAATCCGCCGGCCGAGTGGGTAACGAGGATATGGTCGCCGATGCGGTCGGCCAATGCGCCGAGAGCGGGAACGTCCTGCCGGTGGTCGCTCAGATCGGGCGTCATTTCACGGAAGAACTGCGAGAGCGACACGGAGTCTTTCGGGAACTGCACTCCGTCGTTATAGTTTGGCCAAATACCGAGACGCCAGATGTCGAACCAGAACATCTCGTCGGCCACAGGCTTGACCGCAGTGGTCTCCGATGTTCTTCCCGCACGCCCCCGACCGGGCAGATCCATGACATAACTGCTCCACCCGCGGCGCAGCATCAACGTAGCGAATCCGTCGCGGCCGTCGGGTGTCATCTGCCAGCAGACGCCCGAACCGCCGTAACCATGTACATAGACCAGCGGCAGCCGATGAGCGTCGGCGGGTATCTGAAAATCCACGAAGGCATGGTTGGCACGGTAGCTTTGACCGGTCTCTTCTTGCTCCACCCAGCCGACGAATTTGCGGTTGTCGTATTCGCCCTCTCGCTGTATGGTCACTCCGCCGACAGTGAAATGTCCCTGCTTGGCGATGGTTATGTTCTGCGCTTCCGTTGTTCCGATAAAAGCCATAAGCACTGCCGATAAGATAATCCTTTTCATTTTTGTTGCGTCAGTCGGTTGAATTTCATTCCTCCATTTCTCGCCTCGGCATAGCTCGAATAGCATTCGGCTATGCTCTCGGCTTATCGAAATCGTTCAATACTCCGCGAAGCGGTTCAGAATACATTTTGCCGAGGTTCGTCTCCACGATATTCAACAATGCTGAAAGCTGTTCAGCCGTGATGCCCAGATGCAGGCAGATCGATATGTGGCCGTATGCCATCGGCTCCGCACTGCCCACACCCGCAAGAACGGACACCGTAGCGAGTTCGCGCTCGCGGTAAGTCAGCAGGTCGCGCTCGAAAAGGTCAGCGAACAGATGCTCTTTCAAAAAGCGTTCGACGGTCGGGGCGAATACGGCATATCCCGCTTTCGGGGCATCGACCGATATGCCCGATATTTCGGCGAGTACGTCGCGCCCGCGTTCGTAACGGCTGCGGTCGTTTTCGATTACAGTCGCTTCCTGCCCGACGGGATCGTCTATGCCTTTCGCTTTGCGTTCATCCACTACCTGCATGAACGTCTGGATAGCCCGCAGGCTGCGCGGAAATCCGCAATAGGCGTAGGCGTGAATCAACACTTCATTCACCTCATTAACGGTCATACCCGCCTCCAAAGCCTCCGCGAGTGCCTGTTTCAGATGTTCCAGATCGCCTTTGCCCGTATAGGATGCCACTGCGACAATGGCCTGCTCACGGGCGGTCAATATTTTGTTCGCTTCGGCATGGCGACTTTCGGTCGTCGCTTCGCGGTATTGTTCGTCGCTTACGGGGTCGAGCCAGAGGGCTGCATTCGTCTGCGGATTGCACTCGACAGCCACGTGGGCGAACCAACTGTCGGGCGCTGCACCGTGCCAATGCTCCACGTCGGGAGCGATTTCGACGATATCGCCCGGAAACAACCGGCGAGCAGGCTCTCCTTTCTCCTGATAGTAACCGATACCTGCCGTAGCAATCAGAATCTGTCCGCCCTTGTGCGAATGCCAACTGTTGCGGCATCCCGGCTCGAAAGTAACGTTGAACATCGGGACGTTCAGTGTTCGCTCAACGGTGCGAGCCACACTTCGCCCGTGAAATGGGGATTCGGGGATATTTTATCGCCCAGCGGATAAGGTTGTCGGAAAGTTTCCGCAGTTTGCGCGTAAGTTCCTACGCATGATATGGATAACATGGCTGTAAGAAATAGATTTTTGACGTTCATATTGTTTTTCGTTTTTTTGCAAAAGTAATGGCGGACATCGAAAACGGCGATACAAAAAAATCGGTAAAAACTGCTGTTTTTACCGATTGTATGAACTTGTAAGAATCTGCTACTCCCTGTAATCCGACGGTTTGACACCCAGATTCTGTTGCACGTAGCGACTGAAATAAGCGGGTGACGAGAAGCCGAACATGTCGGAAATCTGAACGAACGTCAGCGACTTGTCCCGCAGCAGACGCGTGATGTCGAGAATCGTATAGCGGTTGATCCAGTAGTTGGCGGCATACCCGCTGACTTTTTTCGACACCTCCGAGAGGTATTTCGACGTAACGCACAGGCAGTCGGCGTAATAGGTTACCTCGCGGTGTTCGCGGTACGTTCCCTCCTCCAGCATTTTCAGAAAACGGTTCATGATGGAGGCGTTCTGCGTGGAGATGTCGTTCTCGCCGTAGAGGCGGGCATGAAAATCGAAGAAGTCGAGAATCGCCGCCTGCATGGCATTGACGAGCGTCTCGCGATAGAACCGGTGCTCGGTATCGGCGATGCGCTCTTCAAGCCGCTCGATGTCCCGACGGCAGACGATCTGCTGCTCGGGCGTGAGGTGCATCACGGGATTGAGGAACAAGGCCAGCGAACCCTTCATGCCGTAGTTGCTCTGCGGCGTGCACAGCTCGACGAAGCCGGGCTTCGCGTAGATGATCTTGCAGAGGAAGTCGTCCGACGGCTCGACCCGCTCCACCAGCTCGCGTTTGCGGATGATCGACAGATCGCCGGCGTGCATCTCGAAATCCTGCTCGTTGAAACGGTAGCGGCACACTCCTCCCTGGCAGAGCAGATGCGCCAGGTATTCCTCGTCGGAATCCGTAGGTACTACGCCCAGCCGGTCGGCAACTATTATGTCGTTTCGATATTCCATGCCGTAAGCTTCCGTTCGCAAATATAGAAAAAATCTTGCAGCCGCGTTCAGTCGGCTGCAAGTTTCACCGTTTCTGAGCAAGGAATCAACGGTTTATCGCACGATTCCGATCGCTCGCAGCCACTCCTCGATGCCTTTCGTGTTTCGGTCCACAGCCCCGAACCCTTTCAGATGCTCGGCTGCCGGGGTCAGCTCGACGATGCGTGCCAGCGTCTCGTCGCGGTAGGTCGAAGCGTAGGTGCAGAACGGAACGACGGTCTTGCTGTTGAAATCATAACTTTCGGCGAACGTGTCGATAATCATCGGCGCGGTCCACCACCATACGGGACAGCCGATGAATACCGTGTCGTAATCCGCCCAGTTTTCGATCTTGTTTTTAATGGCCGGACGGGCGTCTGCCTCCTTTTCGGCTTTGGCCACCTCGGTGCAGGGACGATATTCCGCAGGATACGGCTTCACGGGTTCGATGCGGAACAGCGTGCCGCCCGTCAGCGAGGCGATATGCTCCGCAACATGCTGCGTATTGCCGCCCCAGCTGAAATAAGCGATGAGGATTTTCTTTTCCGCCGGTTTGGCATTTTCGGTTGCGGTCTGCGCATCAGCTCCCGTCCAGCACAGCAGGACGGCGAATAGGGTCATCAGTTTCGTTTTCATAGTTTTATAAATTGGATTCGAAAAACTCCGTCAGCTTGTTTACCGCCTGCTCCACATACTCCGGCACGTAGTAGGTCTTGATATGTGTCGCTCCGGGAATCAGGAACAGCTTCTTTTGCTGTGTGCCGGTCGCCTTGCTGTAACACAGCTCCGTCATGTAGAACGTGTCGGCGATACTGCCGGCAATCATCATCAGCGGCCGGTCTATCAGATACATCCCTTCGCTGGCATCGAACGCCATCAGATCGACGAGGCTGCTCTTGGTGTAGCGGAATGTCGAATTGGGGTGTGCATGGGTTTGCAGGTAATACACGTAGCCATCGCGGTAGAGGTCGAACGGCAGTGCGGCGGCCTGTTCGGGCGTTACGCCGCTCATGTCGCCCACGTACTCCGGTTCGCCGCCCTCGGCCTCTTTCTGACGGGCGGCCGAGGCATCGGCCAGACGCTCCTGCACGCTGTTGATCTGCGAATCGAGGAATCCGTTGCGGCGAACCAATCCGGTGTTGAACATGCTGAGCGTGGCCACGGCCTTGAAGCGTTTGTCGGTCTGTGCGGCCGCCAGCGTGTAACCGCCACCGCCGCAGATACCGAGAATACCCAAACGATTTGCATCCACACCGGGGTATTGCAGCAGGATGTCGGCAGCACGATGGATGTCCTCGATGCGGTGGGCGGGCTTGTCCGTGTTGCGCGGTTCGCCCTCGCTGGCTCCTTGATAAGCAGCATCGAACGCCAGACAGATATAGCCCGCTTCGGCCATGCGCTGGCTGTAAAGTCCCGCCACCTGCTCCTTCACTCCGCCGTTAGGGTGCGCCACGACGAGGGCGGGATAGCTTTTAGCCGGGTCATAGTCCGCCGGCGTATAGACGTTGGCGGCGATTTTCAGACCGCCGAGGTCGTAGGTAATGGGATGGATATTAACCTTACCGTCCGCATTTTCCGTGAGCGCGCCGGCATAGACCAGCCCCCACGGATTCGAGTTGTGGCTCTTGAAAGCGGACATATCCGCCACTGTAAATGATTCGTTCGTTTTCATCGTCTCTTGTGCGTTTAATGTATTGCCAAAGGTCATTGCCGCCAGCAATACGGATGTCATTATTTTTTTCATATTTATCGGTTTATATATTTCTCCCAGAACTTCACAGCCTCTTACTCCCAGCCTTCCGCACTCGTTCCGATGCCCAAGCCGAAGCCGTGACGCAGATTCGGGAAGAGATGAAATTCGGCATCGATGCCCAGCGCGTTGAGATTCTCCACCCGCCGCTGCATGACCGACGCACTCGCTATGCCGTCGTTATCGCCGATGACTACGTAAGTCGGCGGATCGTTGCGCGTATAGTCGGTATGGCTGGTGTAACCCATAACGACGACGGCCGGACGCGGGTTATCGGCCTCGATGAATCCTTGTGTCGAGTAGGAACCCAGATAGGCCGCCATGCGTGCGCCTGCCGAGCCGCCCCACAGCGAGTAATCTTCGGTCGAGACCTGCAACTCTCCGGCATGGCGCAGGATGAAGTCGATGGCCGCGGCGAGGTCTTCGCACGCCACCTGCGCACCGCCTGTCCGATACTGGATGGAAAAGGCGTTGTAACCCATTTCGCTCAAAGCGATGGCCAACGGAAATCCTTCGTGGATCGCCCCGACATACGACCAGCCGCCGCCCGGACAGACGACGGCGAACGGCCGCCCCGGTTCGCCCCGGAAAAAGAAAAGGCCGGTATTGTTCTTGCGCGTATCGGCCCGTTTCTCGGCATCGGAATAGATGTCGTAGAAGATACGATTGCCGTCGTGCACATAATCGATCATCCGGTTGATGGTCTCCACGGCCCGTTCGCCCGTTACGTAATTATGGAAGGGCAACATGCTCGCGACATTCCGAAGCGGTAAATCGTCGTCGTATCTCCGTTCGACCGGCAGAATGAACTGCCCGAAGCCGGCGAACGCCTCGTGCTCCACCACGTCTTTTACCGTGCTGGCCGTAGACAAATGCCCGGCGACCAGCTGTGTCGGGCTTTCCGGCAGCTCCGCTGGTCGTTGCGGATCGGATTGCGACGGTTCCGCCTCGGAAGAGGTGCAGGCGACCGACAGCAGGCACAGCAGAGATACAGTCATTGTTTTCATTTTACCGTACCTTTATGAAATCCGTACCGCAACCACATGACGCCGTGTTCCCGCTGCTCTGCGGAGAGCAGTTGCAAACTCTGCCCTCCTGCCGGACGATCGGTCGTACCGCCAATATATTCGAAGATGGACGGCACGCCCGAAAGCCCGTCGATGCCGGGATAGACGACCAGACTCAGTTCATCGACCAATCCGTCTGCAAGCAGTGCACCGTTCAATATGCCGCCGCCCTGCACCGAAACGGAGCGAATCCCGAACTCGCGGCCGACAGCTTCGAGCCCTGCCCGAAGATCGGTCGCAGCATCGACGATAACGTAGGAGATCCGCCTCTCGCGCAGATGGGAGAGGTACTCCTCCGTGGCATTCCGCCCCACGATGACGAGTATATTGTCGCCTCTCAGAGAGGAAGACGTAAAGAAAATGTCGGCATCGGGATCGGCTACGATGAACATCCGCTCCGAACGGCGTTCGCCAACGAACACGGCGGGAGTATCCGGCTGTACGGGACGTCCGGAGACAGCGAATTTATAGGAAAATACAGCGCGTAGGGTGTTCTTTCCGAACATCCATGCGTCCGTGCCCAGTTCGCGGCCGACGGCGGCATAGACATGCAACAGCTCCGAGGCAGGCGTGCCATCGAACGGCTCCGTCCAACGGCTATTGAGCAACCGCCCGTCGACGGAACTCATGATATGACAAACTATTTTCGGTTTCATAAATTATTTTTTAATAGGCGATCCGCCGAATACTTCGCTCATCGGCATCGCCGCGAGGGCTTCGTCGATGGTCCGCACCTGTTCGGCAGTCAGGAGAATATCGGCAGCTCCGATATTCTCCTTGAGGCGGCACAGGTGGCGCGTTCCGGGAATCGGCACGATCCACGGACGTTTATTCATCATCCACGCCAGCGCGATCTGCGACGGCGTGGCACGGTGCTCCTCCGCCAAGCGGTCGATAAGCGCGAACAGCGTGCGGTTCTGCTCGAAGCTCTCCGGGCGGAACTGCGGCATCGAAGCTCGATAGTCCGTTGCAGCGTTGAACTGCGTATCGGCGGTGTAACACTCCGTCAGCAGTCCATTGGCCAGCGGCGAGAAGGCAACGAAGCCCACGCCCAGCTCTTCGAGCACGGAAAACAGCGCCTCGTGCCGACGCGCCATCATCGAGTAGCGGTTCTGCACGGCCGCGACGGGACAGACCTTGTGGGCGCGGCGCAGATACTCTTCCGTCGCCTCCGAAATACCCCAGTGGAGGATTTTGCCCTCGCGGATCAGGTCGGCCATCGTATCGGCTAACCCTCCTCGGGTGCTACTTTCGGGTCGATACGATGCTGGTAGTAGAGGTCGATGCGGTCGGTGTGCAGGCGGCGCAGCGACTCCTCGACCGAGCGGCGGATGGTCGCCGGGCGCGAATCGGGAATCAACGCATGCGGCCCCGCACCGTGGGGATCGTCGAACGTCAGTCCGAATTTGGTAGCCAACACGATCGGGTCGCGCAGCGGTCGCAAAGCCCGGCCCAGCAACTCCTCGTTATCGTGTGGGCGGTCTGCCGTACCATAGACCTCGGCCGTGTCGAAAAAGGTATAGCCCATCTCCACGGCATCCGAGAGCAGCTCCGTCATTTCGCGCTTGTCGGCCGGAGCACCGTAGGCGTGGCTCATGCCCATGCAGCCCAGCCCAACGGCGGAGACGCTCAGGCCACCCAACCCCAATGTTCTGTACTTCATATTCTATCGCTGTGTCGGAATCCGCATCTCGCCCAGATAGGCGCGTTCTTTCTCCTCGAGCGTCATGTTGAAAAAACGCTTTTCCTTATCGAGGCTCCGCATCTGCGCCATCTCCCCGTCGGTCAGTTCGAAGTCGAAAATCGCGATATTCTCCTTGATGTAGTCGGGATTCGAGGCTCCGGGAATGGCGGAAAAACCTTCCTGCATGTGCCAGCGCAGAATTACCTGCGCCGGGGTCTTGCCGTGCGCTTCGGCGATTTTCATGATGGTCGGATCTTTAAACAACACACCGTTCGACATCGCACCGCCCAGCGGGAACCAGCAGGTAATGTGGATGCCGTAAGGCTTTACCTTCTCGCGTACGGCCAACCGTTGCGCGTAGGGATGACACTCTATCTGAAGCACGGCAGGTTTTACAGTGGATTCGCTCATGATTCTCTCGAACACCTCGTCGCTCGCATCGAAGTTGCTGAGACCCAGCGCACGCACCTTGCCCGTTGCCACGGCTTTTTCCATATCGCGCCATGCACCCACGAAATCGCCAACGGGCTGGTGGACGTACAGCAGGTCGACATAATCCAACTGCAACCGCTCCAACATTTCATCGATCGCTTTCAGTGTCTTGCCCTCGCCGTATTCCGTAGGCCAGATCTTCGAGGTAATCCAGATCTGTTCGCGCGGCGTACCGCTCTCGGCCATGAATGTCTTCACAGCGCGTCCTACGCCCTTCTCGTCGTTGTAGGCATGGGCGGTGTCGATGTGCCGGTAGCCGGCGCGCAAAGCCGTGAGGCACGACTGCTCGCACACCTCGTCGGAGGGTTGGAGGAAAGTTCCCAGGCCGAACTGCGGCATCAGGATACCGTTGTTGAGCTGCACCAGCGGTACGCCGGCGGCAGTCTTATAAATATCCTGCGCGAAAGAGGTGCTGCCAATCATCGAGGCCAGCGTGGCGAGGCCGATAAAGATTTTTCTTCTCATATCCGTTTATTTTTTCGACATGGCAAAATTAGAACGGCACGACCGGGCCGGCATTACAAGAATTTCGGTTGAAACTACACTTATTTCGGTTTTTGCATCGACACGGAACCGATTCCCGAAAAAATGGTAATTCGAGCCGTGTTTTTTATTCCGCCGACACGAACGGACCTATCTAATTTTGCACGCGGATAACCGCAGAACAACCGATAAACTACAATACAATATGAAAAAGTATCTGATCTATCTGATGATGGCTGCGGCCGTCATGGCATTTGGAGCCTGCTCACCCGAAGACGAAAGCGACCCCCAGACACCGGGAACCGAAACGCCCGTGAATCCGGACGACGGAGACGACGCATCGGAAGTTCCCGACACGCCGGAGACTCCCGACGAACCGCAGCAGCCGGGCGACGATCCCGATACCCCGACCAGCGGGAGCAGAATCCTGGTCGCCTATTTCAGCTGGGGCGGCACGACGCAGCGTATGGCGCAGGAGATCGCGCGCCAGACTGGTGCCGACCTGTTCCGCATCGAGCCCGTCGTTCCCTATCCGACCGAATACACGCCCTGCACCGAAGTGGCGCGTACCGAAAAGGAGGCTGATGCCCGCCCGGCTATCGTAAACGAGGTCGAAAATTGGGCCGATTACGATACGGTGTTCATCGGTTGCCCCGTGTGGTGGTGGACCACTCCGATGATTATCTGCACCTTCGCCGAACGCTACGACTTCGCGGGCAAGACCGTAGTGCCGTTCTGCACCTATGCCGCCACCTACCGCGACGAAACGCTGGCACGCATCGTGGAGTTGACACCCGATGCCGTGCATCTGACCGGCGAGGGGCTGACGAGCGGACGAATCAACGAACAGAACATCTCATCATGGCTCAAAGCGATCGGAATAATCGAGTAAATATAGTCCTGATAATTATCAACATATCCAAATACATCCTTGCAATGGCCGTGGTGTTAGCCATATCAGGCTGTACGGCACAGGCACAAACAAAAACTGATGGTAACATGAAATCGGTAATCGTATATTTCACACACTCCGGCAATACCGAACTTGCCGCCAAGCAGGTTGCGGAAGCGACAGGAGCCAAAATGATCCGGCTTTTGCCCGAACGACCCTATTCATCGGAAGATGTCGATTGGGTAAACGAACAGTCCCGCTGCACGCAGGAACACCTCGATCAATCGCTTCGGCCGGCTATCAAATCGGTCGATATTGACTTCGCAAAGGTGGATACCGTGTTCATCGGCTTTCCCGTCTGGTGGCACGAAGAACCGGCGGTAATCCGCACTTTTCTCGACAATTACGGCGAACAACTGAAAGGCAAGGTAATACTTCCTTTCTGCACCTCCTACGAAAGCCCGATGTCGGAAGCCGATGACACACTGAAGAAAGGTT
>OFFD01001479.1_pt1 | contig 13843 bp, 4 predicted proteins | sample 1521291 | NCBI WGS metagenome assembly OFFD01 (sample SAMEA3504103, study PRJEB24116) | mouse gut metagenome | biome: mouse gut; feature: mouse-associated habitat; material: faeces | place: Denmark | collected 2011 | reverse complement strand
AATTTCTCTTGCTATCATATAATGTTTGTTTTATAATAGATATTAGCCATATACGGGTAATATATGCGGGAATTAATCAGTAAACGGGGGAGGTGGAAAAGACTGTCTTTTTTTGAGCCGTTTTTTGCGGCTTGTGACGGAGAATTTGGGTTTTCGCATGAGTGGTTTGTAAGTTTGTAAAAAGGAAAGAAGGAACCAAGGAGGAATATGGGCATGAAGATTAGAAAGAATATGAGAATATTAAAAAAAATGGCAACAGTGGCTTTGACAGCGGCTCTGGCATTGTCGCCATTTGCAACAGTGGCTGACAGCGGGGATTTCGTGTATGCGGCAGAAGAAGAAACGCCGAAGGAATACACCGCGATTTATGATATTGCGGGTTTGTATGCGATTCGAAATAATTTGGCAGGCAATTATATTTTAATGAATGATATTGATATGACAAAGGATACAAGCGAAGGTGGAGATTATAACTGCGGAACTGGGTGGGATTCGATTGAAGAATTTCGTGGGACATTTGATGGAAATGGGCATCGGATTATCGGGATGCAAATTTTTGGGGAGTTTACAAATGATTATGTTAATCTGGGTTTCTTTGAGGAACTTTCTGGCGCAACTGTGAAGAATCTTGGCATTGTAGATTGCAATATTGATATAACGATAGATGGTTATGGGATTAAGGTTGGATCAATAGCGGGCTTGCTTTCTTCAGGTACAGTTGATGGTTGTTATTCATCTGGTAAGGTTACGGTAAGAGGGATAGACAACGGAATTGGTGGATTAATAGGTCAAAGCATCGGAAGCAGTATTAGTAACTGCTATAATAGATGTGAAATTGACTATTCGGGGATAAATGGTAAAACCTATGTTGGCGGTATATTTGGTATGTGCAACATTTGGGATTCTCGCAATTTTTTTCGCCATTTATATAACGCAGGCAGCATCAAAGGGGAGAATGCAATGGTTGGCGCTATTGCAGGATATGTCTGCATTAGTTTAAAAAATTGCCAATATTTGAAAACCACAGCTTCAAAAGGAGTAGGCAACAAAGACGATAATCCCGATTGCGTAGCCCTCAGTGAAGCCCAGATGAAAAATGAAAAACTGTTCACTGGATATGATTTTGATGCCATATGGGAAGTTGACCCGTATTGCGCTTATCCATTTCCGCAGTTAAAAAGCAACCGTATGATTCAACTGAAATCCATAAGTCTGAAATCGCAACCGGAAAAAACTGTTTATAATCAGGGGGAAACGCTGCAAATAAACGACGTTCAGATGGATATTACATATGAAGACGGCATAAAAACCACGATTCCGCTTACACAGGACATGTTAAGCGGTTATGATATGATGCAAATTGGAACTCAGACGGTGACTGTAACGTATGGCGGCATAAAAACATCTTTCGGAATAGAAGTAAAGGCAATTCCGGTTTCGGGCATCACGATACCAAAAACGGTTTCCATTTACCGTTCCAAAGAACAGCTTCTTACTCCCGTAATAACCCCGTCGAACGCGACGGATAAGAAGGTTTCATGGGAATCAAGCCGGCCGGAAATAGTAAGCGTGGATCAAAGCGGACGAATAAAAGCAAAAGCGGCAGGCTCGGCAGTGATTACAGTGACTGCATCAAATGGAATAACTGCAAACTGTACGGTAACGGTATTAGTTCCGGCAGTTTCCATACAGTTAAGCCAACGCGCGCTTAGTTTAAAAGAAGGGGAAAGCTTCAGTATAACCGCGGCAGTTTTGCCATATGAAAGCACAGACTCCATAAAATGGCGTTCTGGAAATTCCGCTGTGGCAGAAGTGTATGAAGGGTGTATTGTGGCAAAAAAAGCCGGAGTTGCATCAATCATTGCTTATACAGAAAGCGGCGTTCAGGGAGTTTGCGCAGTCACCGTACAGAAAAGACCCGCTCAGCAAAATACAGAAAATGAGAAACCGTCAGGCGGGCAGGGAACTGTAGATTCAGGCGGCAAACCAAATTCAGGGTCAACTTCCCAAACAGGCGTAACAAAAGATTCAGCAATGATACATAAAGTAAAAGCCACAAAAGCAAAGATAAAGAGTATAAAAAATGTAAAATCCAAAAGCATGAAACTAAAACTAAGCGGGCTTTCAAACTGTGACGCTTATCAAATCCAGTACAGTATGAAAAAGAGTTTTAAGGGTGTAAAAACCGTGACGAAAAAAAGCGGCTCCGTCACAATAAAGAAACTAAAATTAAAGAAAACTTATTATGTAAGGGTCAGAACGATGAAAAAAATCGGCGGAGCTTCTTATTATGGAAAATGGAGCGGCAGAAAAACGGTAAGGATTAAGAAGTAAGCTAGCTTTAAAGTTCAAATGAAAAACAGATTTGGGAGAGTATGGAATGAGGATAAAAAAAGCATTGGGAATTATATGCCTAATACTTCTTATTGCATTATATAATGACTATATAAATGGGAATAAAAAGGAAACGACAGAGACAGCCGAAAATATCATAGAGGAAGCGGCGGATCAGATTGAAAATATTGCAGATGCAAATGACCCGTATGTTCAGGGCGTGAAAAATGGCTATCCGTTAGAGCATCCTGACCAGACGTATGGAGAAGCGTTTGATCATTTTTTTGCGTATCCTACATGGAAATATTTTATCGGTACGAAAGAAGGATTAGACGAAGATGGAGATGGAGAAGCCGACTATGAAGAACAGAATGTGGACATTGTGGAATTTACAGGATATTGTACATATGGCGGGGTTGAGGTAAAGGCGCGCATTCAGTTTACGTTAGATAAAGACGGCGATACTTTTGAGACGACATATCTTTCTTTTAATGATGTGCCGCAAAATATGCTGACGCTTCATCTCTTGATGAACGAAGTTTTCCAAGACGGAGAGGAACCAGACAGCATGGGAAAGGAAAACACATCTGACAGTGATGCAGAACAGACAGAAGAAAACGAATCGAAAGATTCGGGCGCAGATGAAACGGCCTCTAATGGAGAATGGGAAGATTCATATATCCGTCTCACAGGCCCAAAATGCAGCTTTTCTATTTGGTCAGCCGATGAAAACGGCATAACCTTTGCATTGGCGATCGGCGCTTCCGGTTATATGTCTTATGTAGATATGAGGGATTGTCAGGCAAAATGGACAAGCGACGGCGCTGCGGTTTATACGGAGGACTATGGAGACCGCCACTATAGCCTTACATTTACAATGCAAAATGATCGTCTTTTATTAAGTGAAAATACGCCCTATAGTGAAGATTTTTCCCTAGAGGGCGAGTATGTCAGGGAAAAGTATGCGCAGGATGAGTATGAATACGTCTTTCCACAAGCAGATACGAATTTTCTTGATTCAAATGATTTAAACGGAAAGACTGCCGCGGAATGCAGGATTGCAAGAAATGAAATATATGCCAGACATGGCAGGATATTCAATGATGAACAACTTCAGGGGTACTTTGAAACGTGCTCATGGTATCAGGGAAGCGTCACGCCTGAAAACTTTTCAGAGAATGTTTTGAATGAAACAGAAAAAGCGAACCTGACCGCAATCGCGGAATATGAAAAAAAGATGGGATATTAAGGGAAAGATAGGATTTTAGAAATAAACACAAGAAGAAAAAAGGCTGTCGGATGCGGCGGCCTTTTTGCCGTCCATGAAGCATTTGCCCAAGCTCTTAGTTGCCGGTTTTCGTTTGGCAGGCTCTGTAAATCCTCACACTTGTTAAGAAATTTTACGGCTCAAGTTTCAAGCGTTTTTATCTGCTTTCAAAATTCTTCCATTAAATAATGAAAGAGTTCCCCTCATACGCCCTATTATTTTGCGTTTTCCCCCTTGACATCTCCCAATGCCTTGTAATATAATTGAAAATGCTCTAATGTGGTGACATAGACTTATTATGCCCTTTTTTATGATAGGAGGCCCATTTAGAGCCATGTTGCAGAGAAACTGTTTGCGTAGAATGAAAACGAGAGGTGAATCGTCAATGGAGAAAAACAGAATACGTCCGGTTCAGGCTGGAAAAGGGTTGCGTATGAGTTATTCACGGCAGAAAGAAGTCCTTGAAATACCGAATCTGATTGAAGTCCAGAAAGACTCCTACCAGTGGTTCTTAGACGAAGGCTTGAGGGAAGTGTTTGCGGATATCTCGCCCATCGCTGATTACAGCGGGCATTTAAGTTTGGAATTTACTGATTTTACATTATGCAAAGATGATGTGAAATATTCCATACCGGAATGCAAGGACAGAGACGCCACATATGCTGCGCCGTTGAAAGTAAAAGTCAGGCTTTACAATAAAGAGACAGACGAAATTAATGAACATGAAATCTTCATGGGCGATCTTCCTCTTATGACAGAAACGGGAACATTTGTAATCAATGGCGCTGAACGTGTCATCGTCAGCCAGTTGGTTCGTTCACCCGGAATATACTATGCAATTTCACATGATAAAGTTGGTAAAAAACTCTATTCCTGCACCGTGATTCCAAACCGCGGCGCATGGCTGGAATATGAGACGGATTCCAATGATGTTTTTTATGTGCGTGTAGACAGGACAAGGAAAGTGCCGATTACCGTATTAATCCGCGCCCTTGGCATTGGAAGCAATCAGGAAATCGTGGATCTCTTTGGCGAAGAACCGAAGATTGTAGCGAGTTTTGGAAAAGACGTTGCGACAAATTATGAAGAAGGGTTATTGGAATTATATAAAAAAACCCGCCCGGGGGAGCCGCTGACTGTAGAAAGCGCGGAAAGCCTGATTTCAGCAATGTTCTTTGATCCGAGACGATACGATCTTGCCAAAGTGGGCCGTTATAAATTTAATAAAAAGCTGGCGTTGAAAAACCGGATCAACGGACATGTCCTTGCGGAAGACGTAGTGGATATGTCGACAGGGGAGATTCTGGCTGAAAAAGGGACGGAAGTCACACGTTCCCTTGCGGCAGATATCCAAAACGCCGCAGTTCCCTATGTCTGGATTCAAGGCGAGACGAGAAATGTCAAAGTCCTGTCCAATATGATGGTTGAACTGCGCAATTATGTAGATGCAGATCCAAAAGAGCTTGGCATTACGGAACTGGTATATTATCCGGTTCTTGCTCAGATTTTAGAAGAAAATGAAAGTCTGGAAGATAGAAAAGAAGCAATCCGCAAAAATGTCCATGACTTAATTCCGAAACACGTCACAAAAGAAGACATTTTTGCTTCCATAAATTATAATATGCACTTAGAATATCTCATCGGGCATGATGATGATATTGACCATTTGGGCAACCGTCGCATCCGCGCTGTCGGGGAATTGCTCCAGAACCAGTACCGCATCGGGCTTTCCAGATTGGAAAGGGTTGTGCGGGAGCGTATGACGACGCAGGATTTAGAGGGGATTTCGCCGCAAAGCCTGATTAACATCAAGCCGGTAACGGCGGCAGTCAAAGAGTTCTTTGGTTCTTCTCAGTTGTCCCAGTTTATGGATCAGAACAATCCGCTTGGAGAGCTGACGCATAAACGCCGTCTTTCGGCTTTAGGCCCAGGGGGGCTTTCCCGTGACCGCGCCGGATTTGAGGTTCGTGACGTGCACTATTCCCATTACGGCAGAATGTGCCCGATAGAGACGCCGGAAGGTCCGAACATCGGACTGATTAACTCACTGGCATGTTACGCGAGAATTAATGAGTATGGCTTTGTGGAAGCGCCATACCGCATTATTGATAAATCCGATCCGAAAAATCCGCGGGTAACGGAAGAATTTATCTATATGACCGCAGATGAAGAAGATAATTTCCATGTGGCGCAGGCAAACGAGGCGTTGGACGAAGAAGGGCATTTTGTGCGTAACTCTGTTTCCGGCCGTTATTTAGATGAAACACAGGAATATGAAAAAACGATGTTTGACTATATGGACGTATCTCCGAAAATGGTGTTCTCCGTTGCTACAGCCCTGATCCCGTTCTTACAGAATGACGATGCGAACCGTGCATTGATGGGATCAAACATGCAGCGTCAGGCAGTCCCGCTTTTGACGACGGAAGCGCCTGTGGTTGGAACGGGTATGGAGACGAAAGCCGCAGTGGATTCCGGAGTTTGCGTCGTTGCGAGAAAATCGGGAATCGTTGAAAAAGCATCTTCAAAAGAAATCACAATCCGAAATGATGACGGCGTAAGAGATGTGTACCGTCTGACGAAGTTTTCCAGAAGCAACCAGTCCAACTGTTATAACCAAAAGCCAATCGTATTTAAAGACATGCGCGTAGAAGCGGGAGAAGTCATTGCGGACGGCCCGTCCACAGCGAACGGCGAATTGGCTTTGGGCAAGAATCCGTTAATTGGCTTTATGACATGGGAGGGTTACAACTACGAGGACGCCGTATTATTAAGTGAACGGCTGGTTCAGGACGATGTTTATACATCTGTCCATATAGAAGAATACGAAGCGGAAGCCAGGGACACGAAATTAGGGCCGGAAGAAATCACCCGTGATGTGCCCGGCGTCGGCGATGAAGCGTTAAAAGATTTAGATGAACGCGGGATTATCCGCATTGGCGCGGAAGTCAGGGCGGGCGATATTTTAGTCGGGAAAGTGACGCCGAAAGGGGAAACGGAACTGACTGCGGAAGAACGTCTGCTGCGCGCGATTTTTGGGGAAAAAGCCAGAGAAGTCAGAGACACGTCTTTGAAAGTCCCGCATGGGGAGTATGGAATTATTGTAGATGCAAAAGTATTTACCAGAGATAACGGTGATGAATTGTCTCCGGGCGTGAATCAGGCGGTGCGTATTTATATTGCGCAGAAAAGAAAGATTTCCGTCGGGGATAAAATGGCGGGCCGTCATGGGAATAAGGGTGTTGTTTCCCGTGTGCTGCCGATAGAAGACATGCCATTTCTGCCGAATGGCAGGCCGCTGGACATTGTATTAAACCCGCTTGGCGTGCCGTCCCGTATGAACATCGGGCAGGTGCTTGAAATCCATTTAAGCCTTGCGGCAAAGGCGCTTGGGTTTAATATTGAAACGCCGGTGTTTGACGGCGCAAAAGAAAACGATATTATGGATACCTTAGACCTTGCCAACGATTATGTCAATTTGGAATGGGAAGCGTTTGAGGCGAAATATAAACAGGAATTGCTTCCTGAAGTGCTAAAATATCTGTCTGATAACAGAGAGCATCGGAAGTTATGGAAAGGCGTGCCGCTTTCCAGAGATGGAAAAGTAAGGCTCCGTGACGGAAGGACGGGAGAATATTTTGACAGTCCGGTTACGATTGGGCATATGCACTATCTGAAATTGCATCATCTGGTAGACGACAAGATCCATGCGCGTTCCACTGGTCCGTATTCGCTTGTAACGCAGCAGCCATTAGGCGGTAAGGCGCAGTTTGGCGGCCAGCGTTTCGGGGAGATGGAAGTTTGGGCGTTAGAGGCGTATGGCGCATCGTACACGCTCCAAGAAATTTTAACGGTGAAATCCGATGATGTAGTCGGCCGTGTAAAAACCTACGAAGCGATTATCAAAGGCGACAATATACCGGAACCGGGCATACCAGAATCCTTCAAAGTCCTGTTAAAAGAACTGCAGTCATTAGGGCTTGACGTAAAAGTGTTAGATGAAGACAGGAATGAAGTGGAGCTTGTTGAGACCAGTGAATACGGCAATACGGATTTGAATGCCATTATTGCCGGAGACAATAAGGACTATGCGTTTGAGGACAGTGAATCATTTGGAAAGATGGGCTTTACAAAACAGGAATTTGACGCCGACAACGAAGAACTTGTAGATATTGAAGAAGATTTAGAAGAAGATCTCGCAGGGGATTTGGGAGAGGATTTAGAGCCGGACATGGAAGAAGACGGAGAGGATCTTCTTGACACAATAGATTTTGCAGAGGAAGTTTTTGCAGAGGAGTAAATATAGAAGGGAGTGACAGCAATGCCAGAGATTACGAAGAAAGAGACATACCAGCCGATTGCGTTTGACGCAATTCAGATTGGTCTTGCGTCTCCTGAGAAAATCAGGGAATGGTCCCGCGGAGAAGTGAAAAAACCCGAAACCATCAACTACAGGACGTTGAAACCGGAAAAAGACGGTTTGTTCTGTGAAAAGATTTTCGGACCGAGCAAAGACTGGGAATGTCATTGCGGCAAATATAAGAAGATCCGTTATAAAGGCGTAGTCTGCGACCGATGCGGAGTGGAAATTACAAAAGCAAGCGTCAGGAGAGAGCGTATGGGACATATTGAGCTTGCGGCGCCTGTGTCTCATATCTGGTATTTTAAAGGAATCCCGAGCCGGATGGGGCTGATACTCGATCTCTCCCCAAGGGTTTTGGAGAAAGTGCTTTATTTTGCCTCTTATATCGTGTTGGAGTCCGGCAATACAAATCTGGTTTACAAGCAGGTGTTGTCTGAAGCGGAATATCAGGATGCAAGAGAGCAGTATGGGAATGCGTTCCGCGTCGGCATGGGGGCGGAATCCATTTTAGAGCTTTTAGAAGCGATAGATTTAGAGAAAGACGCTGCGGAATTAAAAGCGGAGTTAAAAGATGCGACCGGACAGAAACGCGCGAGAATTATCAAACGTTTAGAAGTGGTGGAAGCGTTCCGCGAGTCCGGCAACCGTCCGGAATGGATGATTATGTCGGTGATTCCAGTGATTCCACCGGATTTGCGTCCGATGGTGCAGTTAGACGGCGGGCGTTTTGCGACTTCGGATTTAAATGATTTATACCGCCGGATTATAAACAGGAATAACCGTCTGCGGAGACTGTTAGAGCTTGGCGCGCCGGACATTATTGTGCGGAATGAAAAGCGGATGCTTCAAGAAGCGGTGGATGCCCTGATTGACAATGGAAGGCGGGGAAGGCCTGTCACGGGCCCCGGCAACCGCGCATTAAAATCCCTTTCCGATATGTTAAAAGGAAAGAGCGGGCGTTTCCGTCAGAACTTGCTTGGGAAACGTGTCGATTATTCCGGCCGTTCCGTTATCGTCGTAGGGCCGGAACTTAAGATTTACCAGTGCGGCTTACCGAAGGAAATGGCGATTGAATTGTTTAAGCCATTCGTAATGAAAGAGCTGGTTTCCAATGGCACCGCCCACAATATCAAAAGCGCGAAAAAGATGGTAGAGCGCTTACAGCCGGAAGTATGGGACGTCTTGGAAGAAGTCATTAAAGAACATCCGGTTATGTTAAACCGCGCCCCTACGCTGCACAGGCTAGGCATTCAGGCGTTTGAGCCGATTTTAGTGGAAGGGAAGGCGATTAAGCTCCACCCATTAGTTTGTACGGCGTATAATGCCGATTTTGACGGCGATCAGATGGCGGTTCATCTTCCGTTGTCTGTAGAAGCGCAGGCGGAATGCCGTTTTATGCTGCTTTCGCCGAATAACCTCTTAAAACCGTCCGATGGCGGGCCGGTGGCGGTTCCTTCGCAAGATATGGTGCTTGGCATTTATTACCTGACACAGGAAAGGCCGGGGGCGCTTGGGGAAGGAAAAGCATTTAAAAATGTAAACGAAGCGATTTTAGCATATGAAAATAAAGCTTTAACTCTGCATTCACGCATAAAAGCGCGGGTAACGAAGAAAAACCCAGATGGAAGCGAAGCGTCAGGCATGATAGAGTCGACGCTGGGCCGTTTTTTGTTTAATGAGATTATCCCGCAGGATTTAGGGTTTGTAGACCGCGGCATTCCGGGAAATGAATTAAAACTGGAAGTCGATTTCCATGTGGGCAAAAAGCAGTTAAAGCAGGTATTAGAGAAAGTCATTAATGTCCATGGCGCGACGAAAACAGCGGAAGTGCTTGATGATATTAAGTCGATTGGATACAAATATTCCACAAGGGCGGCAATGACGGTTTCTATTTCCGACATGACTGTCCCGCCCCAAAAGCCACAGATGATTGAAGATGCGCAGAATACAGTGGATAAGATTATGCGCCAGTATAAGCGTGGCTTAATCACAGACGAAGAACGTTATAAAGAAGTTGTGGAAACATGGAAGGAAACGGACGATGAGCTGACTTCCGCCCTGCTTGGCGGCTTAGATAAGTATAACAATATCTTTATGATGGCGGATTCCGGAGCCCGTGGTTCCGATAAACAGATTAAGCAGCTTGCCGGAATGCGTGGGCTGATGGCGGATACGACGGGACGGACGATTGAGCTGCCGATTAAATCCAATTTCCGTGAAGGCCTTGATGTTTTGGAATACTTTATGTCAGCGCATGGAGCGAGAAAAGGGCTTTCTGACACGGCTTTGCGTACAGCCGATTCGGGTTATCTGACAAGACGGCTTGTAGACGTGTCACAAGAGCTGATCGTACATGAATCTGATTGTAACAGCGACTTAGGCAAAGAGATTCCAGGCATGTGGGTCACGGCATTTATGGACGGCAAAGAAGAAATAGAAAGCCTTCAGGAAAGAATTACCGGCCGTTTTTCCTGCAATTCCATTTATGATAAAGACGGAAATGCGCTTGTAAAAGCAAATCATATGATAACGCCGCGCCGCGCCGCTGAAATAATGAGCAAAGGCGTAGGGGAAGACGGGAAACCGATTGAAAAAGTGAAAATCAGGACGATCCTCACCTGCCGCGTGCATGTGGGCGTGTGCGCAAAATGTTATGGCGCAAATATGGCGACGGGTCAAGCGGTTCAGGTTGGCGAAGCGGTCGGCATTATTGCGGCGCAGTCGATTGGGGAACCGGGAACACAGCTTACCATGCGTACCTTCCATACAGGAGGCGTTGCCGGTGATGACATTACACAGGGTCTTCCCCGTGTCGAAGAAATTTTTGAAGCGAGAAAACCGAAAGGACTTGCAATTATTACGGAATTTGCAGGAACTGCGGAAATCCGTGACACGAAGAAAAAACGGGAAGTCATAGTGACAAACCATGAAACCGGAGAGACAAAGACGTATTTGATCCCTTACGGTTCCCGCGTGAAAATTATGGACGGCGCCGTACTGGAAGCCGGAGACGAACTGACCGAAGGTTCCGTAAATCCGCATGACATTTTAAAGATTAAAGGCGTCCGCGCCGTACAGGATTATATGCTTCAGGAAGTGCAGAGAGTATACCGTCTGCAGGGTGTGGAAATTAATGACAAACATATTGAAGTGATTGTACGGCAGATGTTAAAGAAAATCCGCATTGAAAGCAATGGCGACTCTGAATTTCTGCCGGGAACCCTCGTGGATATTTTAGACTATGAGGACACGAACGAAAAGCTGGAAAAAGAAGGCTTAGAACCGGCGGAAGGAAAGCAGATGCTGCTTGGAATTACAAAAGCTTCCCTTGCGACAAATTCATTCTTATCAGCGGCTTCTTTCCAAGAGACGACGAAAGTCTTGACGGAAGCGGCGATAAAAGGAAAAATCGATCCATTGATTGGTTTAAAAGAAAACGTCATTATCGGAAAACTGATTCCGGCAGGAACAGGCATGAAGCAGTATCGTGATTTAAAGCTGGATTCGGAATTGTATGAAGAAGATTATTTCGATTTTGAAGAAGATTTTGACGAATATGAAGTAGATGAAATTATGGAAGTAAATTAAGGAACGTGACAGCCGTTGACTGACTTGAAGGGAAAGCAGCGGCTGTTTTTGCTATACACAAAAGAGAAATGGAAGTTTTTACTTTAAAAAAGGAGGAGACGGCTTATGAAAAAATTTAAAAATTTATTTTTAGGGGTTTATCTTCTGTGTCTGCTTTTGATTGGGACGATTCCTTTACATGCAGAGGAGGAACGGACGGGAGCTTCAAACTGGTCCATAAGAGACTTGGAATTTTCACATACGCAGGTAAGCTTTGAGTTATCCGGCGTGGAAATGGCGCAAGAGGCGACGGCAGTCATTACTTCTGAGAAGGAAGGCGACGATTTTGAAGTAAGGATTCCCTTTACGATAGAAAGCGCGATACAATCGTTTCAGTTGGATTTGCCCGAAGACAGTTATTTGCCAGCGGGAAAAAACTACCGCCTGACTCTTTGTGATCAGAATGGCGGAGAAGGTTTTGCAGTGGAATATCTGAATAAATGCAATATTTGGATACACTCAATGGAAGCGTATCCAAACCAGCTTGAAGCGGTTTCAGGGAATTTCGATCATGGCTTAAATGCGACGGTTGAAGTTGGGTTTCAGCAGTATGAAGGGACATTTACAAATAGTAAGGCAGTCGTTCCCTATCCGAAGCAGGAGAAAGATACAAAGGTTAAAGCGCGTATTTCAGATGATTATGGCTGTGAAGAAGTGTATGTGAAAGATGTGGTTCATCAATATTTGAACGTTCCGTATATTGATGTATATGCTGATTCTGTATGGATGCAGTGGGCTCAGTTTCGTTCTGGGGAGAGGATGGCAGTTAAAATTGGGGAAGAAGTTTACTATAGTGAGTATGACTATAAGAAAAATGGATGGTCAACTCCGGTATGCTATCCGAAACAGCCAATCGGAACGGAAGTGGAAATCTGGATGGAGAGCAAAAATGGAAGCATGTCAGAGATAGAGAAGCATTCCATAAAAGAGTGTATTTTTAAAGATACGTCTAGTAATTTTAAAGCGTATCCCGCACAGTTTACAGGCGAATTGTCTGCCAATGAACGTGGACAGATGCCAACAAAAGCGACTGTCTTAGCCGGTGGCAAAAAATATGAAGCGTCTGTCCAGAAAAATGGTTCATTTATAGTCAAATATCCAAGACAGAATGATAATAGCAAAGTGACATTGACGCTTTCTGATGCGCATAACTGCAAAGTGACGTATTCCGCTTCCATTAAAAATGATCTTGCAAAATATAAAACGGATGATCTGATTAAACAAGATGGCATTGGAATGACAAATGTATATGGGCAGGCGATTGCCACTGCCAGATTGTGCGCCCAAATAGGTGGGAAAACTTACTATAGCCCTTATGCAAAATACAATGATAGTTCAAAGCAGGCGATCAGGGTCAGCTATCCCGCGCAAAAACCGGGGACAAAAATCAAATTGTGGTATGAGATGGAGAACACTTCAAGAACAGATGTAAAAGATTACGTCGTTCAACAAAGACATTTACAGTTTTACGTCAATAAGATGACGGCGTCTCATGCATCTGTCATGTTTGGATACGCTTTTTACCAGAAGAATAGATTGTGGCATCTGACACAGATCCGTATCGAAAAAATGTATGTAGTGATTAATGGTAAAAAAGGAGCCGAAGTCAGAATTAACGCATTAAGCAGCCTTGAAGAATATAAAGTTGATGATGATGATTATGACGATGATGACGATGAGTATTACGTTTACTATGACGATGATGACGACGACTATGGTTTAGAAACATACCGGATAAATTATTCTGCAAAAGTAGACGACAAGATTCAGATTGTGGCAGTTGATGAGAATGGCTATTCCTATACATTGTCGAAGGAGGTGCCAAACGTACCGCCCGATATTAAAGTGGATAAGATAGATGCCAACAGCAAAAAAGTATCTGGAAAGACGACCCCCGGCGCAAGCGTTACAGTTAAGGTCGGCAAAAAGAAATATAAAGTAACGGCAGGGAAAAAAGGCAAATTTTCTGTGAATATTAAATCTCAGAAACCCGGTAAAAGCATAAGCATTTCAGTAAAGACGAAGGAAGGATATTATGATTCAATCTTAGTGAAGGTGAAAAAGATTACGGGTGACATAAGGCTTACGAAGTTTGTTTACCGTGACAGTAAGAGCCTTTCATGTAAAATTACGAATGCAAAAAAGGGTGACAAGATTACAGTTAAAATAGGCAGTAAAACGTTTACGAAAAAAATAAAATCAAAGAAAAAGACTCAGAGAGTGACGATTCCTATAGAAGCAGGCGCGGCAGG
>OFFD01001441.1_pt1 | contig 14229 bp, 14 predicted proteins | sample 1521291 | NCBI WGS metagenome assembly OFFD01 (sample SAMEA3504103, study PRJEB24116) | mouse gut metagenome | biome: mouse gut; feature: mouse-associated habitat; material: faeces | place: Denmark | collected 2011 | reverse complement strand
CACTCCCTCATCGTTAGACAAAAATCACTCAAAGAGTGACGCGCCTACGTATTCACAATTATTTTTAAACAAGCTCTAAGTGGATACGCTCGCCTCGCTCTACGCCGACATTCACTCGCCGCAGATCAACACGGCCGGCTGCATCTTCCAGCTGCTGCTCAGCATGCTGCTGGGCAGTATCGTGGGCTTTGAGCGCCGCCGCCGCGGCCAGAGCGCCGGAGTGCGCACCTTCTCCCTCATCGCCATGGGCTCGACCCTGGCGATGATTCTGTCGATATACGTGCCGCAGAAGTATGCCGGCGTGCTCGACGGCGACCCTACCCGCATAGCGGCGCAGGTAATATCGGGCATCGGCTTCCTGGGCGCCGGCGCCATCATACAGATGAAAGGCTCTGTGCGCGGCCTCACCACCGCCGCCGGCCTTTGGGCCTCCGCCTGCATGGGCCTGGCCATCGGGGCGGGCTTTTACGAGTGTATGTTCCTGGCCTTTGCGCTGATCTTCCTGTGCATCTGCCTGCTGCCCCACATTGACGCCATCATCGTCTCCCACGCCCACAACATGAACATCTACGTGGAATTCACCTCTCTGGACGACGTGGGGGCCATCATCGGCAAGATCAAGGAGCAGGGGGCCCGGATATATGAGGTGGATATCATCCAGGACCGAAAAGAATCCGCCCTGTATCCCTGCGCGGTGTTTTCCATTCGCCTGGGCCAGCCCCGTACCCACGGGCGGATGATTATGGCGATTTACGAGTTGGACCGGGTTATCGCCATCGACGAGGTATAGGAGGTGGGAGAACATGCTGACTTTTTTTGACCGGCTGGTGGAGGTAAACTTCACCTCCGCGGCGGTGCGCATGCTGCTGGCGGTGCTGTGCGGCGGCATCATCGGCATGGAGCGCACCTATAAGCGCCGTGCGGCGGGCTTCCGCACCCATATCCTCATCTGCCTGGGCGCCGCCATGACCACCCTGACCAGCCAGTACCTTTACCTGAACCTGGGCTATTACACCGACATGGCCCGGCTGGGCGCCCAGGTGGTGGCCGGGGTGGGCTTTATCGGCGCGGGGTGCATCATCGTCACCCGGCGCAACCGGGTCAAAGGGCTGACCACCGCCGCCGGACTGTGGGTGGCGGCGGTTATCGGCCTGTCCCTGGGGGCGGGCTTCTACGCGGGGGGGCTCATCACCACCGTAATCATCATCCTGGCGGAGTTCTGCCTGGCCAAACTGGAATACCGCCTGATGGACAGCGCCCCGGAAATCAATTTGTACATGGAATACAGCGGACGCCCCTGTCTGGAGAACGTGCTGAAATTCTGCCGGGAAAAGGGGATGAAGCTGCTGGACATGGAGATCACCCGCAGCGCCTCGGGGGACAAATCCATCTCCTGCGTCATCCTCACCCTTCGTCTGAACAAGCGCAGCGACAAGCAGGAGATCAGCCAGATGCTGGCCCAGCTTTACGACATCAAGGGCGTGGAGGTGGCCGAGGAGCTGTAACACAGCCAAAAAGGGAGAGGGACGAAGGCCGACACTCCGTAAAGAAGTGTCGGCCTTGCGGCTAACCTGTAAAGAAATCCTATCTATTTTTGACGGTGTGGCTATGGCTACGCCGTCTTTTTACGCTGGCCTGCAAGATGTTCCTGGAACAGCTTCTCCATTTCTTCCGGGGACGGGGCACACCACAGGCCAATGGTGTTATAGTGAATGTCCACCTGCTGATGCCGCTTGCCATTTACCTTGTCGGGCTTAGATACCACGATTTTCTCAATGAACTCGTGGACGATTTCAGGCGTCAACTCCGTCAGCCGGGTCACCTGTCTGGCCCGCTCAATAAAACGCTGTAAATCAGCGGCCTTGTCCGTGGTAGCGTCCAGGCTGGCTTCCATTGCCGGGATTGCCATTTTCAACTGTTTCTGCTCGGCTTCAAGCGACAAGGACAGTGTAGCAAAGCGTTCCTCGGACAACAGGCCCTTGCTCATGTCCTCATAGCTTTTCTGGATAAGCTGGTCGATCTCTGACACCCGCTGCTTGGCCTTGTCCAACTCCCGACGCTTTGCGGTCAGCTCTCTTTTCTCCTGCAGGCCAAACCGCTCCATCTGCTCCTGGGCAAACCGTTCTTCATAGACCTGGACGTACCACAAAAGTCGTTGTAGCCCCTCAAGGACAAGCTGTGCCACCACTTTCTCCCGGATATAGTGAGCGGAACACAGGTCGGTATTCTTGCGATAGCCGGAACAGAAAAAGTAGGCTTGCTCCCGCTTGTAGTTATTGGTGGCGCTGTATCCCAGCTTACTGCCGCAGTCGGCGCAATAGAGCAGGCCGGAAAACATACTCACAGCGCCCGTTCTCGTGGGCCTGCGGCGGTGCTGACGAAGATTCTGAACAAGGGCAAAGGTTTCCCGGTCAATGATGGCGGGATGGGTATTGGGGAACACTTTCCATTCCTCCTGCGGCCTGTCCAACTGCTTTTTCAGCTTAAAAGACTGCCGGTAAGTACGGAAGTTCACGGTATCGCCCACATACTCCTGCCTGTCCAGAATTTCCGCTACCGTGTGCGAACACCACTTATGCGGATATTCGGGAAGTTTGGTCGGACAGTTCACGCCGTTGCCGCGCTGGTACTCGCTGGGGGTCAGCACACCGTCAGCCTTTAGCCGCTTGGCGATTTGGGTAGGCCCCAGACCGCTGACGCACATCTGGAATATCCGCCTGACGACCTCCGCTGCCGGTTCGTCCACGATCCACCTGTTCTTATCCTCTGGGTCTTTCTTGTAGCCATAGGGAACATTGGTGGTGAGCGGTATCCCGGCGTTGCCACGGCTCTGCATAACCCTCCGCACCTTGTCACTCGTATTTTTTGCGTGCCATTCGTTAAACAAATCCTGCATGGGAACGATGTCGCTTACCCCGTTGGCGGTGTCGATGTTGTCCATGATGGCGATATACCGCACGTTTAGCCGGACGAAATCTTCTTCCAGCAGTTGGCCCACCACAAGGCGGTTACGGCCCAGCCGGGAATGGTCTTTCACCACAAGATTTGCCACAAGCCCCTGTTCGGCCAGCTCCATGATCTCCATAAAGGCTGGACGGGCGAACGAAACCCCGGAATAGCCGTCATCGTAAAAAAACGGGGATTAGGTAGGCGGTTATCGCTGGCGAACTTCTCCAAAATGGCCTTTTGATTCTGGATGCTGCCGGAGATACCCTCTTTCTCGTCGTCACGGGACAGTCTGGCGTATAACGCTGTAATCCTCTGATTATTTGGCTGCTTTTTCTTCAAAATATGCTCCTTTCCGCAGCCGGATGTGATATGAATTGCAGGGTATCATTATCATACCACATCCGGCGCTAAACTTCAACACTTTACAGTGTGATGTTTTGATTGAGAATACGATTTACTTTCCCGTCTGCGGTTTCAGCTTCCTTGCTGAAATGGGCGTTGACGGTGTAGATGGTGCCGCCGATCTCCCGCTCAAAGCTGATGGGGCGGGGGTATTGATGCTCCTGGAACCATGCAAGGCGCTGTTCCTGGCTCAATGTGGCGAGATAAGCGGTTTCCTGTTCCACTTTCGCCCATATTTCCTCAACAATTTCCCACTGTTTTTCTGTCAATTCAATCTGAAATGCGCTCATCTGGCAACGCTCCTTTCCCTGTGCTTATCTTGAGTGCGGCCCATGCGCTGGGCCTGCATCTCTTGTTCCAGCCTCAAATTCTCTTTCAGCCGGTCGCTCCGGGAGAGTACGCCCTCGGCGGTCTTGATGTCCTTTCGGCAAACAGCTATCGCCGCTGTCAGCCGGTCACGCTGGGCCTTGATTTGGGCGATCTCCACTCCATCGTCACAGCGGCGCAGACAGTTGTAGCATTTCTGGCGGGCGGCTTCCAACTCTTTTATTTCAGCTTGTTTGACACTGATAAAGTCCGCAACATCTTCCAACCTGTCCATCTTTTCCCGGCAAATCAACTTTGCCTGTTGGCTGATGGTGTCCAGACGGCGGCACTCCTCCCGCAGTTCCGGGGACAGAGGGCGGTGGCTGCTTCCTTTGGGCAAAATACCTAAACAGTAACAGTAATGGAGATACAGCCCCCGAAAACCGCCGATCTTCTTCACTGTGCTGAAAGAGCCTTTTAATCGTAATCGCCTGGGCTGTGGCCCCTGGACGGACGTAGGCTTGTACCGCTGATAGCCCAGGTCATAGGCATACCGCTGGCGGTTTTCCTCAATCCGGTCCCGAAGGGCCGGGAGGTCGTATTCCTCCCCCAGCCGGTACAATCGCACCGCCTTTTTATTGCCGATCCGCCGCAGAGTGGCGTATTTGCGGGCGGGGTTGGCGTCCAACTCGTAGCCCTGCTCCCGGAGGGCTTTCCGCAGGTCGTTCCCGTCCACGCTGACCTTGAGGGCAGCGTCCAGGGCTTCCCGCATCAGGTTGTACTTGGTGGGTTCGCCGTTCTTTTCAGCAAAGTAAATGCTTCGGGGCGTTTTCCCCTTCGGATTTTTGATGGTGGAAAGCTGGTATTCCTTGCATAAATCGTCCGATAGTTGGCGAAACTGATAGTAGGCCCGCTTGCCGCAGTTGAACTTTTTGCCGTTCCACAAGCCTACGGAATTGACGACAAAGTGGTTATGATACTGCGTGGGGGCGAAGTTGTGGGAGCGGTTCAAAAAGGCGCTGCGTTTTTCGCTGGTTTTCTCGCTGGCGCTGGGGGTAACCCTGACTGTCATTTGCTACCTGTTTGTCAATCAAATCGTAGGGGCGTTCCTGACGGACGCAAGCGCCTATTCCTACGCCGTACAATTCTCCTGCATCCTGCTGACGACAAGCTCTTTGTTCGGCGTGTTCTATGTGCTGATTAACACACTGCAAGCGATGGGAGCCGCCACTCCTGCTCTGGTTATCAATTTGAGCCGTCAGGGGATCATCTTCATTCCGGCCCTGTTTATTTTACAGGCAGCTATTGGCATCACCGGCCTTGTGTGGGCACAGCCGGTGGCGGATATTCTTTCCATCGGTTTGGCGTTGTTCCTCTATGGCAGGGTTTCCCGGAAGATGATGCTTGAAAGCGAATGAGGACATAGACATGATGGAAGGAACCGAAATCCTGGATATTCCTCTGCCAGATGATGATGCTTTAACAAAATTTATCCTGCACTATAAGCAGCTAATGACCCTGTACGAAAGTGCAATCCGTTGTGTTGCCATGCGCCTAAATATCATGGAAAAGGAAGCAGGCACCAATGGAAAGCACAACCCGATCCGCTCCATTTCCAGCCGCATCAAGCAGCCTCTCAGCATCAACCGCAAACTGCGAAACAGGGGGATGCCGCTCACAACAAAATCCATTATGGAGAACTTGCATGATGTGGCAGGAGTGCGGATTATCTGCGAGTATTTAGCAGACGTTTACAAAGTGCGGGACAATCTGCTTGCGGACGGTTTCATGGAACTTTTGCAGGAAAAGGATTATATCAAAACACCAAAGCCAAACGGCTATCGGAGCCTGCACCTGATTGTCGCTGTCCCTGTTCCTTTTCAGACCGGCGTTCAGAAAGTGATCTGTGAATTGCAGCTTCGTACAACAGCGATGGACACTTGGGCGGCGTTGGAACACAGCCTGCGCTATAAGAAAGATAGGCCCTGCGGCCCGGAGATTGACCGAGAATTACTGGAATGTGCTGATATGCTTTCTGAAACAGATATCAAGATGCAGAAAATCGCAGAACAGCTTTGTATTTTTGAAAATGAATAGTTTGCATTGCAAGTGCAAAATAGGTAAGATTTTGCCGTTTAGTCCTGAAAATAAGTAAATAAAGAGAAGATGCTGCCGCACAATGGCACACAGGAAAAATATTTGCGGGCTGCATAAGTATTTCTGGATACTTTTACAGCAACCCCGGCTGCCGTAGTCCTCCATCCAGTCTGAATTTTAAAAAATTCAGACTGGATGGAGGAAAGCGGCGTGATTGATTTTGACCCAAGGCCGAAACGCAGAAAAGCAAAAGATAACCCCTATGAGATACTTTCCAGAGGGGGAGGAACAAGTTCTCCCCATTACTACTTAGCATTTCTTGACAGTAGCGGTATCAGGCAGTTCATAGAAATCAGTGAAACACTATTCAATGTCTTTGATCGCTTTGAGCTGGACGACATTTCTTATATGAACAAAATTGACAGGCATTATGAACACGCTGAACAAACAGAGAGTACGCTTAATAAAAGAGCGATAACTCCCCAGGTATCTTTAGAGGAAACTGTTGTTGAAAGGATTGAAGTAGAAAGGCTATATGCAGCAATCGCCAAACTTTCTGACACGCAACGTCGCAGATTGCTTCAATATTATTTTGGCGATTTGACATATACCAAAATTGCTAAAATGGAGGGGTGCAGTTTAGAAACTGTAAGAAAATCTGTGAAAACAGCCGAGCGCAATCTGAAAAAATTGTTGGATAAATAGAGCACGAAAGGACGCAAGGCACACAGCCTTGCGTCCTTTTATAGTGCTCGCCTTTACTAAGATAAAATCAACTCATCATTAACTATTTCGATTGCCCGACCACGAATGTTGTTCATGTGTCCAACCCATTCCATTTGGCTATCCGCTTTAAGTTGCTCCGTAACACCCTCTCGTTCTGCCATCTGCTTTACAAGCTGAGAAAACATATCTTCCGCCTGCTGACTGATGTCAACCAAGTGGCTACTCAGCTTTCCGCTGAGTAACAAGGCATTGTAAAGAGTTTTCCTGTGTTCTCGTAGATACCACCGCCTGCGCTGGCCCCAGATGCCAATAGGCGCGATTTCTGGCACAGAGAGATTCGGAAGAAGATAATCTCCCTCTTGGCGATAAGTCCCGCCCATTAGCTCAAATGTGGATTTATTCATAATATTTACCTCCAAAGTGTTGAATATTCCTGCAATTCAATCACATTCGGCTGTCTTAACAAATGTTTTGGGGGACACCTCCTTACGAAGTGTCCCCCAAGTCCCCTCTCCCTTTTTCGCGCCTATCAGTCCTTCAGCTCCCACACGTGGTCGGTGCGGTACTTTCCGTCGCTGTACCGGCTGGAGCCGGACTCAAAAAGCACCAGCATCCCATCCGGGCTGAGGCACAGCCCCTCGGTCATGGGCATTACGGTCATGGCTTCGCTCTGCCGGGCGCTGTCCAGGATATAGCATGGGATCTCGCGGCCGCACACGTCCAGCGCACCGTCAAACCCCTCCCCTTCCGGGAGGCGGTAGAACAGCAGCGTGGAGTTGGCCCCCCGGCCATAGGACTGGCTGAGGATCACCTCATCCCCCAGGCAGCACACGCCCTGGATGCGGTCGGGGGCGGCCATGGCATAGTCCGGGATGGGGTACTTCTCCCCGTCCGGGATGGCCAGCAGCCCGTCCTCCCCCATTTTGTAGCCCAGGATGTAGCAGCCGTACTCGCCGTCGGCGCTTGGGGTGGTGAAGTTGAGCTCGGGGGACAGGTTATAGTCCGCCTTGGGGTGGTAGAAATTGCCCACCCACAAAACTCCCCGGGAGTAGTTCAGGAAGGACGGGGAGACGGGCACCGGGATGGTCCGCTCCACCGTCACGTCATGGCTGCCGGAGGCGGGCAGCTGATCCAGGGGGAGTACAGCCACGCTGTGGCTCCCGTCGGAGTCCAGCTTGGCGGACACATAGACCATATCCCCCACCACCGCGATCCCCCCCACATGGCTGGTGAAGGGGGACCCGTCCGGGTTGAACAGGTAGTACTCCGCCGCCAGCTCCCCCGTGTCCAACGACACGCCGGTGATGGCGGAGGGGGTGTCGGTGATGGCGTAGGACGTGATGTAGGCAAGGCCGGTATCCCCGCTGTAGCTGATCCCCTGGGGGGTCATGGCCTGGTTGAGGCCGGCAATCAAAAATTTGGACTCCGCCCGGCCGATAAAACCGGCGAATTCCTCCCGTTCCCGGAATTTTTCGTTGCGCACGGAGCCCTCCTGGGTCATGCGGAAGGCCCCCTCGCCGCCCTGCTCTGAGGGGGACGCTGCCTCCGGGGTGGGGGCGTTCTGGCCGGGAACATCAATATCCTTCTCTGCCGGGGCGCACCCCCACAAAGACGCGCACAGCGCGGCGCACGCCAGCAGCGCCGCCTTTTCAGGCCAACGCTTTTTCATTCCAATACCTCCTCAATTTTCCCTAAGAGCCTGTACCAATAGCCGAAGTATTCATATGTGCGAGCCTAAATTGCCGGTGGCAAGGCGAAAAATCGCAGGATTACGTTGTATATTTCAAGATTTTACAACGAAGCCAGCGGCAGTTTAGGCCGCGAAAATGTGTGCTGAGGCTATTGATACCGCTTCTAGATACCCAACTCCTCCCGGGTAAAGGCGCGGGTGACGGCACGCCCGCCCTCCCCGCCCAGCAGGGAGAAGTAGACGTAGGGCGCCTGTGCCGGGATGGTAAACTCCGCCCGGTCAAAGGGCTGCCCCGGATGGGCGCACAGGTTGACCGCCCACTTGGGGCTCATGTGCATAATGGCGCGGCTCGCGCGGGAAAACTCCATCACAACCCTTTCCCCCTGGAAGGACAGCCGGGTAAAGGCCGGGCCGGTGCTGGCGTAAAACCGCCCCCCTCCAGCGCCCGGATCACCGACGGATAGCTCAGCTCTTCTGAAAGCAGCATGGTCCACGCCCCAAACGAATCGCACAGGGGGGAACCGAAGGGCTGATGGTTGTGGTTGTCCTCCGCCCCGTGGACGTATGGCCTCTTCCCCATGCGCAGCATTCGGTCATAGAGAGCCATGTTCTCCTCCGCGCCGCTGATCTTCATGGAGCCGGTGTTGAACACCTCCAGGCTGAAGCAGCCGGAATAGGCCAGGATATCCTCCTGGCTCTCCATGGACCAGCAGGGGTGGTTATAGGCCACCAGGTACCCGCTCGCCCGGGCCTGGTCGATAAACGCCTGAATATATGCCCGGTCATAGCGGCGGGGGCCCAGGGTCCCGGCCTTTTCCCGCCGGACCGCCTCCTCCGGGGGCATGTATTTGCAGAATTTGGGGTCGAACCCGATGAGGGTGGTGTTGTGGGGCTCCCTTGCCAGCAGGTTCAGGTGGATCTCCGGGCCGTAGTTGTCCAACCGGCAGTCGGGGGAGGGGCGTATGTACGCCTCGTACCCCGTCACCATCAGGAAATCTGGCCCGGAGACCGCCGTATGGTCGTAGGACGCCTCGTGGTCGGTGATGGCCAGGATGGAATAGCCCTGCCCCCGGTAGGCCCGGACCAGTTCCTCCGGGGTGAGCCTGCCGTCGGACAGGTTAGAGTGGCAGTGCAGGTTGGCCTTGAACTGTGGGGCGCCCGGCGAGATAAACTCCATATCGCGCTTCCTTTCTCTCTGGGGTGGGGACAGAAACGGGGCGGACCGCCCGGTCCGCCCCGTTTGCCCCTTATTTCATGGCAGCCTTTGAGTAGCCGGTCATCATGTACTTCTGGAAAATCATGAACAGGATAACCAAGGGGAGGACTGCCAGCACCGCGCCGGCCATGATCTCGTGGTAGTTGGACACGGCCTGCCCGGCGAAGGTGGTTTTCAGCTGGGCCAGGCCCACGGTGAGCACCCGCCGCACCTCGTTCTTGGCGATGATCTTGGGCCAGAAGTAGGCGTTCCAGCCGTTAGAGAAGGTCACCAGGGTGACGGTGAAGATGGTAGCCTTGCACATGGGCACCAGCACGTGCTGGATGGTACCGAAGCGGCCCAGGCCGTCAATCAGTCCGGCGTCCACATAGCTCTGGTCCACCGCCATGAAGGAGTTGCGCATCATGAAGATATAGTACGCGGACACCGCCTCCGGCAGGATCAGCCCCAGGAAGGTGTCCTGCAATCCCCAGTTGGAACACATGATGAAGATGGGGATGAAGGTCACCTGGAGGGGGATCATCAGCGCGCCCAGCACGATATAGAACATGATGTCGCGGCCCTTGAACTTGCCGAAGGCAAAGCCGTAGGCGGCCAGGGTGCCGGTGCCGATCTGGAGGATCAGCACGCCGGCGGTCATGACGATGGTATTCCAGTAGTATTTCAGGAAGTTGGCCCGGGTGAGCACGTTGAGGTAGTTCTCGAAATGGAACTCATGGGGAAACAGGGTGGGGATGATGAGCTGGGACTCCGCGGCGGACTTCACCGAGGTGGCCACCATCCAGTACAGGGGGAAAATCATAACGATGGTGATTAAAATCGCCACCACGGTGATGACATAGTAGCCCACACCATGCTTTCTGCTTCCGACAGTCATAACGCTTTTTCTCCCCCTTCCTTACGAATCGTAGTTCACGGTATTGTTGGAGTACTTCATGGTGGCCACCGTAATGCCCAGCAGGATCAGGAAGAACATCACCGCCGAGGTGGCCGCGCGGTCCATGCGGAAATCCACCATGGCGTAGCGGTAGATGAGGTAGACGAACACCTCCGTGGACCGGGACGGTCCGCCGCTGGTCAGAATGTCCACCGACTGGAACACCTTCATGGAGGACAGGAAGGTGGTCACCAGCAGGAACAGGGTGGTGGGGGAGAGCAGGGGCAGGGTGATGCTGAAAAACTGCTGGGTCCTGGTGGCCCCGTCCAGGGCGGCCGCCTCATAGTACTGGGGCGATATGCCGATCATGGCGGACAGGTAGATCATCATGCCGTAGCCCAGAACGCGCCAGCAGGTGGTCATCAGCACAGACAGCAGGGCAGTGGATTTCTGGCCCAGCCAGTCCACCGGCGCCGCGCCCACCAGGGACAGGAAGTAGTTGAGCACGCCGTAGTCGGTGTTCAAAATCCACATGAACACCACGGCGCAGGAGGACATGGCCACGTACTTGGGTACGAAGAGGATGGCCCGCATGGCGCTGAAGCCGCGGGTCATGCGGCTGAAAATCAACGCCAGGATCATGCCGCCCACCAGCGTGGCGAAGATTTCGCCCGCAGAATACAGGAACGTGACCTTCAGGGAGTTCCACAGGTATTTCGCGCCGCTGCCCGTGAACAGCCAGATCCAGTTCTTCGGCCCCACCCAGTCCCACGTGGGGCTGAGCAGGTTCCAGTCGGTGAAGCTGATCTGCACCAGTTTGGCCACCGGGTAGTAGGTGAACAGGGCCAGCAGCGCCAGCGCGGGGACAACAAAGAGGAAGTCCACGATTTTGGACTTGGTGCGGGCGGTAAACAGCGGCTTTTTCTCCTGGGCGCCCGTCTGGCCGGACGGCGGGGTCCTCGCCGGGGAGTCTGTCATAGCAACCATTCCTTTCTTCCGGATTGGGATGGGGACGGCCCCCAGCCCCAAATGGACGGAGCTGGGGACCGGGATCTTGCGGGGCCGCTTAACCCAGCTTAGCCGTGGTCCGCCAGGATCTCGTCGATCTCCTCCTGCATCGCCTCAGACTCGGAATTGACGTCGCCGCCCTGGTTGATGATGGTGTCCATATAGTTCTTCCAGGTGGTGGCCAGCTCGCTCCAGGCGGCGTTCTGGATGCGGGGGTTGATGAGGTTCAGGTTGTCGAACACGCACTTGAACGCGGGCTTCTCCTCCAGGAACTTCACGCCCTCGTCGGTGGTGAGCACGGAGTTACGGGTGGGGATATAGCCGGTGACCTTGGCCCAGTCCATGTTCACTTCCTTGCCCACCAGGTACTGCAGGAACTGCCACGCGGCGTTCTTGGTGGCCTGGTCGTTCTTGGCGGGGATGCCCAGCACACAGCCGCCCACCTCGGAGTTCTTGCCGCCGGTGGTGGCGGCGGGGTACCACGCCATGCCCACCTCAAAGTCGCACTTGTCCACGTAGTTGTTGTACAGGGAGGAGGTGTGCATCACGGAGAAGGTCTTGCCGTCGTAGAAGGTCTGGCGCATACCGGCGGAGGCGTCGGGGCCGAAGGGCCAGGCGATGAGGCCCGCGTCATACCAGTCCCGGAACTGCTGGGTGACCTTCAGCGCGGTATCGCCGGCCAGGTCGCAGGTGTTGTCGTCGGTGATGATCTTCACGCCCTCGTTGAGGTAGAGTGTCTCAAAGTACCACTGGTCCCAGCCGGGGATCATGGTGCCGTAGCCTCCACAGGCTTCGGCACCGGCCTTCAGGAAGGCCTCGAAATCCTCAATCTTCTCAGGGATGGTGATGCCCTTCTCGTCCGCCATGGTCTTGTTGTAGTAGATCACCTGGGTGGAGTGCAGGAAGGGCATGGCCACCTGCTTGCCCTCGTACTGGGAGCTGAGCAGCAGGCCGGTGGAGAAGTCGTTCACGTCGTAGCCGGTGCCGGCGATGTAGGGATCCAGGTTCTCGAACACACCGTTGGCGCCGTACTGGGCCACGTAATCGGTGTTGGCCACGCACACGGCGGGCAGGCCGGAACCGGCGGCGTGGGCGGACACCAAAGCCTCGTTCACGTCTTTATAGGCACCGATGTACTGGGCCTCCACGGTAATCAGATCCTGGGACTCGTTGAAGCCCTTCACGATCCGCTCCACGTCGGCGGAGTACTGGTCCTCCAAAGCGTGCCACCAGATGATGGTGATGGGCTCGGTGACCTCGTACTGGCCGGGGTCGGCGGGCGCGGGGTCCTTGTTTTCCGTACCGCCGGAGGACTGGGCCGGGGGCTGGGAGGCCTGGCCGCCGGTACTCTTGCTGCACGCGCACAGGCCCAGCAGCATGACCAGCGCCAAGAGCAGGGAAATCGTCTTTTTCATTGTGGTTCCTTCCTTCCTTTTCTAAAAAAATGTGGCCCAGGTTCGCCGGAGCATTGTCAGCTCCGCCTCCCTTGAGCTTTGTGCTGTCGCCATTCTACCACACAGTTCCAGTTCTTGCAAGGGGAGTTGTGCAAATATTTGAAAAATTATTTATAGCTGCGCCGGTATTTTATGTAAAACGCCGGGCCGCGGGGCTGTCCGGCCGGGCTGCCCGGTTTTCACCCCTTGCAAAAAAATCCCTTTGTGCTATACTATGTCCCATGGAAAATGGGCCGGGCCCCTTCTGCCGGCCGCCGCCGCAGGGCGGCTACACTGTAAAGAAAAGCGAGGCTTTGCACCATGGATACCATTAAATTGAACAGCGGCCATGTAAAAATGATCGCCCACCGGGGGCTGAGCGGGCTGGAGCGGGAGAACACCTGCGCAGCCTTTGTAGCCGCGGGCAACCGGGCAAAGTATTTCGGCATTGAGACCGACGTGCACAAGACCGCCGACGGGCGCTTCGTGGTGTTCCACGACGACGACACCGCCCGGGTGGGGCTGGACCGCCTGGCGGTGGAGGAGAGCACCTTCCAGACCCTGCGCGCCCTCCAGCTCACCGACCTGGACGGGGCGCGGGGCCGGGCCGACCTGGTGATCCCCACCCTGGAGGAGTACGTGGGCATCTGCAAGCGGTATGAGAAGGTGTCCGTATGCGAGCTGAAAAACGAGTTTGCGCCGGAGGATGTGTACCGCATTGTGGAGACCTACCGGGGGATGGGCTACCTGGACCATGTGGTATTCATCTCCTTCTGCGCCGCCAACCTCACCGCCCTGCGCCGCCGCTATCCTCACGTCCCCGCCCAATTCCTGCTCAAGGAGTGGTCGCCGGACAACCTGGCCTTCCTCCGGGACAACAACCTGGGGCTGGACATCCGCCACACCGCCGTGACGGCCGGGGTGGTGGAGGCCGTACACAGCATCGGCCAGGAGGTCAACTGCTGGACGGTCAACACCCTGGAGGAGGCCGGGGCCGTCATGGCCGCCGGGGTGGACTACATCACCACCAACATCCTGGAGTGAGCCATGATTAAACTGTTTGACCCGGAAAACAAGTTCTGGCAGTTCCTCAGCAAGGTGACCGACGCCGCCCTGATGAGTTTTTTGTGGCTGCTCACCTCCCTGCCCCTGGTCACCATCGGGGCGTCCACCGCCGCCTTTTACAGCTATACCCTCAAGCAGGTGACCAACCAGGAGGGCTCGCTGGTGAAGAGCTACTTCTCCGCCTTCCGGGCCCATTTCAAGCGGGCCACCCTGCTGTGGCTGCTCCAGGCGGCCGGGACGGCCTTCTTCGCCGCCGACCTGTGGGCGGTGTGGAACTTTTTCCTGGCCCAGCAGGGCGGGGCGGCGGGCATCGCGGTGCTGGGCGTGTGCGGCTTTGGCGCGCTGGCCTTTTTGTGCTGCTGCCTCTACGCCTACCCGGTGCTGGCGGAATACGGGCTGCCGGTCAGGCAGGTCATCTCCACCAGCTTCCTGCTGGCGGTGGCCCGGCTCCACGTCACCC
>OFFD01001413.1_pt1 | contig 14489 bp, 10 predicted proteins | sample 1521291 | NCBI WGS metagenome assembly OFFD01 (sample SAMEA3504103, study PRJEB24116) | mouse gut metagenome | biome: mouse gut; feature: mouse-associated habitat; material: faeces | place: Denmark | collected 2011 | reverse complement strand
GTCGGCTGTCCATAATCCGGAAGCCACTATGGTGCCGCATATCATGGCGGTGTAGAGCGACACGCGCAGGGCGCGGCTTACTCTCCAGGCATTGTGTGCACCGTAATTATAGCTGATGATGGGTTGTGCTGACTGTGCTACTGCATTGCTTATGGAGAATACCAGAGGGAACAGGTAGCAGGCTATGGCATAGGCTGCCACACCCTCCTCATTAAGCATTGACATGAACATATAGTTGCCTGTGAGCATCATCACGCTCATGGCAAGTTCGGTGATGAATGTGGCAGAGCCGATCTTCATCATATAGCGTGCGTTACGAACAGTCAGAAGCAGTGAGGTCACCGACATTTTCAGCCTGTAGAACCTTAGGCGGTCGTGGAACCATATGAAATATGACAACACAAGCAATCCTCCTATAGTGCATGCTATTGATGTGGCGAGAGCGGCACCCATCACGCCCCAGCCGAGGGGGAATATCATATACCAGTCGAGTACGATATTGATGACCGCTGCTATTATCTGTACCCACATGGCATATTTCGGAGATCCGTCAAGACGGATCAGCATCATCCCTACGCATTGTATGAAGAGAAAGAACAGTCCCGGCTGTAGCCACAGCAGGTAGTCCGTGGCATAGGGGAGCAGACGGTCACTGCATCCGAGCAGCTGAAGCACATTTTCTGAAAAGCAGGTGCATCCTATGATTATGAGGCTTATGATGAGCAGCCCTACAATGAATGCCTGTGTCAGTATTATGCGTGCGGCTTTGACATTATCCTCTGACAGGCGTATGCTTGCTATGACCGATGAGCCGATGCCGAACATCAGTCCTATCCCGGTAGCGACCATGAACAATGGTGCTACAATGTTGACAGATGCAATGCCGTCGGCATTGACGCCTTGCCCTACGAAAACGCCGTCGATTATTGTGAGTGCCGAATTGAATATCATTCCCACAAGAGTAGGAAAGAATAAGGCAAGGAAAACTTTGCTGATTTTCCCATTGCCGAAATCAATCTTGTCACGTCCGAGATCCCCGTCCTTCATACCGTTGTTTTTTAGGGGTACAAAGGTACGGATTATTGGCATAACCGGCAACCGATACCGAAATGTTTATTCGGTGAAAAGGGTTTTGGTATAAGGCATGATTGTTATACGTGCGTCAGATTATGTATGTGATCGGTCATTTCGTCGATTTTCGACTCTATGGATCTTAGCAGTGCAAACTGGGCTTTCGCTCTTATAAGGTTATGCTCCGGATATTCTGTCTTATAATAAGTGTCGCCATTGAGATAATCGGTGAGAAATCTTATAGCCTGCATATAGGCGAATCGTTCGGCGGCATAGGGGAGGAGCTTTATCTCAAGCGGGGTGAGGAAACATCCTGCGCTTTCAAGGTATCCTTTGGCGAACTGCCGGAACACATCCATATTGAACTCCACATTGGCAGTGTCAGGATCATCTTCCTTGCCGGTGTTTGCGGCTGTGCGCAGGAAGTCTCCGAAGTCCGAGAATACGAACGACGGCATCACTGTATCAAGATCGATCACGCATACCACATTGCCTTCCTGATCGAATAATATATTGTCGACCTTGGTGTCGCAGTGGCATATGCGTTTGGGTAGTTTGCCTTCACGATGCAGCCTCTCGGCAAGACAGGCATGTTCGGATCTGTGTTCAAGTTCTCCGATGATGTCACTGACCCCGGATGCTCTTCCGGCAATGTCACTATTGACAGCATCCCTGAACTGCGTGAGCCTGAACTCCATATTGTGGAAATCAGGGATAGATTCATCAAGCACCTCGGTTATGTCCGACAGCATATACTGAAACTCACCGAAGGCGGTCCCTGTCCGGTAAGCGTTATCAGGAGTCACTGCCTTGCGTGTGAAAGTGTTGTCGATAAACACCATCATACGCCAGTAGTCCTCTCCATCGAAGTGGTAGGTCTTACCTGTGTCTTGAGTGTGAAGAAATCTGAGGCTTCTGCGGTCGGGATCTTTCACCCCTTGGGCTTCAAGGCGGCATCGGATATGACGAGTGACAATTTCAATGTTTCTTTGCAGCTTGTCAACATCTTTGAATATGTGATGGTTGATGCGCTGTAGCACGTAGACGGAATTGTCACCTGCCTGTACGGAGGTTACCTTGTAGGTGTCGTTGATAAGACCGTCGCCTAAGTGGCGGATGTCGTTATCATTGGCATTTATGCCGAAGTGCGACACTATTTCGTTCAATGGCTTCATATTACAGTATCCACATGGGTCTATTTCTTTGATTTGGATTTTTTGCCTTTGTTTTTCAATGCTTTTGCCTTAAGGCTTTCAGTAAATGCGATAGCTTTCTTCATTGAAGCCTCCTCCTGTTCGGGTGATGCGAAAGCATGGCTGTAGCCTTTGGTCTTGTTCCAGTCGCCTCGTGTGAAATCGGGAATTGCGACAGGAGCACTGTTGTGGTCCATGGAGAGTGAACCGAGTTCGGCAAGGCAGCACCATTCTGCCAGGTCATACACATCCATGTCGAGAGGGAGTCCGTTCTGTAGGCAGTATATCATGCGTGCGTCCATTATGAAGTCCATCCCTCCGTGTCCGCCTACCTCTTTTGCCATTTCTCCGTATTTTATGAGGATCGGGTGGCGGTATTTCTCTATAAGAGCTTCTTTTTCCTTTCCGCTGAGGAACGAGTGGGCAGAGAGGTCCTCGATATCGACTTTCACCCCTGCGTCAGCGAGCTGCTGTTTGCCCAGAGCATATCCTTCCATGGGATACTTGTTGGCAAAACCCTTTGTGCCTGTAAGCTGATAGAGACGGTTGTAGGGCTGAGGAGTCATCACATTGTGCTGTATCTCTATCACTTTACCGTTCTCTGTGCGTATAAGGGTCGTAGTGTGGTCGCCGTTGCGGAAGTTGCTGCACACCGAATCGGTCAGCTCAGTTACGAGTGCCGCACCGTTGACCGACTTTGTGTCCATGGCTACAAGGGTTTTCATGCGGTCGCCGCGATGGATGTTCAGAGCCTGTGCAACAGGTCCGAGTCCATGGGTGGGATATACGTCGCCACGATGGCGCATATTGTAGTCCAGACGCCATCCGAGTTTGTCGTTCTCTCCGTTTTTCCAATAATGTTTCCAGAATGGACTTAGATCGTGTATATATGCTCCCTGGGCACGGATCACTTCTCCGAACACTCCTTGCTGTGCCATGTTGAGTGTGTTCATCTCAAACCAGTCATAGCAGCAGTTTTCAAGTATCATGCAATGTTTCTGATGCTTCTCGCTTAGGTCGATCAGTTCCCAGCAATCATTCAGAGTCATAGCCGACGGCACTTCGATGGCTACGTTCTTGCCGTTGCGTAAGGCGCATTTGGCTATTGGGGCATGATGCAGCCAGTCCGGGGCTATGTATACAAGGTCTATGTCGGGACGCTTGCATAATTCCTCATATCCGTTTTCTCCGTAATAGATGTCAGCTTTGGGCAGAGACGCTTTTTCGAGATACTTCTGGCAGTCCTCCGCTCTTGTCTGTTCATAATCACACAGAGCCTTGATTTCGACTCCGGGAATGTGGGTGAAACGTTCCACGGCACCCGGGCCTCGCATTCCGAGACCTACGAAGCCAACTCTTACTGACTCCATAGCCGGAAGTGCGAGTCCCAGGACACTTTTCTGTCCGGGGGCACGTTGGGGCGATTCCACTTCGATGGTGCCCTCGTTCCATTGCCACTCGGTGCCGTACTCGTTTATATTTTTATCAGCAGTCTGTCCGGATGCAGATATGACTATAGGATTTACAGCCATGCAGGCTGATAGGATAATTGATTTGATAGTGTTCATCGGTATTATATAGCGGTCATTGTGTAATATTGCAAAAGTACCGAAAAAACACGATAGTTTAACACTCCGGAGCAAAAATAATGATTATAATAGATTTTGGCGTTCGGTGATGTCGGCATCGGTCATGGTGTGGTCCCCGAGTGAACCTTCCGCAGCCTGGATACATATATAGATCATCGGTTCCGATGATGTGCATTTGAGGTTGCGGTCGCAGTCGGTTGATACTCTTACCACCGAACCTTCGGAGATATCGAACACATCGTCATTAACCTGAAATCGTCCTGATCCGCTGAGTATTATATAGTTCTCTTCGTTTTTGCGATGGCTGTGGAAGAATGGCACTTCTGCTGCGTGGGGAAGGGTGCCGAATGAGATCTCACATGACGTGGCTCCGGTGCAATCCTTGAAAAAAGATTTTCCATCGAAAGCACTAATGTTTCCTGCCGAGGCATGTGTGTAGTTTTTTCCCTGGTTGATAATTTGTACTTTGTTCATAGTTCTATGTTTATTTGGATTTTAAGTGAATGGATAGTAACTTTGTTATCAGAAATTACTTTCTGAATGATAGTGCAAAGTTAATCTATATTTATTTGTAATGCAATATGTTACCGGTTTGAAAGTCACTATCCTTCAGGTAAGATTTTTTGAGAATCAATTATATGGAAGTTAAAGAAAAATTAAAAAAATATTCCGATGCGGAGCATTGCCCTGTACGGAATGTGATATCTCATTTCTCATCAAAATGGTCGATACTTCTGTTGCATATTCTAGCGGAGGAGTCGCCGATGAGATTTGGTGAGATAAGTCGTGTGCTTGAGGACATATCTCCTAAGGTGCTGACATCCACGCTTAAGAATCTTGAATCAGTCGGGCTTGTATGTCGCAAGGTATATGCTGAGGTCCCTCCGAGAGTGGAATATTCCCTGACACCTTCAGGGCGTACCCTCATTCCTGCTTTGGCTCCGCTCGTACAGTGGTCGATAGATAATTTTGCATCTATTGTGGGTAATCGCGGGCAGTCAGGTAAGCGGAGTTGAGAAATTTTTTGTACCTTTGCACCGAAAAATAAGTCAAAAATTCATATTGCAAGCGGTAATACCGTGAAAATAAAGTCGATAAATCCCTGTGCTTTAGTGACTTGTTTTCTAAACAACTGTTTCAACAAAAAAGAGAGCTTGCATACATTAAATTTAGAAGATATGAGTTATAATCTTTTGAAAGGTAAGCGTGGTGTGATATTCGGCGCGCTTAACGACAAGAGTATCGCCTGGAAAGTGGCTGAGAAGGCCGTTGAGGAGGGTGCGATCATTACTCTTAGCAACACACCTGTTGCTGTGCGTATGGGTGAGGTATCCCAGCTTGGCGAGAAGCTTAATGCAGAGGTGATCCCTGCCGATGCTACCAATATCGAAGATCTTGAGATGGTGTTCCAGCGTTCTATGGAAGTGCTTGGAGGCAAGATCGATTTCGTTCTCCACTCTATAGGCATGTCACCCAATGTGAGAAAGAAGCGTCTGTATGACGACATCGATTATGATCTGCTTGGCAAGACACTCGACATCTCAGCCATCTCTTTCCATAAGATGATTCAGGCTGCAAAGAAGCTTGATGCTATTGCAGAGTACGGAAGCATTCTGGCTCTCAGCTACATCGCTGCTCAGCGTACAATGTTCGGATACAACGATATGGCTGATGCCAAGGCTCTTCTTGAGTCTATAGCACGCAGTTTCGGATATATCTATGGCCGTGAGAAGCATGTGCGAATCAACACCATTTCACAGTCACCCACAGCCACCACAGCCGGAAGTGGCGTGAAAGGCATGGACTCGCTTATGGACTTCGCCAACCGTATGTCCCCCTTAGGCAACGCTACAGCTGAAGAATGTGCCGACTACTGCATCATGATGTTCTCCGACCTCAGCCGTAAGGTGACAATGCAGAATCTCTTCCACGATGGAGGCTTCTCAAGCATGGGTATGAGCCTTCGTGCGATGGACCAGTACGAAAAGAGTTTCGATCTCTACCGCAATGCTGACGGAACCATACAGTATGGTTAATGCCTGATATGTTGTATTAACTTTGAGTAAAAAATTTAAGAGCGGAGACAGCAAGTCCTTACTGTTGTCTCCGCTCTTTTATATTTCTAACATTCATCTTGCATGTATGTGAGCATATCCTTGTCTCCACGGCCGGAGACATTGATCACAACAGTGTCGGTGGGCTTGAATCTCTTTACATCAAGGACCCCGAGAGCGTGAGCCGATTCAAGAGCCGGGATTATACCTTCGATTCGTGAGAGACGGAAAGCGGCATCGAGAGCCTGGCGGTCAGTGATGGCGAGCACTTGGCTGCGTCCGGATGTTGCAAGATAGGAGTGAAGGGGACCTACGCCGGGATAATCCAGCCCTGCGGAAATTGAATAAGGCTCGATCACATTGCCGTCTTCGGATTGCATGACCAATGTTCTTGACCCATGCAGGATGCCTTCCGTGCCTAACGTCATGGTGGCGGCGGTGTGTCCGGAATCCACTCCGAGTCCGGCTGCTTCGGCTGCAATCAGTCGTACCGATGGCTCGTTTATGAAATGATAGAACGCTCCGGCAGCATTGCTGCCTCCTCCTATGCATGCTATCACATAGTCAGGTAGTTCCGATCCGGTCTGCGAAAGGAGCTGACTGCGTATCTCACTTGATATCACCGACTGGAAATGTGCCACCATCTCGGGGTATGGATGAGGTCCTACGGTCGAGCCTATCACGTAGAAGGTGTCGGGATTGGAGCACCAGTAGTTTATAGCCTCGTTAGTGGCGTCCTTGAGGGTGCTGCTGCCGCTTTTGACGGATTCGACTTTAGCCCCGAGCATAAGCATGCGGTCAACGTTAGGTTTCTGTCGTGCCACATCGGTTGCGCCCATGAACACGGTGCATTCCATTCCCATAAGCGCACATGCTGTTGCCGTGGCGACACCATGCTGTCCGGCCCCGGTTTCAGCTATTATGCGGTGCTTGCCCATGCGCTTGGCGAGAAGCACAGAGCCGAGAGCATTGTTGATTTTGTGGGCACCTGTGTGATTGAGATCCTCTCGTTTGAGATAGATATTGGTGTTGTAACGTTCGCTCAGCCTGTTTGCCCGGTAGAGTGGGGTGGGGCGGCCTACATAGTCGCGTAGCAGGGTGTCAAGCTCTTGATTGAATTCCTTGTCGGCTGCATATCTGTAGAATGCTTCGCGGAGGAGCCGGATGTTCTGTTGGAGAATTTCCGGGATGTATGCGCCTCCGAAATGTCCGTAATAGCCTTCCTCATCTACAGGAAGGAGTGAATGAAATTGTGTCATAGTCTCATGTATCCGCCATACCGGCGAGTCTTGAAGGGTTAAAAATTTTTATAAAAAAGAGGAGCCGCCGATGTATCATCGATGGCTCCTCTTGGATATCTTTTCAGGAAAATGCTTTTGTGATCGCTAACTATATATGTGTGCGATAATGCCATCGATAATCTTTACCGATGCGCCACCAATAGTTCTGATTGTTGAGCATATTTCTCATTTTGTCGTATTTCTGTCGGCAAAATTATATCTAATAATTCAAACTGCCAAGAATTTTACTGAAATTTTATAGGTTGATTATTTTTTTTATAGTCTGTATCGACGGGTTGACTGCTATGATTTTGCCCGCAGGGTTGATGAGATAGGAGGAGTATCCACCTTCGGGATGGTATCCGGGTGATATGCCGTGCGCCTTGACGTTGCGTATATGGAACTGTGTGAGAGAGTCGAGACCGTCATTTCGCACTATCTCGTTGAACAGTTTGAGGTTATCGTCGGTATTGACTGAGAGAAGCTGGATGTTCTTGTGCTTGTTGTCACGGAAGAAGCGGTCATACTCCCCTGCGGCGATCCTGGATACAGCATTGTGCGAGTCCCAGAAGTTCACCAGCACATATTTGCCTTTCAGATCGGACAGTGATATCTCACCGTGGTTTCCGTGCACTTCCGTTATGTGTGGTTGCTGTTTGAGTTCCGGAGTGCGCTGTACGACGCGTTCGGCAAACATCCACACTGCAAGTATGAATATCGCTACAAAGGTTGTGAATATCCAGAACGTTCTCATAATTGTCCGAAAAAATTGCTTACATATATAATAACTTATGATTCTTTGGTATTGTTCTTGTCATCCTGAAGCATGTCCCATCCACCTCCGAGAGCTTTGTACAGAGCCACTACAGCGAGGTATTCATCACGAAGTGCATTGCTGAGGCTTATCTGCGCATCAAAGTAGCGACGCTGCGCATCAAGCACGTCAATGTAATTGAGGGTGCCACCCTTATATTGCACATGAGCGAGCTGTACATATTTGCTTGCGGCGTCACGTAGCTCCGCTTTCAGGGCGGCAGCTTCATATACGCGCTTATAGGTCACTATGGCATTGTTTACATCGGTGAATGCCTGTAGCACTGACTGCTCATAGGTGTAGCGTGCCTGTTCGTAGGCAGCGATAGATGCCTGATATTTTTTCTTCTTTCGTCCGAAGTCGAGTATGGACCCGGTGATGGAGCCGATAGCGTAGGAGAAAGGGGACTTGAAGAATGATGATAATTCGTCATTCTCAAGGCCTCCTGAGAGGCTGATGCGTAGATTGGGGAAGCGGTCGGCATACGAAAGGCCTACGCCTGAGAGAGCTGCGGCGAGTGACTGCTCGGCAGAACGTATGTCGGGTCTGCGCCTCAGAAGTGTGGACGGAATTCCGAGCGGAAGTTTTGCCGGGAGAGTCTCGTTGAGGTAAAGAGTGGAGCGTTCCAGTTCCTGCGCCGGATATTCGCCCATGAGCAGAGTGATGGCATTGCGGGCCACTGATATCTGTCGCTCAAGGTTGGGGACGAGTGACGCTGTAGAGGCGTATTCCACTTTTGCCTGCTGATACACTGTTTCGGAGGTAAGTCCGCCTTCGAATCGCAGGCGGGCCTGTTCCAGTGACTCTTTGCGTGTCACGAGGGTCTGCTTCACGATGTCAAGTTCATTGTCGAGGGCTATTAGCCGGAAATAAGCCTCTGCTACCTCTGCCACGAGTGTCATGCGCATGGCTCTCATGTCCTCTACCGAGGCGAGATATTTGGCTCCGCTCTGTTTGCGTGCCCAGGATAGTGCCCCCCATAGGTTCACTTCCCATCCTACTGATACTTTTAGGTCGTATTCAGGATCTTTTTTTGTACCGTTGCCTCCGTAATTGTTGGTCTCATGATCGGCACTCAGCAGACCTGTGACTTCAGGAGTGAGGTTGACTTTCTCAATTCCGTAAAGTTTCCTCATCTGTTCTACGCGGGCAGCCGCCTTGAGCAGGTCGCGGTTGTTTTCAAGTGTTTTGGTTATTATCTTACGCAGAGGTTCGTCGGCGTAGAATTCCCACCATGCCATATCGGCGATAGTCAGGGAGTCGTTAGGCGACTCGGGAGTGTATGTGGCAGGCATTGCCAGCTCCGGCTTTGAAAGATTCTTTACGCCGGAGCAGGAGCTGATGACCGTCAGCACTGATGCCAGAAGTATGTATGATGCAGCTTTCATTTCTTTTTCAATAAACGTGTTGGGTTAGGAATACGGAAAGTGGAGCGGCGGCGGTTGAGCTTGTCGATGGCGACAAAGAAGAACGGCACGAACACTATGCCTACCGTGATGGCGACAAGCATTCCGAAGAATACACCTGTGCCTATGTCCCGCCTGGCGGCAGAACCCGGACCGGAGGCAAACAGAAGAGGAAGCAGTCCGAGCATGAAGGCGAGCGATGTCATCACTATTGGACGGAAGCGGAGCTTGGCGGCTGTAAGGGCGGCATGCACAGCATCGACACCTTTGTCAACCTCCTCTTTGGCGAACTCCACGATGAGGATGGCATTCTTCGCGACAAGACCGACGAGCATCACCAGACCTATCTGGAAATATATGTTGTTTTCAAGTCCGCACATCCATATTCCCAGGTATGCTCCTATCCCTGCTATCGGTAGGGACAGTATCACAGCCATGGGTACGCTCCAGCTTTCGTATTGGGCGGCAAGGAATAGGAACACAAACAGGAATGCGAGTCCGAGCACCAGTCCGGTGTTGCCGTTTTCATGTTTCTCCTGGTATGACAGTCCGCTCCATTCCACACCGATGTTCTCGGGAAGTTTGGTCCTGACTATCTCCTCAAGAGCTGACATAGCCTGCCCGGTGCTATAGCCGTGGGATGCTTCGCCGGAGATAGTCGCTGAATTGAACATGTTGAATCGCGACATTGTGCCGGGACCGGTAGTGAAGTGGGATGTGCCGAGCGAAGATATAGGCACCATGGCGTTGTCGGCTCCTCTTACGAAGAAGAGGTTAAGATTCTCCTTGTTGGACCTGTAGGGAGCTTCTGCCTGGATGTACACTCGGTATATGCGGTTGAACATATTGAAGTCGTTGACATATATCGATCCGGTGAAAGCTTTCATTGTGGAGAAGATGTCGCTTACCGGGATGCCCTGCATTTTGGCCTGGTCGCGGTCCACATCGAAGTATAGTTTAGGTATGTCGGCCTGCATCGATGTAGAGAGCCCCGATACCTCAGGACACATCGCCGCATAGTGCTTAAGGGTGTCGACTGCCTGTTGCAGATCGCTGTAGGAGGCGTCTCCTCGTGCTTCGAGCACCATTTCAAAACCTCCTGACGAGCCTAATCCGGGGATGATGGCGGGAGAGAAGATGAATACTTCACTCTCGGGATAGGTCGACAGATGTGCACGCACCCTTTCGCGTATCTCGGAGATACTCTCGGTGGAGCGTTCGTCCCAGGGCTTGAGTATCACAGTGAGTTGAGTGTGGGCGGGATTGGTGCCTACTCGTGGTGATGAGCCTGTGACATTGAGCACGTATTCCACATCTGGATCATCGGTCAGGTATGCGATGGCCCGCTCGGTCACTTCGCGGCTACGCTCTATTGTTGCGCCCTCGGGGAGTTCGAGCTCCACGGTGAAGTATCCCTGGTCCTCCTGCGACATGAAGCTTCGCGGCATAAGTGTGTTCATGAGCCATATGAATATCAGTGCCATTCCGAATGCCACATACATGCGTTTGGGGTAAGAGAGCGCCTTGCGTATCATACGGCAGTAGAAGTTGTTGCCGCGTGCAAGCCACATGTTGATGAGTCGGAACACTCTGGCTTTCTTTTTGCTTGATGCCGGACGGAGCAGCTTGGCACACATCACCGGGGAGAGCGTGAGAGCCACTACTGTGGATATGATCACTGATACCGCTATTGTGATTGTGAACTGACGGTAGAGCTGACCTGTGATTCCGGGGAGGAAGCTCACAGGAATGAATACGGCGCAGAGCACGAGCGACATGGCTATAAGCGCGCTGCTCAGATTGCTCATGGCTTTGGCTGTTGCCTCGTAAGGGGAGAGTTTTTCAGTGTTCATTATGCGGTCCACATTCTCCACCACCACTATGGCGTCGTCCACCACTATGCCTATGGCGAGAATAAGTCCGAGCAGAGTGAGCATGTTGAGCGAGAATCCGAATATAAGCATCACGCCGAAAGTCCCGACAAGCGATATCGGCACAGCAATGATGGGGATGAGGGTTGAACGCCAGTTTTGCAACGACAGGAACACCACAAGGATCACCAGCACCAGTGCCTCGAAGAATGTCCGGTACACATGATGGATCGACTCGGATATATAAGTGGTCATGTCGAAAGGTATCTCGTAGGTTATGCCTTCAGGGAAACCTTTGGCTATGATCTCCATCTCCTTTTTTACTGCATCGGCCACTTCCATGGCGTTGGAGCCGGGGAGCATGTTGATGTTGAGCACAGCGGCATTGCCTCCGTTGATTCCGCTCTCGGTGGAGTAGCTTGACGCTTCAAGCGACACTCGTGCCACATCCTTTAGCCTTATTATTGACCCATTGGCGTCGGCACGTATCACTATGTCCTCGAATTCCGCTACAGTCGAAAGCCTTCCGCGGGCAATGATAGGCATTGTGAGATCGATGTCAGTGGCAGGGGCCTGGCCGAGCACTCCGGCTGCCGATTCGCGGTTCTGGTCCTTGAGTGCCGACTGTATGTCCTTTACCGTGAGCCCCAGGTCGGCAAGCTTGTCGGGTGCCACCCATATCTGCATGGCATAGTAGCGGCTTCCGACATTGCTCACACTTCCTACTCCTGGGATGCGGCGCAGGGGGTCGAGAACGTTGAGCGTGGTGTAGTTGCTGAGATACACTTCGTCAAATTTCGGGTCGGACGAGAGTATCGTGATGGTCATAAGGCGGCTTGCAGTCTCCTTGGATACCGATATGCCGTTCTGTACCACTTCGGCAGGGAGTCGTGATTCTGCTTTTTTCACACGGTTCTGGATGTCTACGGCTGCGAGCTCGGGGTCCGTGTCTATATCAAAGGTCACGAGGGCAGAGAAGCCTCCGGAATTGGAGCTTGACGATGACATGTATATCATGCCCGGTGTGCCGTTGAGCTCCTGTTCTATGGGTGTGGCTACGGCCTGTGTCACTGTCTGGGCATCCGCTCCGGGATAGGAGGCTGTTATCTTGACCACCGGGGGGACAATCTGAGGATACTGGTCCACAGGAAGCATTGCCAGCCCTATGCCTCCGATTATGAATATGACGATCGATATTACTATCGAGAATACAGGGTGCTCTAAAAAGAAATTGCGCTTCATGTCAGCCCTCCTTTCCTATGTCAGCATTGTCAGCTGATGATGTTTCTGTCTCAGTCTCCCCCTCTTTGACAGGGGCTGCGACAGGGTTTACTTTCATTCCGTGGGAGAGTTTGTGATAACCTTCCACTACTATTTTTTCACCTTTGGCAAGACCGCGTTCTACTATAGTGCTGTTCCCTACCTGCGGTCCTATCTCAATGAAGCGTTTCTCTACAACGCTGTCGGGGCGTACCACATAGATATATGCACCGCCTTTCTCGATCACCATGGCTTTGTTAGGGATTTCCACGGCATGTTCCCTGACATCAAGAAGGACTTTCACTTTGGTGAATTCTCCCGGCAGGAGGCTGCGGTCGGGATTAGGCATCTCAGCACGGACGGAGAATGTCCCTGTCTTCGGATCGACCTGAGGATCAGCGAAATCCACAAGCCCTCGGTGGGGATATACGGAGCCGTCGGCAAGAGTGATGGTCACAAACGAGTTCCATTTCCGTGTGGAGTCCGCGCCTCCGAGATTGACATTCCTGTCCTTGCTGCGCAGATAGTCGAGAGCGGTCATTGAGAAGTCAACTCTTACAGTGTCGCTTTTCACCACGGTTGCGAGCAGTGATTTGCCACCGCCGGGACCGACGAGTGTGCCTATGTCGGCTACACGCTCGGATATGAAACCTGATATGGGTGATGTCACCTGAGTGTAGCCAAGGGTCATCTGAGCCTGTGTCAGATCTGCCTCACTTACGGCGAGTTCGGCTTTGGATATCTCATAGGCTGCTGTAGCGTTGTCAAGATCGAGCTGGGATGCCGCGTTATGTGCATAGAGAGGCTTTATGCGGTTGAGGTCGCGCTCCGCTTTCTGCTTGTTGGCACGCGCCTTGTTGACATGGGCACGCGCTTTGTCGACATTAGCTTTATACAAGCGGGGGTCTATGACAAACAATGTCTGTCCTTTCTTTATATAAGAGCCCTCCTTGAAGAGCATGTTCTCAAGGTAGCCTTCCACGCGGGCATGGATTTCGACAAACTGTTGGGCTCGGATTTTGCCTACATATTCGCCGTATATGTTTACATTGTCGGTGGTCACAGTCTCAACCTCCACAGTGGGAAGTATGTTTTCCACTTTCTTAGAGCGGAAAGTGAAGTATAGGGCAATCCCTGCTGCAATTACTATTATGGCAATGATCGACCAAAACTTTGCGCTCCGTAATGTCATGTATTTATTAGGCATAATCAAAGAAAAATTGGTGATAATAAATAATGGGATGAACTTTTTAACAATCAGAATCTTAAATTTAACATTTAAGGATTCTAAAAAGTTCATTCCCTCTGTATATTTTATTTATGAGATAAAATTATGGGTTTTTACTTATGCAAAGGTAGTGAATCCTGTATTAACACAAGGTAAAATGTTAACAGAAACATCAAATGTGTAAACCAACGTCCAATAATAAATACAAATGGTTTGATCATTCGGAATATTTTCAGTGATTACTTGCCGGTGCGTTTCGGAATGGTTTATGATGCGCATCCATGCTGTTTGTATTAGGGGTTCTTATTGAATTTATTGTAGCCTGACTTATTGTAATAAGTAAAATATGTTGCTATTAAAGTTGCTGAAATAATTAATTTTAACTAACTTTGCGGTAATAAAACTTAATTCTAATCCCATTCTGTTGTGTATCAAAAATTTACTGCCATATTGGCTGGCGCAGTCATTTCGCTTGGTTTATCAGCGCAATCTAACGGACTTACTGACACTTCCCGCAGTCGGCATGCTGTAATGAGCAATACCCCTCTCGGAGCTGTGAAATGGACCGGAGGATTTTGGGGAGAGCGTTTTAATGTATATAGCGGTACTTCTCTTCAAAGCATGTGGGACACTTGGAACAATCCTGACGTTTCTCACGGTTTCCGCAACTTTGAGATTGCTGCCGGCACCTGTCCCGGAGAGCATTGGGGGCCACCTTTCCAC
>OFFD01001337.1_pt1 | contig 15163 bp, 14 predicted proteins | sample 1521291 | NCBI WGS metagenome assembly OFFD01 (sample SAMEA3504103, study PRJEB24116) | mouse gut metagenome | biome: mouse gut; feature: mouse-associated habitat; material: faeces | place: Denmark | collected 2011 | reverse complement strand
TGCCAAAGGCAGCAAGACCTTTTGGCGCTATGAATTGCAAAATGTGGAAACTCAAGATTTTCTGATATTTACAAAACCTTTACAAAACAGTATAGTTTTCTTAGCCGTCATTGTTTATAATGAAAGTAAAAGATACGAAAAGCAGGGTGGAGATGATGAAGAAAATTTTGGTGATTGAGGATGAGAATGCGATCAATGACTTAATTTGCATGAATCTGGAGATTGCAGGTTATAAGCCTGTTGCTTTTTTTGACGGGGAAGACGCCAGCCGTCACCTAAAGGAGCAGGATGAATATGATTTGGCTCTTCTGGATATTATGCTTCCTGGCAAAGATGGATTTGAATTGTTAGAGGAATTTAAAGAGCATGACATACCTGTGATCTATCTAACTGCTAAGGGAGATCTGCCCAGCAAGGTCAAGGGGCTTCGCAGCGGGGCAGAGGATTATATTGTGAAACCTTTTGAAATGTTGGAGCTTCTCGTTCGCATTGACATTGTGCTGAAGCGGTTTGGGAAAGAAGAAGCCGAGGAAATACATATTAAAGACGTGGTGATCAATGAAAAAAAAAGGACTGTCCATAAAAATGGAGTGGAAATTTCCATGCAGCCTATGGAGTTTGACTGTCTGCTGGTATTTTGGAAATACAGAAACCGGGTAATGACAAGGGATCAGATTCTAAATATTCTCTGGGGCGTGGATTTTGAAGGAGAAAGCAGGACAGTAGATGTGCATGTCGGAAATATCAGAAAAAAGTTGGATTTTTCAGATGTAATCATCACAGTTCCCAGAGTCGGTTACCGGATGGAGGTTTGATTATGGATATGATTAAAAAGATTGCAATGACTGCGTCAACCATGTTATTTGCGTTGACGCAGATTTTTTCATTTTACGTAATTTTAACTAGCCGTCAGCAAAAGATTGATTTAGTTCAAAAGCAACAAGGCAGTATATTCAGTCAGGGCATTTCTAATATTGATTCTGATTTACTAAAGATGAATTATCAAAGTTCGATGCAAGATTATGTGGTAACCTATTGTTTTCGGAACAACATGCCAGAAGGAGCTGCTCTGTATAAAGAAGATAAAGAATTGTATAACAGCACGCCATATGATTTTGATTCGAGTCAGATAAATTTAAAACAAGAGGAATATCCGTTTCTTGTAAAACAGGAAAAAATAGGGGATGCTTATCTTTTGGTTTTTTATATTGATCAATGGATTAGAAAGAGCGGGCAGAAACAAGAAAAATATGTCTATTTCTATGCCGTGGAAATCACTTATATTTTTGAAGAAGGATGGAAGCTAGCTTTTTTAGAAATTACGATTTCAATGGTTGCCTCGCTGGTTATGGCAGCGCTATTAAACTTTTTAATTAAAAGAATTACAAAACCTCTTCAGGCAGTCAACGAAGCGCAAAGACAGTTGATCGGCAGCATGTCCCACGAATTAAAGACGCCTTTGACAGCGATCAAGGGATATTCTGAAACACTGTTGCATGTAAAATTATCTAGGGAACAGAAGGAAAAAGCTCTGGGTTATATTAATCGGGAAAGTAAGAGATTGTCTAGACTCTCCGAAAAAATGATGGAATTGACCAGGCTATATGAACCGGAGTGCGGAATCGATCTCAAGGATGTTTCTGTGGAATCGTTATTTGAAACAGTGGAAGAGAGTGTCAGGTACAAGCTGCAGGAAAAAGACATGGTCCTGCGCAAAGAAGGAGAAATTCATGGAATGAAAAAGACGCTGGATGCCGATTTGATGACCAGTTTTTTGATCAATCTCGTCAATAACGGCATCATGGCGTCGCAACCAGGAAGCCATATCTATCTAGGAGCGGACAAACATTGCTTGTGGGTGCGGGACGAAGGATGTGGAATACCGACGCAAGAAGTGGATAAAGTACGAAAAGCTTTTTATCGCGTGGATAAGTCCCGGTCCAGAAAGAGTGGCAATATGGGTTTGGGTCTTGCCTTGTGTGAGCAGATTGCTTTTGTTCACCATGGAACAATGGAGATTGAGAGCCAGGTAGGGAAAGGCACAAAGATTTCTTTTGTCGGCGCAAAAAAATAGATTGCCCGACAATTTAAGATATGCTATAATCCGTTTAGGGCAGCCGTGTTAGATGATAGATATTCTATTTTTATAGACTAACAGAGAAAATGCGGGCTTAGCTGATTTTTAGCACGATGTGCAGCGGCTGCAGGAAAAGTTTGGAGGGTAGTGGATGTTAATTGTGAATGTAATGTAGAAAGTAGCAAATCAAATACTGCGCTTGTTTAGCGCCAGTGTGTCGGCAGCGTTAGCTGGTGGCTTTTTCGCCTTACATTCACTTTTATTGTAGTTGAGCAGAGTGTTATCTGCAGACTTTTGATAGATATGTAATATATTTATGACGGGCAAAAAGCATGGCTGAAGAGTCATGTTTTTTATATTATACAATCGTTTTATTTCATTTTTGAATCAAGTGATCTGTAAGGCGAAATGATAAAATTAAGACAGGAGAGATAGAATGAATACAGATCATATACTTGAATTTGACAAGGTAAAGCAAAAATGGAAAGACTTGGCTCTTTCGGATGCGGCAAGACAAAAGATTGAGGAGGCTTCTTATTCACTTAACGAGGTAGAAGTAAGAAAAGAGATCAAGGATACTACAGATGCACGAACAATGATTGAGCAATACGGAGCACCTCCGCTGACATCAGTGGACGAGACAAAAGATATTGTGGCTTTGTCACTGAAAGGGAGCTGTCTGCTCCCTGGGCAGCTAGAACGGGTGGAGAAAGCCCTTGTAGCTGCAGAGAGAATGAAAAAATATTTGCAGAGAGGGAAACAACAAGGAAATTCTTTGGCTTATTATGAAATGAACTTGGATTCTTTGGAAGAGCTGTGGCAAGAAATTGCAAGACAAATAAGAAATCAGCAAGTGGATGATCATGCCTCTAAGCTGCTGCTTCAGCTCCGAAGAGAATTGGCAGAGTTAGAGAATCAGATGAGATTGAAGGCAGAACAGATGATCCGTACACATAAGGAGTGCATGGCGGACAGTTTCATGACCCATAGGGCGGGGCGAGTTTGTGTTCCAGTCAAAAAGGAATATAAATGGAAAATACCAGGAAGCGTGATTGATAAATCTTCTACCGGAAACACATTATTCGTGGAACCATTGGGCATTGCAAACATCTATGAAAAGCTTCAGATGCTGAAGATAGAGGAAGAAAACGAGGTACACCGTATTTTATATACGCTTACTGCGATGGTTGCAGAGTCTGCCGAGGTGATTGCAAAGAATATCCGGGTGACAGAGAAGCTAGACTTTATCTTTTCCAAAGGCAAATTGAGTCAGGATATGGATGCAGCAGAGCCGAAAATAAATGTGGCAAGGCAAATCGATCTCAAAAACGCACGTCATCCGCTGATGGATAAAGAGCTATGTGTGCCGCTTGATATTGAGCTTGGAACGCATGCCAATGGCATCATTATCACAGGTCCCAATACAGGGGGAAAAACAGTTGCCTTAAAAACCACGGCATTAAGCTGCCTGATGGCGCAAACCGGGCTTCATGTAACTTGTGAAGAAGCGGATATTTGTATGAATAGCGCTTTTTTGTGCGATATCGGAGATGGACAGAATCTGACGGAAAATTTATCTACTTTTTCGGCGCATATAAAAAATGTACTGGAAATTGTGGCGTCAGTGAACAAGGAAAGCCTGGTGATTATGGATGAGCTGGGATCTGGCACAGATCCAACGGAAGGCATGGGAATTGCCATTTCGATATTGGAAGAGCTGAGAAAGAGTGGTTGTCTGTTTCTGGCAACTACCCATTATCCTGAGGTCAAAGAGTACGCTTCGAGAACAGAGGACGTGATCAATGCCAGAATGGAATTTGACAGAGAATCCTTAAAGCCTACGTATCAGTTAAAAATGGGCGAGGCTGGAGAGAGCTGTGCGTTTTACATTGCAGAAAAATTAGGAATGCCTGCCAGAATGTTAAAGACCGCAGTTTGCGCATCTTATGGCAAAGAGGCTGCCGCAGCATATCAGTTCCAGGAGCAAACATTAACGCAGTATAAAGTAAAACAAAGTCAGGTTAAAAAGAGAAAGCCAGTGAGAACGTCGGCGAATCTTTCAAAAACGTATCAAATTGGAGACAGCGTCATGGTGCTTCCAGACAAAAAAATTGGAATTGTCTGTGAAGAAATAAATGAAAAGGGAGTGCTCAGAGTGCAGCTTCCTAATAAGAAAGTATGGATTAATCATAAACGTGTGAAACTTCATGTAGCTGCGAAAGAATTATATCCAGAGGATTATGATTTTTCGATTATCTTTGATACAGTAGAAAACAGAAAAGCAAGGCATGAGATGGAACGAAAGTATACCACTAAGGAGATATGGGCGGAAGAGGAGTAGATAAACAGATCCTTGTAAAAAGGACATACAGTCAATTGCTGTATGTCCTTTTGATTTACCAAACCTTTACAAACAAAAGAATACTTACTAAAATCCAGGGGTTATAATTTTATTAAAAGAAGTAAAAAACAGGAGGAACTTATGAAGAAAAAAATGTTAACCCTGGTTCTTACGGCTGGTCTGCTGACATCTATTTTTGCCGGGTGTCAAGAAACGCCGAAAGAAAGCATTGTAAAACAAAAGGGCGCCGCAAATATCAAAGAATATCAGAGTGAAGAAGACACCGAAAGCCCGCTGCGGCAGGTATTGGGGGCGCCAGAACATTATGCCAATCAGGCAACCTACGAGAATGGCTCCTTAGTAATTGATACGGACGCCGAGGTGATTCTTCCAGATGTGAATTTCATGAATACTTATACGGTGTCGGCGCAGGAAGCAGGTCAAGAGCTGATTGACACAGTATCACAGGCTTTTTTTGATGGCGCCACATTTTACAGCGGCTATACTTATAATGTCATGACTAAGCAAGATTATCAGAACGATATCACCGTTCTTAAGAAATATAAGGCTGAAGGAAATCTTGATCCTTACGAGCATGGCATAAATGAGGAGACAGGAGAATTGTTTTTTGATATTGACGAGGTGATTGCCAATGACGAACAAAGAATGCAGGATGCGCCAGAAGAGATCTCTAAAGAGGAGGTAAAGCCTTCGTTTGGCTTGGAATACTGGGAGGACAACGGTGGAGGAGAGAAACAAAAAGCCGTGGATACGGATGATTTTTTTGGCGTGGCAGAGACAAAAGAGGGCGTTTATGATTATCGAATTTCAAAAACATTGGCGCCAGATCTTACATTTAAAATTGATAAGAAGAGAGAGGATTTAAGAGATGGTAGAGAATTTGCCGACTGGCTGGAAGGGGAATATGGCATAAAGCGGCATGCGGATCAGGAAAGCGGAATTTCAGAAGAACAAGTGAAAAGTCTTCTCGATATCTCCCAGGAAGATGCCGAGAAGATCGCCAAAGAAAAGGTGGAGAAGCTGGGGTGGAATATGGATGTGCATGACTGGGACTATGCAATATTCTACCATGGAGAAAATGGCATTACAAAAGATAATGTGCTGGATACCGGTTATTTGTTTCATTTTGTGAGAATGGTGGATAAGGTTCCCATAACCTATACAGCCTCCTATGGCGGAGGATTGGAGGATATGGACAGCACGCTGAGTCCTTGGAGTTATGAGAGGTGTGATGTGATCGTGGGGGGGGACGGCATTCAAAAGGTTGAGATCTTTAATCCTTATCAATTGGGAGAAATTCAAACGGAGCATGTCAAGCTGATGGACTTTGAGAGCATCGTTAAAATATATGAGCAGATGATGGAAGTATCCAATGCCAATATCAGTGAGCAACAAGAAAAGAGGACTTATCATATCCGCAAAATTGTCCTTGGGTATACTAGGATATATAATCCCAACACAGATAACGACACAGGGCTTTTAGTTCCGGCGTGGGATTTTTTCGGAGCATTTGATTTTGAGGCAAAGGGTTATTCTGGGACGAACAATGGGGAGTATTCCACGCAGAGTCAGATGACGATTAATGCGATTGATGGAACGGTAATTGACCGGGAACTTGGATATTAGTAAAACAGGAGGGAAACATCATGAAATTTGCGGAAGCGGTCATGCAGACAGCGGCGGCAGTCCGATGGAATTTTTTAGGATTTTATAAAAATCCCAGAATTATGATTACATTTTTGTTTTCCTTTATCTTGTGTTTTTTCTTAAGTGACCGGGCTATGATGGCGGCAAATCACTTTGACGCTTCCATGCAGGCGTTAGAACCGTTTATTTGGACGTTTGGAGATGCTTCCTCAATCCTTCTATGTTCCCTGATGTTGATACTATTGTTTATTGATTTGCCTAAATTAAGCCCTTTTACTCCTTATATGCTGCTGCGCATGAAAAAGGGCAGATGGCTTTTGGCACAGTTTTTCTATATATTTCTGGCGACGGTTCTTTACTTATTATTTGTGCTTTTGGTTACCAGCCTGCTCTGTATGCAGAAAACGTATATCGGTAATTTATGGAGCAAGACGGCGGCTTTGCTTGCCTATTCTCAAATAGGAAAAGATCTTTCCGTTCCCTCTACAGTGAAAGTGATGCAGAGCACGACTCCGGTTTCCTGCAGCCTTCAGATGATGCTTTTGCTGATTTGCTATGCGTTGACGTTAAGCTTTTTGATGCTGCTGGTTCAGATGAGAAAAGGAAAAAAAGCTGCTGTTGCAGCAGGTTTGATTTACAGCTTGTTTGGATTTTTGCTGGAACCAAAAGTACTGGCACGACTGCTTCACAAGGAGGAACATGAAATGTTTCAGATGCGCAAGATTGCAGGCTGGATCAGTCCCTTGAATCATGCCACCTATGGAATGCATGATTTTGGATATGACGCGCTTCCTTCGATTCTGCAGTCTTGTCTGATATTTTTGTTGTTCTTGCTGGCGTTGGCAATTTTGTCTTTTTGCACGCTGAAAAACTATAATTTTACTTCCTTTACAGGAGATTTAGAATGAAAGAGTTGTTTAAGGAAAAAGGCTTGTGGACGGCGTCTTTGTTCTGTCTGGCTGCTATGGCGGCAAACTTGCCGTTGGATAACATGAAATTGCCTTTGGAAACTGGAAGTTTTCTAATTTTTTTTAGCGCATCGTTAGATACAAAGACGATATTATTTTTAATTCCAGCAGCGTCAGTGTTGCCAATGGGGGCAACCTATGTAAGAGAATTTTCCAGTGGATTTCTAAAATTATATTTAGTAAGGATCAGTCGTATGGAGTATGTCAAAAGAAAAATCATTGAGATCTATGCTGGGGGTTTTCTGGTGTTTTTCCTTTCAGGAATCGTCTGGTTTTGCTTGTGCTTTTTGTTCCTTTATCCATTGGAATTTACTGGAAACATTACCTGGAACATGGTTTGCAAAGCACTGTCTTTGCTGCTTCGCATTTCTCTCATAGGAGGGATCACGGCAGAATTGTCGGGGATTTTTGGGACATTGTTTCAGAATTATTATATGTCCTATGGGTTGCCATTTGTCAGTTTTTATATGCTGATCATTTTAAAGGAGCGGTTTTTAAAGGAACTATATGCGCTTTATCCGGCGGAGTGGATCAAATGCGAACAAGACTGGGGGGCAGACAAAATAGGAATTTGGATTTTTTTGGGAGTGTTTTCTGCAATATTGATGCTGCTCCATGGGCTTGTGCTGTATGCAAGACTGCAGGAAGTTTCATAAAGAGGTTTTTGCATGTTCTATCACAATTTTCAAAATGAGAGTGAATTGCTAAATGCTTGTGCAAGTATGGAGCTTGGATCAATGCTCGTAGCAATAAAAAGAAAGGCAAATAGGATGGAACCATATATTGAAGTAATGCATGTTACAAAAAAATTTAAAGAAGATACTGTGCTGCATGACATTCATGTTTCCATGGAGCGGGGGAAGGTCTATGGATTTTCCGGCAATAATGGTTCTGGGAAAACCGTTTTAATGAAATGTATCTGTGGCTTTCTTCCAGTGTCTGAGGGAAGCATTCGTGTGGCAGGAAAGGTAATTGGCAGGGAAATTGATTTTCCAGAGAGTGTCGGCGTGATTATTGAGATGCCTGGTTTTCTGTCAAATCTTACTGGTATGCGCAATCTTGAAATACTGGCCGGACTAAGGCGCAAGATTTCCAGGGAACAGATCCGTCATGCCATAGAAAAAACAGGATTGGATCCAGATTTAAAAAAATCAGTGTCGAAGTACTCTCTTGGCATGCGCCAGCGGCTGGGGATCGCACAGGCAATTATGGAGGATCCAGAATTTTTGATTTTGGATGAGCCTTTTAATGGGCTGGATAAACATGGGGTGGCAGAGATCCGGGCTTTGTTGCTGGATTTAAAAAGGCACGAAAAAACTATTATACTTGCCAGTCACAACAGCGAGGATATTCGGATTTTATGTGACGAGGTATACGAAATGGATGGAGGGAGGATGCGTCTGTTATGAGAGAGAAGATTTACCGGATGGCGCTGCTTTGGTTATTGTTGTTCTTGCTTTGTCCTGGCAAAGTGTCTGCACAGAATCGGATTTCTATCGACGCAAGTCATAAATATCAGGGCATGGGAGCCTCCTTTGCAAAGGGATATGAGCCTTATATTGAGAAAAATACTATGATTCTGACAGTGCCTTTTGTCTCAGAAGAGAGAATGAAAGCAAATCAGATCACTGTGGGGATTGATTTTGAGCGGCAAGAAAACAGTCCGTTTTATTTTAAAAATTATCAAAAAAAAGTGACATTGTCCAAGCAGGGGATTTACCTTTACCAATGCCGTTTAAAACTAAAAAAAGACCGCATCAATGGTCAATACCCACTGTATCTGTGGGTAGAAGGAAAGGCGGCTCAGAGTGAGGAGCCTGCATTTCGTCAGGAGTTTACAATTTATGTGGAAATCACAGATGGGATTGCTCCAAAATCTGGGGAGGAAGAAAATAAGAATGAGGAGAATTTTTACAGAGTGGAGCAAGAAGCAGGGGAGGACGGGAATGTTTTTAAGGAGGATGGTTCTTCTGACGCATTTTCAGAGGGGACGTCATCGGGGCAGTCTCAAAATACAGAAGGAAAGATCAGCCAGCCTAGGCTGATCGTGCGTGAGAATAGCCTTCAAGGTCAGTCTTTAGAAGCTGGAAGCAGTGTATTTTGGAAGCTATCTGTTCAAAACTGCAGCAGCCGTCATTCGGTGGAAAACATAAAAGTTACGCTAAGCTGTGACAGTCATGAACTGGTATTTGAAAGAACGGCGTGGTATTTTGAAAAAATTTCTGCAGGAAATGAGATGGAACTCTCACAAAATGTCACAGCTGCAAAGAAAGCGGACACAGAATATGTGCAGGTACAATTCCAGATTGAATATCAGGACGCAGAGGGGGAAAGCTATACTTGCACAGAGACCTTGAATCTATGGCTGCAGCAGCCGGAACATGCCAGGCTTGCCAGTTTATCTTTTCCGCAAAAGGTGTATGCTTCTGATACAGAACTTTTAACTTTTCAGGTTCAGAATACGGGTCTTGCGCCTGTCTACAATGCAAAGGTACTTTTTCAGGGAACGGGGCTTTTTGCGCAGCAAGAGCTGTTTCTTGGAACACTGGAGGGCGGAGCCTCTTTGCCAGGAGAGCTTCAAGTATTTGTGGGTACGCTTGATATGGACGCCCAGGGGACATTGATCGAGGGTGCTACTGAAAAATATGGAGACACGATAGGAACAGTGGTGTTTTCCTATGAGAATGCTCAAGGAGAGGTGACAGAGCAGACACAGGAAATCCACACTTTGATCGAGGAGCCGCAGATTGTGGAATTGAAAGTGGAAAAAGAGGTGCCAAAGACCAATCAATGGTGGATAACGATTGTGGCAGGAATCATGTTGTTGTTAATTCTGGTCATCATCTGGCTGTATTTACGCTTGAGATTCTATCAGAGAATGAGGCATTGAGGGGGGACTCTATGCAAAAACATAACATTTATAAAGACATCGTATTACTTGTAGCAGCATGTATTGCAGCAGCAGGAATTGTTAAAGGGATCCAGTTCTGGAATCAAGAACAAAGCGCCTATGAATTTACGATAATATCCCAGTCTGAGCTGACAGAATCTGTGGTGCATGAGCTTGGAAAAATAACAGGATTGTATCAATTTACGCCAGTATCAGAATGCAGTATCACCTTAAAGCTAGAAGAATATACGATGGAAAGCACTGTTAAGGGCGTTTCTTTTGACGATTTTCCTTTGAAATGGCGTTCTGAGCAGACAACATTTCGGATGGGGAATGCCCCAGTATTGTTTTTGGGGAAAGATGCTTTTCAGGAATTTACAGACATTCATGGCAATCCGCCTGGAAAGAGCCAGATTACAGAATGGATCAGCCATGCGAGCGAATTGAAAATTGTGTTGCTTGACCAGGAGAAACCGTTAGGAAGCGCAAGCATTTGTGGGATTTTGGAAGAGCCTGCCGCAGGAATTTATATGGACAGGGCTCAGATGGAAACTTTATATCAGGAACTTGCTAAAACAACTGCGGGATGTGTGAAGATTCAGGGATATGCGAATCTGAAGCGGGCGAAAGAGATTCTGATGGAGGCTGGATTTCAGGTGGAGGAGGCAGGACAGGAGAGTCAGTAACGGTTGTAAGAGAGCAATCATATGAAAATTGTTAAAATCATGATAAAAGAAAAGTCAATATATATTTATTGTATTACAATAAATATATATTGACTTTTTGTGTTTTTTCGTATATCATGGAAACAAATAAAAAGGAGGTGCATGATGACTCAGAAAAATTTAAGTACTTGGTTGAAAGGCATTTTATTGGGGATCGCAGTGTGTGGCACGATTCTTTGCGGGCTGCTGATTCCCCTGTTCGGAAAGGATTTGATAGAGCAGAATCCAGAATTTTCCCATTGGTATGTTCCCTGGCTGGCAGTTCTTTGGATTGCTGCAATTCCTTGTTATCTGGTTCTTTATAACAGTTGGAAGATAACCGCAAAGATTTCTAGAGATCAATCTTTTTGTATGGAAACCGCCGTTTATCTTAAAAGGATTTGTATATTATCCCTCATGGACAGTGGATATTTTTTTATCGCCAATATGACTCTTTTATTTTTGCTGAACATGAGTCACCCTGGTGTGATGCTGGCATCTTTAGTCGTAGATTTTGCCGGAGTAGCGGTGGCAGTGGTAGCAGCCGTATTATCGCATTTGGTACAAAAAGCTACAGAATTGCAGCAGCAACAGGAACTGACAATTTAAAGGCGGGGGGATAGTATGGCGATTATTATCAATATTGACGTGATTCTGGCAAAGAAAAAGATGAGCGTTACCGAGCTTTCTCAAAAGGTAGGTATCACCATGGCTAATATTTCGATTCTTAAAAATGGAAAGGCGAAAGCCATTAAAGTAGATACGCTGGACCGGATCTGCCGGGCGCTATCGTGTCAGCCAGGAGATATTTTAGAGTGGAGAGAAGAGGAGGCAGAAAGTGAGAGAATTTTTTAATTCTTTCACCCGCTGCCGCTTTGCTCATATGGGATAAAGAAGTAAAAGAAGTGTAAAAATTTTGCTGTTCCTTTTCGTCTGAATGCCGGACATGTCGGGGTTTATGCGCCGGGCAGTTCTACCTTGCCGAAAAAAGAATAACAGATTTGGATTTCAGTCTTCGGAGCATCCCTTGGCGTTTGTCTTTTGCCAACTTTCATTAACAGCATATCCCGCTTTGATAATAGGATTTTTCTTATCCTTGTACGCAATTGTCGTTTATATATGCGTTGCTAATATAAAAGCATATTGGCACAGTTTCAATTGAGATTATTGCTGTTTCTTGCTATTCCATGTGTGTGATAAAATGTCTTTTAATACTAACATAGCGTCTAAATCATTATAACCATATCTCATTTTCAGACTATCGAGTAATTCTTTATTTTGATTATATAATCGTCAACCTCAACTTTTTCCTGATAGGTTGTTAATACTGGATATTTTTTTATACGCTTGTCCAGTCGATTTTTTGTTCTATTTTTTCGTCTGTATTTTCGATAATCTGTTCAACCTGTTTTATATCTATGTCAAAATCTATCAATTCATCCATTGTCACATGATACAAATTTGATAAATGCTTTGATTGACATATATCTGGCAATGTTTCATTAAGCTCCCATTTGGAGATTGTCTGTTTGCTTACCCCTAACTTTTCAGCAACATCCTCCTGCGTTTTGATTTAATTAAATTATAAATGACATATAGGTCAAAATCTACTAATTAAAAATTGCAATTGCGCCCGTTTTCTTGACATTAAAAAATGAAAGAGAGGGCATTTACAGAAGCTGAAATTCATTGCAAACATATTAGAGTTATGCTATCATAAGGTAAAAGATAATTTTAAGGCTGGAGGCAGGTTTTTATGGAAACTGATAAGAAACAAAAGAAAAAAGTAGGGTTGACAGCGATAATTACATTGTTAATTTGTTTGGCAGATATTTACATTATTATACATATTCCTAAGAATTATGCAGTACTTTCAGCGGCAGGGCTGGCGACCATTATATTTTCTATCCTCGCTCTAAATAGTTGGTTTAAATGGAAAGAGTTAGAGACAGAACGCAGAGACGAACAGTACAGCGATATCATGAAAGCGGAAAAGGGTTCCTATGTAGTGATTCAGAAGAAAGTTCAGGATCTGGATGAGAAATTAAATTTTATTGGGCAGAAAATTATGCCTCTGGAGAAAGCGGCAGAGGTGAATCAGAAAAAAATATCTTCTATGTTGGACAGCATTATGGAAGATCAGAAAAAGGTTGCAAAGATTACCATCAGCCGGAGCAAAGAAAATGCGGATGCCTTAATGAATTCTAATGATAAGCTGATGACGCAAATGGAAGAATTTCGTAATTCTATTGAAAGTATGCAAAAACAGCTTCTTTCCCAGCAAGGAGAATTGTTTGATAAACAAATTCAGGAAAATAGCAAGAGCAAGGATGAGCTTTTGAACAAGATTCTGGAATTAAAAGCTGCTTTCGAAAAAGAAGCTGGTGATATTACGGAGAATATATTAAATTCCCGCCAGGCAATGGAAGAAACTTATACCAAGACGGCAGAGGCTGAGTCACATAATATAGAGTCCATTGTAGAGTCTGCATTGTCCAGAGAGCAGCATATGCATCAAGATACTGTTTCAGAATCGGGATACAAGGCAGAAAAAGAGCCATCAGAGCTCAAAGAAAGACTTGAAATAGAGGAAAGCGAAGAACTTACACAAGAATCAGAAGAGTCATCGGAGCTCAATGAGAATCTTGGAATAGAGGAAAGCGAAGAACTTACACAAGAATCAGAAGAGCCATCAGAGTTTGAAGATAAACTAGAAATAGGAGAAATTGAAGAACTTATACAAGAATCAGAAGAGTCATCAGAGCTCAATGAGAATCTTCAAACAGCAGTAGGCGAGGAGTGGATTCAAGAATCAGAAGAAGTTCCTGAGGATCAAGATTCTATGGAACAATCCACAGAGTCCGAAGAGTCAAAAGAAGCGTTAACAGAGCAACGTCCAGAGATGGAGGCGTTATTAGAAGAGCAGCCCACAGAGTCCGAAGAGCCTAGATTAACCGCAGAAGAACAGCTTGCGAAGATGCAGGAACAGGCATTAACTACAGAAGAGCAGCTTGCAGATATTTTGCAGTCAGAAGCGTTATCAGCAGAGCAGCCGAGACAGTTGTCACAGCAAGAACAATTGTCCCAAAGCCAGTTATCAGAATTGCAAGGGACAGAAGAGGCATTAGAAGAGCAGCTCGCAGAGTCCGAAGATCTGAAGTTAACAACAGAAGAACAGCCTACAGCCTACAGAGGATGAAGAAGCAAAAATAATAGTAGAAGAGCGGCTTTCGGAGAACGAAGAACCGAGAGTAATTGTAGAAGAACAGCCTACAGAGATAGAAGAGCCGCAATTAACAACAGAAGAGCAGCTTGCCAGGATGCAAGAAATAAGATCAAAAGAAACTGTAAAACGGGCTTCACAGTCGGAAGAATTAAGATTAGAAGAGCAGCTTGCGCATATTTTACAATCAGAAGCGCTATTAGAAAAGCCTGTAGAACAGATGTCGCAGCCACAAGAATTGTCACATGGCGATTCCACAGAACTCAAAGATTTTAAAGAGATAGAAGAAAAACAGCCCATAGAGACGGAAGAACCAGAAATAGCAGAAGAAAAACAGTTCAAAGAGGTGGAGGAACCGCAAGTAACGATAGAAGAACAGCCCGCAGAGCTGGAAGAACCGCAAGTAGCGGTAGAAGAACAGCCTGAACAGCTGGAAGAACCGAGAAGAACCGTGGAAGGACAGCCCGAAGAGTTGAAAGAATCGATAGGACAGTCAAAATTACTGTTAGAAGAAAAGGAGCTCCAAAATAGGAATTCAGCCAAAGAGGAACAGCCTTTAAAGAAAGAGGAGTCCAGTCAGTCAGCAGTTCAAGAAACTAAGATGCCAGCTTCCGCTCCCATAAAGAAAAGTTCTGAGTATATCATGAATCCAGAAGACATTGCAGCGCTGATTGCGAATACAGAATCTGAGATTCTTCCAGAGACTACGGAAAAATTTGAGATAGGGGAGAAACCGCCATTGCCAGATATGTCAGATCCGAATCGTCCCATGGGCCCAGAAGATATTGCGGCATTGATTGCAAATTTGTAAAGATTACTTTAGGAATAAGAGATTTTTGTAGAGGCTGTAGCACTAATATATTCAATTGGTCAAAAACTTTAGCCTCTTATGCGGCAAAGACAGAATGCACAAAAGCAATCTGGGAAGTTTGCTTCCCAGATAGCTTTTGTGCATTTTGTTTGCATTGCAATGTAAGCCTTTTGAACAAATTTATGTTAGGGCGACAGCTTCTTTTATTCTATGAAAAAAGATCTTTTGACGTTAAATTGTAAAAGAATTTTTCTTATAGGAAATAATATGCGCAGGGTTTGCCCCAGCGTAGCAAGGGTACTCGCACAAGCGGAAAATATTACTATGCAATCGTCCTTGGCGCAGCAAAGTGTGCAATCCTCTTAAGAATGAGGGAGCGGGGGAGTTGAAGCAGGCTTGCCCGCTTTGTTATTTGTTAAGAAACTTTCTAGTGTACTGACACATTTATATTCAGGCAAACCTCCTTGCCCGATTGCCCATC
>OFFD01001330.1_pt1 | contig 15203 bp, 17 predicted proteins | sample 1521291 | NCBI WGS metagenome assembly OFFD01 (sample SAMEA3504103, study PRJEB24116) | mouse gut metagenome | biome: mouse gut; feature: mouse-associated habitat; material: faeces | place: Denmark | collected 2011 | reverse complement strand
TCGATGCACATCAGATCGACGGCGATATGATGGCTGAGTTCAAAGAAAATATCATTGATGGCCCCTTCCTGAAGGAGGTCCAGAACCCTCTTGAAAGCCTGGTGACTGGGAGTCTGGTAGTTGGACAGGTAGAGAAAGCGACAGTCCGTGCGGCGAGGGAAATATTCTTTCTGGAGACCATAAACGCGAAAAGGATGACCCGGAGCAGCATGACATGGTCGTGAGAGCCGGAGTTGTTCGATCTTACCGGAGCGAAGTATTTAGCAAGATTGATCCTTTCTATCGCATCCAGGAAAGAGTGAATGGGGTCGTCAGGAGAGATTCGAATGGGTACATCCAGCGGAAGGGATTCTTGTACGCCGAATGAATAATGTATATAATTTGGCTGTATGTTTTTTAGCACACACAAATCATACGGCAAAGGGCACGTCAGCTGAATAGCTTTCCTGCCCTTTGTTTTTAGATTGAGAGGGGTTTCCAGTTTTAACTGTTACAGCCCCTATTGATTTGGGAAAGTTGTAGTAGAAAATATCTATTCGATGCCTGCAGATAAAAGAACTTGATAGGTTACCAGACTCAGTTGATTTAGATTACTAACGGTTTATACGGAACTAGCAGAACGGAGTATTTAGTCATTGACCTGAAATAGTTACTCGTTTCTGTATAAACACAGCATTCCAATCCCTGCGACGGTATAGAGCAATGTCAGGAACCTGTCTTCTGAGCTTCGTAATCTATCGTATAAAAGAAAAAAAGTTTGAATATTAAGATGAAAGACGATATATTTCTATTAGAAACCGGTTTCAAGAATATGTCTCTTATATAAACTATGCTTTTGTGAAAAAGTTGAATGTGGAATTATCGGGAATGATAATACAGTATATTAACTTTTATGGTAGGGGGTGATCGTTTATCTTTATTATCTTTATCAGTCAAGAAATTCGTTAAAAACTAATGAATTGAAGAATATAGTGGGTATCGATTATGAAGCATATTTAGACTAATTAGGCTATTTCTTATGAATTTCTTCATACCTGTATCTTTACTGATTCTGTCGTGCATAAACATTATCATTCAAATCTATATAAAAATCAAAAAGTGAAATTAAAATGCGTAACATCCGAAATATAATATAGAAAAATAATGGATAAAAATAAACATTCAAATTGTGTAAAGGAAAATATGAATACGGTTAAAAATTCTATTAAAACTACATGTTTCGCAGCGGCTTTGGTTTTGGCAATACCTACCACGGTTTATGCAACAGAACCCACCGCATGCAATACCTACCCAGTCACTGAATCCGCAGATACAAATTATGTGACATTTGACGAGGATCAGCAATTTTCACAATTTGAAGAGATAATCAACTCTAATCTTTCAATATTAAATAATAAATATATTTATACCGAAGAAGAAAGGACCGCAATTGAAGCAGCGATTTCTGATTTTGACATTAAGGGCTTTAACAGCAGAACAGGGAATAATTACACTTCGGAATCTCTACGTAATGAAATCTTTTACAGAATCAACACGGCCAATTTAGAAGCTAAAGCGGTTATGCCTAATAATGGAGCAAGAAGCTGCAATCGTGTCTATACGGAGTCCGGCTGGAATTATACGCGCTTCTGGACCGATCATGCGGGGACAGTGCAGTGGGGTAATGAACTGGTTGACAGAGCTACACTTGATGGAGGACTGGACTTAGGCTCATCTTTCTTTGGACCTGGAGGTGTAGCCCTTTCTGTTGCATTTACTATTCATGGAGCCTATTGCAGCGGATTGGCTTATGCCTTAGCTGCGAATGATACAGGATGTGGTGTTAGAACAGATATCAACTCCTACTATGCAGCTTATACTGTTGTCGATCAGCGCACCGTATAACATCAGAGATATTCTTACCTTCCATCAGCAAAAGGATACTCTTCACCGAGCATAAAGAAAGCTCATACTTGCCGGCTTTCCTATAATACAGATGAAAGCAGGTATCTATGAGAGTCAATGACAGGGAATATACCGTGATCCGACCGCTGCCGGAGGGAAAAACCGGATTGTCGTGGATCGTTACGGATGGACAGAAGCAATATGTACTCAAGGAATCCTATGGCGATCTGATCACCCCCGAGGAGCAGACCAGGCGCCAGAAACTGAATTATCATCAGCTGGAGAAGGCCGGTATACGGATCCCGGCCCTGGTGGATGTGGATTATGCACGGAACCGGATCCTGAAGGAATACATAGACGGAGACAATGTCTTCGAACTGGTCCTGAGGCGGGGTCTGGATGACTCCATTGTGCTGCAGCTGTATGACATGAGTGAAAAAGCGGAATCCGCCGGATGCAACATCGATTACTTCCCGACGAATTTTGTCCTGAAGGACGGACAGCTCTGGTATGTGGATTATGATACAGATCCGTATACAGAAGAATGGAACCTGGAGAACTGGGGAATCCGATACTGGAGCCGGACACCGGAACTCGAGCTGTATCTCCGGGAATACGGAACAGAGTTTGCCGGGTAAATGACCGGAGATTCCAGGTGTCTGGAGCATTTCCTCAGCCCGTGGTAGGATGAGGGCGTAAAGAAAACTGGTTATACCCCGTGAAATACCGGGTACTCCGCATGGATGACAGGGCGGCGCGTCACAGAAGACGATAAAAGACAGAGAGGCAAGAGCCGGTCCCCGATACAATATGGGAAGGGGCGGTCAGACCCAGCGGGATAACACAGGGAGGGCGAAACGGTCCTCCCATTTTTTATGCATCTGTGCATGGTATGATGAACCGAAGAGGAAACAACGATGATTCAAATCGTATTCATGGATATAGACGGAACCCTGATTCCCTATGGCCAGACACAGGTCTCACAGGAAGACGCAGCGGCAGTGGCGGACCTGCAGAAGCAGGGGATTCTGGTGTTTGCGGTCACAGGCCGCTGTGCCTCGCAGGTGCCCGACCTGGGATTTGACGGAGCCATCAGCTATGATGGTGCCTGTATCCAGGACAAGGGAAAGACCATACTCCAGGGGGATTTTTTCAAGGACCGGGAACTGGAGACCATTGTGGCGCAGGCCCGGCGGGAAGGACACAGAATTGTCATGCCGGGCAATACACAGGATCCGGTGTGCAGGGTTCTGGACCTGGGAGGCAACCGGCAGCTGAAGATCCGGCGTCCGGAGTTTCTGGAGGATGATACCAGTGCCGGAGAGCTGACAGCGGCTCTGGCCCAGAGCTGTTTTGACAAGGGAATGGTCACGGCGCAGATCCTGAAGGTTCTGCACATTCCCCCGGAAGCCAGTCTTGCCATGGGAGACGGATTCAACGACATGGGCATGCTGGCAGGGGCCGGGATTTCCGTTGCCATGAAGGATGCACCGGCCCAGGTGCAGGCCTGCGCGGATTATACCGCAGATGGCGTGGTGGAAGCACTGCAGAGTGCCGGGCTGCTGAAGCCGCCGGTTCTGGAAATTCATACTCCGCAGCCGACGGTGGCAGTCAGACAGGACCCGGATGCAGAGGTGAATGCAAAAGGCTGATGGACAGACGCGAAAAACCCGAAGGATGACAGGATCCGGTCCGCCGGCTTCTCTGTATTCTTCGGGTTTTTGTCTGTTTTACACAGTTCGGGGCCATGGCTGTCCTGCCAGCCAGGTGGGGGATCAGAATCCGCCGCCCTCCACATCCTCCAGACGGCCGCCGGCGGTTTCCAGCAGCTGCCGGGCGGTCTCTTCATCCACCCGGAGGCGGTGCATGACCGCAGCGGTCTTTACAGACCTGCCGGGAACCAGCAATTCTTCGGATTCCGTCCGGCTGCAGCCTGTGATCCTCATCAGCATGTCGATGGCCCGTACCTTCAGCTTTTCGTTGTCCGGCCGCATGTCCACCATTTCATTGCCATAGACACACCCCAGCCGGGTGAAGACAATGGTCGACAGCATATTCAGTACAAGCTTGCACGCAGTGCCGGCCTTGAGTCTGGTGGACCCGGTGATGATCTCCGGGCCGCACACAAGGGACAGGACAGGGGCCACAGCCGCAAAGGGCGAATCCGGGGTACACACGATTGCTGCGACAGATGAACCGTGTTTCCGGGCACTGCGAAGTGCGCCCATGACAAAGGGAGTCCGCCCGCTGGCCGCAATGCCCAGGACAAAATCACGGGGACCTGAATGCAGGGCCTCCAGCGCCGCAGCCCCGGCTTCCTCGGAGTCTTCCGCCGTTTCATCGGGGATCCCGAAGGCTGACACACCGCCGGCGACCAGGCCTATGACCCGGTCATAGTCCACTCCGAAGGTCGGCGGACATTCCACTGCATCCAGGACACCAAGGCGCCCGGATGTCCCGGCCCCCGCATAAATCAGGCGTCCGCCCTGCCGGAGGGAGGATGTGATGTCCTCGGCCATGCGGGCGATTTCCGGTGCTTTCTCCTGAATCACCTCCAGCACCCGGGCATCTTCCCGGTTCATAAGACGGACGGCTTCCAGGGCACTCATCGAGGAGAACCTGGCAGAAGCGGGATTGGACTGTTCCGTGATCCGGTCCGTACCCTGCTTAAGCGTGTGGCGCATCCAGATATGCGGGACGCCTTCATCCTCCAGATCCGGCTCGGTGATCCGGACATACCCGTTTTTGCGGTAAAAAGGCTCCGCCTGCAGCTGGGCATGGAGTATGACCTGCCCTGCACCACAGGCAAGGGCCTGGCGTTCGCTTTCGGACACCAGGGCAGAGGCCACACCACAGGACCGGAACTTCGGCAGCACGGCCAGACGCTGCAGGTGGCAGCCATCGTTTTCCATCAGCAGCCGGCAGGTTCCCGCCGCCTGATCATCCACAAACGCAATCAGATGCGCTGCCCGTTCGTCGTCCGCATCGAATTCCTTCGTGAACCCCTGCTCCTGTATGAATACCTGATCCCGGATCAGACGGGCTTCGTCCGGCAGCGACCGGACAGTTTCAATTCTCAATGTCATGTCTTTTTCCATATTTCCATGATACGCGGTTTGCACGCAAAAAGCCGGGTTCCTTGCAGAAAAGGAACCCGGCTGACTTCCGGCGATGTCTGCAGCCTGATCCCCCACAGGGGACATCAGCGGGGTTCGCTGCCCTCCGGGGTCAGGAACCCGTTCTTCCGGCCCCAGGCCTGCAGCCGCGGACGGACTCCTTCCATCACCTGATCCTGTGTCTGGCTGCCCGGAATGTCGCTCCAGATGCAGTAACAGCTCCCGGTGACGCGGTCGCTGCGGCCTGGCCAGCCCAGAAACCACTGCGGTGTCCACTCCCGTTCAATGGCATCCGCATAGCCTCCGGGGTAGGAGAGATGCGGATCCAGTATGTAATACAGATAAAAGTTGATGCAGTTGATGACCCGGTGCCGTTCCTGGATCTCGACAGGAGTGGCCCGCCCCAGCATCCAGTACGAAACATCGATGCGGGCATTCAGCTGCAGTGTGCTTTCCCGCACCATATCCGAATACATCCGGGTCTGTTCATAGCCGAGGGACCGAACAAAATCGTCGGTTCCATTCATGTACAGCACAAATCCGTCATAGGGACTGCACTGCACATTGTCTGTCTCCTTCTGCGCCCAGGCTTGCCAGCTGCCGGCTTTTGGCCACAGTTCATTGGGGAACACTTCGTCTCCGCCAATGTCAAACTGCCGGCTGCCGGTCCGGGCAAACAGCCGGCCGTATTCCTCCATCAGGGAGCGGACAAACCGCACGCCTCTGGCATTGGTGATGTCCAGGCAGGACGGGGCAAAGGACATGGCGATGTCCTGCCCTGTCTGTTCCCGGTAGCGTTCCAGAATGTACCGCATGTGGCCCGGGGAATCAAAGGATGGAATCAGCTCAATGCCCCGGTCGGATGCTGCCCGGCCGATGACCAGAATGTCTTCCTGGGTCAGCACTTTGCCGGGATCGGGGTCCGGAACGGAAGGGTCAAGGCTCCAGGCGTTGTCGGATCCCGCCAGCCAGGGATACGTTTTCGATTCCAGCCTCAGCCCCATGTCATCCGAAAAATGGAGGACGAGCTCATTGGCATGGCAGTCCTCCATTTCCTCCAGCAGGTCCAGGATCCAGTCCCTGGTGTAGTATTTGCGTCCGCAGTCCAGCAGCACAGACCGGTGTTGTGTCCGGATGGGTGTCTGTGGAAACAGCAGCGAGGCGACAAACAGCGAGATGGCCGCAAACAGTTTATCCACGATGCTTCTTCAGTGCCAGGGCAATGAGGAGCCCGAACACCAGGGAAGCCGCCAGGATGATCCAGAACAGCGTCCAGTTTCCGTTGGCCCCGAAGGCCACCAGCAGATTCAGGGTCAGGGCGATGGTGAACGCGGTCTGAATCATGAGCAGCCGTGTGTCTTTGTTATATTTCGCTGCCTGGAAGGGAGTGGCAAAGGCCTGCAGCCCTTCCTGTTTTGCGTAAATCGAAATGCAGCATTCCAGGACAATGATGACCAGTGCAATGATCAGACACCACATCCAGCCGGCGGGGCGGATCCAGAACGAGGACCCCGCGAGAAGAGCCTGCCAGAGCAGCAGGAACCAGTATGCATTCATAAATCGTACCTCTTGTATCAGAATGATCTCTCTGCCTGCAGCAGCCGGTCCGGCTGCTTCCCCTGTATTTTAGCGCCTGGTGCCGTGTTTCGGGTATCCCGATGCCGGAAAGCAGGGGAAAGAGGCATAATGGCACTGTAGAGAGCAATACAATCACGGCCCTTGTCATATACCCCCTGGGGGTATATACTCAAGCCATGGAACACGAAGAAAAACGTCTCATGCCCCGGGATCCGGCCCAGAAACAGGCGCTGATCCGCCGGCTGCACCGCATTGTTGGCCAGCTGGAGGGAATCGAGCGCATGATCGAAGAAGACCGGTACTGCGGGGATATCCTGAACCAGACCGCGGCGGCGCAGAAAGCGCTGCAGTCCGTGGGCTGCCTGCTGCTGGACAGCCACATGCACAGCTGCGTGACCACACGCATCCGGGAAGGCGATGACGCAGTGATCGACGAACTGTCGGCACTGATGCGAAAACTCAAGTAAGACTGCATCCGGCCGGAAATCGCCCCGCCGGAAGACAACAGTACGATACAGGACAAGAGGGAGGAGAACGCATGAAGGAACAGTTTGATGTCACGGGCATGACCTGTGCCGCCTGTGAAGCCAATGTCACGAAAGCCGTGGCACGGCTTGCCGGGGTGCAGGACGTGAACGTGAATCTCATCAGCAATACCATGATGGTGGAATTCGATCCGGATACAACCGATGCGAAGGACATCATGGAGGCGGTGGACCGCATCGGGTACGGAGCCACGCCAAAACAGACACAGACCGCGGAAGCTGCCGGGGCAGCTGCCGGCAACACAGGGCCATCCATCCAGCAGGAGTGGGATGCCAGACAGGCCAGGCTCGAGAAGGAACAGGCCGGCATGAAACGGGAAATGTGGTGGTCCATCGCTTTGCTGGTTCCGCTCATGGCCATTTCCATGGGCCCTATGGTGGGACTGCCGATCCTGGCGGGACATGAGTGGGGGATGGTATCCGCCATTCTCCAGCTGACGCTCACCACCTATATCCTCTTTTTCCAGCGACACTTCTTCATCCACGGCCTGAAGGCCCTGATGAAACGGGCCCCGAACATGGACAGCCTGGTGGCCATCGGCGCGGGCGCAGCCTATGTCTATGGTCTGTGGAATCTGTGTGTCATGGGACATGCCCTGTCCATCATGGACATGGAACTCGCGCACCAGATGCAGCACAGCCTGTATTTCGAGAGCGCAGCGACCATCGTGACGCTGGTGTCCATCGGCAAGTACCTGGAGGCCAGGAGCAAGGCCAAAACCGGAGATGCCCTGGGCAAGCTCGTGGATCTGGCGCCGAAAACCGCCACACTCTGGCGCGACGGTCAGGAAGTGGAAGTGAATGCCTCGGATATTCTGGCAGGTGACATTGTCATCATGAAACCGGGACAGTCCGTTCCGGTGGATGGCGTGATCACTCAGGGAGAAGGCACGCTGGATCAGGCAGCCATTACGGGAGAATCTGTGCCGGTGGAAAAAACCGTGGGCGATTCCGTCATGACGGCGACCATCAACACCAACGGCACCTTCCGGTTCAGGGCCACGAAGGTCGGCAACGACACCACCCTGGCGCAGATCATCCGGCTGGTGGATGAAGCCGGCAGCACCAAGGCGCCCATTGCCAGGCTCGCCGACAAAGTCGCCGGTGTGTTTGTGCCGGTGGTCATTGGCATTGCCCTGGTGACGCTGGTTGTCTGGCTGGTGGCTGGAAAAGACTTTGCCTTCGCCCTCTCGGCGGCCATCAGCGTGCTGGTCATTTCCTGCCCCTGTGCCCTGGGGCTGGCAACGCCGGTGGCGATCATGGTCGGTACCGGGAAAGCCGCGGAATACGGCATTCTGGTGAAATCTGCCGAGGCGCTGGAAACGCTGCATGAAGTGAACACCATTGTGCTGGACAAAACCGGCACGATCACATCCGGCAAGCCGGCGGTACAGGACATCGTGCTGATGGATCCGGATCTGGACGCAGATGCCTTTCTGCAGCTGGCGGCATCCATTGAATCCGGCAGCGAGCATCCCCTGGCCAAAGCCGTCACGGCGCTGGCAAAGGAGAAGGGTCTGGAGATCCGGACGCCGTCTTCCTTTGCGGCAACAGGCGGCCGCGGCATTCAGGCAGTGCTGGACAAAGACCGGTGGATCGCGGGCAATGCCGCGTTCATGGGAGAAGAACACATCACGATGTCTCCCAAAGCCATCGGTGCGGTGGAACAGCTGGCGGCTGGCGGCCAGACCCCGCTGATTTTTGCCCGGAACCGGCGCGTGGTGGGGATTCTGGGCGTGGCTGACACGATCCGGGAATCCAGCCGTCAGGCGATCCGGGAATTCCGGAAGAAAGGCATCCAGGTGGTGATGCTGACGGGGGACAATGAACGGACCGCGAGAGCCATCGCGAAGGACCTGGATCTGGATGACGTGATTGCCGATGTGCTGCCCACGGGGAAGGAAGAAGTCGTGCGGCAGCTCCAGGACAAAGGCCGGAAAGTGGCCATGGTCGGCGACGGCATCAACGATGCGCCGGCCCTGGCCCGTGCCAATGTGGGTATTGCAATCGGCGCCGGCACGGATATCGCCATAGACAGCGCCGATGTCGTGCTGATGAAGGACGACCTGATGGATGTGAACACTGCCATTGACTTGTCCGCGGCGGTGATCCGGAACATCAAGGTGGATCTGTTCTGGGCGTTCTTCTACAACATTCTGGGCATTCCTGTCGCAGCGGGTGTGTTCTACCCGATGTTTGGACTCCTGCTGAACCCGATGATCGGGTCGGCGGCGATGTCCCTGAGTTCCGTATGTGTGGTGACAAACGCGCTGACACTGCGGTTCTTCAAGCCAAAGGCGGTTTCGGCCGCCGGAGGCAGTGAGACGGCTTCTGTCCGGGAGCCGGAAATCAAAGTGATTGAAGATGAATCCAAGGAGGAACAGCTGATGACCAAAACCATGAAAATCGAAGGTATGTCCTGCATGCACTGTGCAGGGCGTGTAGAGAGTGCACTGAAGGCCGTACCCGGGGTCGCGGATGCGAAGGTGAACCTGGAGAAGAAGGAAGCTGTGATCACGCTGTCGGAAAATGTGCCTGCCAGCAAGCTGATGGGGGCCGTGGAAGACGCGGGCTACGAACCGGTTTCACTGTCGTAGGGAAACCCGATCAGCAAAGAAATGTGAACACCAGACAGCCGGCAGCACCCGTTATGGAATTCTGCCGGCTTTATGGTACGGAACGGTAATAAATCCTGGTCAGGGTCAAGAGTGTCATGACATATCATGATATGTATCATGACTATGTAATGAAAATATATATGGATACTGGTATTATGGACTTGAACAATAGTAGGGAGGTTTTATGATGCAGACCGTGAATGTCAATTTTCGCATGGATCCGTCCTTGAAAAAAAGCATGGAATCAACCTGCCAGGAACTCGGCATGTCCATGACCACCGCTTTTACCATTTTTGCCAAAAAGGTAACCAGGGAAAAGAGGATTCCGTTCGATGTAAGCGTTGACCCGTTCTATTCGGATAAAAACATCCGGTATCTGGCTGACATCGCCTCGGATGTGGCGGCAGGCAGAGCGCATCTCTCTGAACATACACTGATTGATGCTGATGAATGATGCGGCTTTTATGGGAAGACAGGGCCTGGGACGATTATTTGTACTGGCAGACACAAGACCGTAAAACATTGCGCAGGCTGAATGGACTGATCGAAGAACTTAGAAGGACTCCTTTCAGTGGCAAAGGCAAGCCTGAGCCGCTAAAAGGAGATTTATCAGGATACTGGAGCAGGCGAATAGATGAGGTTAACCGGATCGTTTATACCGTCAGGGACCAGGAAGTCATCATTATCGGCTGCAAAGGACATTACGAATGAGTTTTTTTGTGATTCTGTCAGGAAAAATGGCAGACTTGCAGCTGCCTGTCGGGATGAAGTATCACAAGACCGTACCGTCTCGACAGAAAACAGCAGAATGAACACCAGACAGCCGGCAGCACCCGTTATGGGAGCTTGCCGGCTGTTTTTCTCATGGCCATTCCTGCAGTCCTGCTCCGTTCCTTACAGCATTGTCAGACAGGTGTAAGACCGGATCTGCCGCTGGTTTGTCATACTGGAACCGGAAAAGGAGACGTGTTCCATGACAGAATTCACAACCACTCAGAGAACCCGTCGCTGCCTGCAAAGCGGCGCCATGCTTCTTCTGGTCTGCCTGCCCATGCTGGTCGGATGCGCCGTGGGCAGCGATACCTGGTATACCCGCATCAGCGACAGTGACCGCGCCGATCATGATACCGGCGGTCTGCCCTTCGATTTTTCAGGAGCCGGCGGCATGGACAACAGCTACACTGTGCCGGTGTGGAACGACGAAGGGGAGAAAACCGAGCTCACGTTTGGCAGCGACGAGCCCATTCCGGATGACACCTGGGTTCAGATCGAGACGCAGGCTGTGCGCGGCGTGGTGAGCTGGGAGCCGGTGGGCGAACAGGATGTGCCGGAAAAACCCCGGGAGGAGATCCTGGAAGACACGGCCTCGTGATGTCGCCCAGGCCGGACGAAGAAATGCAAATGTGACAGACCCTGTCTGCGGGTACGATGCATGCAGCCGGCTTTCATGGCAGCGGCATGGGATAATCCTGCGTATCGTGCAGATGAGCCGCAGGGGACGGCTTTCCTGCGGGACCCAGAGGGTCAGCCGGCTTTGCCGGCATCGGCATTCTGAAATGCTGAGGAAATTACTAAGGAAATATTCAGAAACAGGTGCCGGGTCTGTTAAGCATTGCCCGGTAAAGTAGGGGACAGGTGATGGATATGACAGCAAGAAAAGGAATCGAAATCAGTACATGGATCGGAACAGCAGCCCTGCTGCTGCTTCTGGCATGGTTTGCCTCCAAAGGATACCTGACGAATCCCGAGGCCCTGCAGGCCCTGCTCAGGCAGGCAGGCTGGATCGGGCCCCTGCTGTTCATGGCCCTGCAGGTGCTGCAGGTGATCATCCCGGTGATTCCCGGCGGCGTGTCGAGTGCCATTGGGGTATTGGCCTTCGGTCCGTTCTGGGGGTTTGTGTACAACTACCTGGGGCTGGTGGCCGGGAGCATCCTGGCGTTCTGGCTGGTGCGGCGGTATGGAAAGCCGTTCATCCGGAAAATCACCAGTCCGGAATCCTATGACAAGTACATCGGATGGCTCGACAAGGGGACCAGGTTTGACTGGTTCTTTGCCGCGGCAATCTTCTTTCCCTGCGCACCGGATGACATCCTGTGCATGATCGCGGGACTCACCAAAATGAGCTACGCGAAGTTTGTCACGATCATTGTTCTGGGCAAGCCCCTGGCGCTGGTTGCCTACTCCATGGGACTGACCAGTCTGCTGCAGTGGGTGGGCACACTCCTGTAAAGGGCAGGGTGTGATCCGGCCAGTCCGGCATTTGCCGGATGGCTGTCCACAGGCTTCTGTTCTGCATACTCGAAAGTTCATGAAACCGCCGCTGTTTCCAGGGGAAAAGAGACAGCGGCGGTTTTCTGCGGTTTTTCTCCCATTCACCAGGGCAGGAAAGATCCAGGGCGCTGGCCAGACCTGAAACTGTTACAATGAATGTAAACAATCGCAGAAGAAAGGAGCAGGACAATGAACGAAGACAGAAACATCGCAGAGAAAGAAGAACAGACAGGCAGCGTGGAATCGGAAAGTCAGGCACCAAAACAGGCTGCCGGTCAGGAACCGGGGCAGAGTCACAAGGAAACTCCGGTGTCTGGAGGCAGCCGGCAGGACCACAGAGACCGGAAACGGCTGTATTCTTCGCTGCTTTCCTGCATTCTGTGGATCTCCGTGCTGGATTTCCTGGTGAAGCTTCTGACAGGGGTCGTCACCACGGTGATGTACATGACAGGCACGCCCATGAGCGGCATGTCTGTCTGGAGTCTGGTGCTCACGTTGTGGAATGTGGTGATCCAGTCCATGACGCCGCTGTATATCGCCTTTGCGGCGCTCGCAGTGGACCGGCTTTTGCAGATCCTGGACCAGAACAGCCAGCATACCGAAAAAGCCTGACACAGGCATTTGCATATACATAGACCATCGCACAGAGAAAACCGGGATCGGGCTGTGTCCAAACCAGCCGGGGTCCCGGTTTGTTTTGTTTCATCCCACAGCCGGGCCAATCAGCACAGCGGTGGAAGGGCCGGAATTTGACTACAATGAAGGCATGACAAATCACACAAAGCAGATCCTGATCCAGATGGTGCGGCTGGGCGCCGGTGTGATTCTCGCTGTGGGCATTGCCCATGAAGCCGGGTTGTCCAACAGCTATTCCGCCGGCACCATTGCCCTGATCACACTGCTCACCAGCAAACGGGAGTCGCTGCGTCAGAGCGTATGGCGGATCGTCACCTTTTTCATCACGGCGGGGATCACCTTTCTGACCGGGCTGTTCACGCCCTATCCCATCATCACCTTCGGCCTGACGGTGATGCTGCTGTATCTCATCTGCGAGAAACTGGACATCCTGCCGGTGCTGGCGGTCAACGGGGTGATCTGCGCCCATTTCGTGACCATGGGGCAGTTTTCCTGGGGCATGCTGCTGGATGAATTCCTGATGGTGCTCACGGGTGTTGCCAGTGCGCTGGTGTGCGGGCAGATTTATTCCGGGAAGAACGCCCGGGCGCAGCTTCGGCGGCGGATGAAACGCGATGACCGGATCCTGGCGGACTGGCTTTCTGCCCTGGCGGATCAGCTGGGAAAGGGAAGCGTGGCGCTGCCGGAGCTTGCGGGATATGAACGGCAGCTGAAGGAAGACCTGCGTCTGGCGGTCAACTATACCGAGAATTCCTATGCGGCGCATGCAGAGTATTTTGCGGAGTACTTCGAGATGCGCATCAAGCAGGTCGAGGTGCTGAAAAACCTGGAGTGGGAACTGGCCAACTATCAGGTCCCGCCGTCCCAGAGCCAGGTCATTACGGAGTTTATCCGCTATCTGGCACGATATGTCTGCGAGATGAATGAGCCGACGGCGCAGGAAACACAGCTGCAGAGACTGCTGCAGGAGCTCCGGCATGAGACACTGCCCAGGACCCGGGAGGAATTCGAACACCGGGCGATCCTGTACCATATCCTGATGACGATCCGGGAATTCATTTCTTTGAAGCGGCAGTTCGTTGACGGATTGTCCGAGAAACAGAAGGAAGCCTACTGGCGGCAGGATGACTGAAGCGGCGGGGAGCCGGAGTACGGCAGAACGGCGGCTGCAGCGGCTCGACGCTTGCAGGAAGCGACAGCGGGAACAGAAGAAAAGGAGAAGCTTCGGCCGGACTGCGGCAGGGCTTCTCCTTTTCTTCTGGTGTAAAGAGTGGTGCGTGACGGGAAGCAGGGGACGGATCCTCCATGGTCTGCAGGCCCCTCTCAGCGCTCCGGGTCATCCCGGTACGGCGCCAGCCGCGATTTCTCCGGCACAAACGCCGTCATGACAAAATGGTCATACACATAGAAGAACAGGATCGCAAACAGGATCCCCAGGAGAGTCATGATGATCCTGAGCAGCACAGCGCCCTGCAGGCCGTACATCCCCGCTGCCAGTGACAGGGCCCCGAAGCAGTTGAGCATGGTCTTGTGGCGGTATTCGGCACAGAGCCCCAGACACATGCCGCCCACCGGCCCCAGCAGCGGTTCCAGGTTCACCGGAAGCACAGACCAGATCAGCCAGAACGCCACCGAGCCGATAACGGCTCCCAGCAGGCGGTCCCGGAGTTTTTCATGAATGTGGCTCTCGACTTCCACATCCGCCAGCAGGGAGCCGCAGGCAAATCCGGCCCACATGAAGCGGGTCATATCCAGTGTCGAGAACAGCGCCAGAAGCAGACTCACGCCAAACGCCAGCCGCAGCTGCCACTGGCATTTGTAGCTGCGCAGGGAAAATCCGCGCAGGATCGACACAAAGGTCCGGTCTCTGTTCTGGTCCCGGTGGTTGTGCCAGAGCACGAATCCGCAAAGCGCGAACCCCAGGACTGTCAGCCACGCCCGCTGCATAAAGGCATCACCCCGAACGGGATTGCCGCTCAGGAAAATATATGCGAAGGTATACAGCCCGCCGTTGCCCAGTCCCGGGTTTTCACACGTCATGACAATGATGGCCAGCAGACTGACAAAGTCGATCGCCAGGGCCCAGAACAGCTCGTGGGGCAGCAGCGCCAGGACCGGACCTGTCAGCAGGAGGAAGAAGCTGAGTCCCATGCAGAGCAGGGAATCCGAGATGCGGTACCCGAACCCGACGAAGCGGCTCGCCAGCAGGATACAGAAAATGGACACAGCCATGCTGCTGTTCTCCGCCCCGAACCAGGTGCTCATGACGCCAATGAAGACAATCGCAAACAATACGATCAGCGCTGACCGGGCCACCATGGCCAGCCGCAGCTTCCGGACGGTCTCCGGGGCTGCATCTGCACGCAGTTTCCGGTTGGATGCAGGATCCAGCTGCATCATCTGATAAAACGACATCAAATCACCTCCGCAGACTGCCTGCGTCCCGGCAGGACCTGGCTTTGCCTGTGTTCGCTTTCCACTGTAGAAGACTGAAGGACAGATGAAATGTGAAACTCTCATAAAATGAAAGCCACGATTAAAAGGCCTCCTCTCGG
>OFFD01001280.1_pt1 | contig 15787 bp, 10 predicted proteins | sample 1521291 | NCBI WGS metagenome assembly OFFD01 (sample SAMEA3504103, study PRJEB24116) | mouse gut metagenome | biome: mouse gut; feature: mouse-associated habitat; material: faeces | place: Denmark | collected 2011 | reverse complement strand
TTCCGCCTTAACTATTTAATTATTAAGCAATTAACTACTAATACTCCTCCTCGTTAAAGAGTTGTGTCTCATTTGATTATCAATCAATTATATTTCAAAGAATGATTTTTAGCCAAACAAACCACGCCATCTGAGGCTATCAATGGCAAAGATATGTGTTTTTTGACAAACAAATGAAAACAGGCACAACTTTTTGCTATACACAAGGAAAAATCATTGCCCATGTTTTTTCTTTCCCTTATTTAATAGTAGTTTGTTCGTTCCAACGAACGAAATTATCAGCTAAGACTTCTAATCATATTTTCAACATGATTCATGCGAAATACATAGTCATACCTTTCTGATAAAGGTTCAAGCTCTTTTGTCAGAGTTTCAAACGAAGGTTTACCGAATAGCACAGCCAGGCTATCTACTGCTTTTTGCAAGCGTTTACCCAATATGCGTATAGTTTCAATGTGAGAAAGTCTATTAAATAAGGTCCCATATAATATTGCATATTTCATAGAACGAGACGAAACTTTATTGAAATTCTCATCTCTTTGTGCTGGAAGTTTCATTGTATTGCAAAACTTTACAAATTTTTCCAATGAGTCAAGACCAACGTTACTTATGCTCCTTTCCAAACTATCATAAAACTGTTTCTGAGAAAAGTTTCTTGATGAATAGGGTATTTGGTCAAATTTATAACGAAATTTATTAAGATAACATATCTCCATTGCAGCAAACATAGACAGAGAAAAGAAGTTTAAGTCATCTCTAGTTATAACGCCATCACCTGTAGCTTTTACCTGCTCGTATCGCTTACTTATCATCTTCTGATATTTCATTAACAAAGATGTTGATAATTCACCATAACCTTTTAACAGTTGCTTGCTGAGGAAGATATCCTCCTGTTCTTCTATTTCTCTATTATTGCTTGTTTCTGCCGAGCCTTCTTCCTCTTCATCAATGATCGCATCATCTATCGAACGAATCTTTTTTCTAATACTCTCCTCAATACATTCAATCAGTCTTGATGTACGATCTATTTGGAAAATCCTGCTACTCTTTGCATCGTCATTGTCATATTCCGAATTGTATTTTATTTCGGGCAAAGATAAATCAGATTGCCTTTTATCTTCTGATGAAACTTTAATCTTTGGAGAAACTTTTTCACCAGCATCATTAACTAAGTCCCACATTACATCAGATAGCATATCAGCAACCTCCATACCATCATATCCTTCATTCTCAATACGAGAAATGAATCTATTAAGATTACGACTCATTTTCGACGGATTTGTTGTGGCTAAGAACTCAGTCCAATTGACGAACAGCTTATTAGATATAGATTTCTTGTCTTTATCCACTAAATAACATGTATATTGAGTTTTTGCTAACTTTATATCAGTACTATATCTATTGCCTTTATCATGTTTAAGTTCACTTACAAGAGTCTCAATTCCATTGTCGATAGACAGTAGTACTCCATCAGGAATCTCCTCATTGCTATAGACATTTAATTTACCTGATTCGTAATAAGCGGATAATAGTCTTAATCGTCTTCCAGTTTCAGAAGGAGCTTCATTAGAATGTTTGGATCTATTAGTTGGCACATCTATTCTTTTCTTGGTTTTCAGACCAAGTGTAGATAGAAAATCTTGCTTTGTCGAATGATACAAGACTCCAAACTCTTCATTTATGCCTCTGTGAGTTATTGTTCCAAGTCCGGCTAATGTTGCATTTGCACTGCCAACCATACAATATTCAGCATCATTAGTCTTAAAGTGCAAAACCTTTGCATGCAATTGACGTTCATATGTTTTAAAAGCTATTTCACCCCTTTTTGTTTCGCTGAAATCATAAAAATGAATACTACTATTTGGAAGCATTCCGCTTGGTGGCAAAGCACAATCTTGGTGAATCAAAACATTCACCGTTGAGTTCGGACAAAGTTGGGATAATGTAATCAATGATTCTCCACATTCATCAAAATATGGACTGAGAAGTGTTATAGTCTGCACCTCATTTAATGGCACTAAATTTGAAATTTGTTGTAAAATCCCAGACTGAGAATCATTATACAGTAAAGCAGTATTTAACCCTTCTTGTACCTTGCACATACTATGAGGCACAATATTGAAAGAGGAATCTAAAAATGTACAATTTTCAGGAATCTCACGAAGAATTCTATTATGATCATAGTCGTTACATTGCTTTGTAAATCGGCAGAGATACTGCCAACATTCTTCAATGAGAGGACGATGCGTCGTATCAGTCTCATCTATCATAAAACCTGTAAATGCCTCATGATTTTTTCCATGTCCTGTAACTGTTAGATTACCAGTACCAAACACAACCAATACAGCGTCATCTCCTACAAAGAAATTAATCTTAGGATGAAAAGCTCCGACAGCACTTATAGATGTAATGGAGTACTCCTTACCAATATGTCTCATATAAATAGGAGATACATATTCCATAGATTTATCCATTTGATTGGTATCGGCAAACACATTTATGCTACATACTTGCTTACGATGAAGCATGTTCAATAATTGATTATCGAAATGTATCAAATCTATGGCATAAGTAGTCAATACAGCTGAATGATATTTGCCATTTTTGCCGCCGCTAGGAATATCCAATAATATTGCATGCTCATTCTTTTCCATAATTCTCAATGAATTGTGATGCTATCTCAGTTAGTGTATTATCTTCATCAAGATAACCCATGTCTTGTAAAAAATTAAATAGAGAATCAATACGTGGCGATGTTTCAACTGGATACCGCTGCTCTATTAAAACAATCCGTCCATCCTCAAGAATAAACTTTCTTAGGTCTGAATTATTCTTTCCCATTTTAGCAATGGCGACCACAGTATGCTCCTGCATTATTTGCACTATCAGAGATTCTATAAAACCGGATATAGAGAATGACAGATAACGCTCCACATAAGATCTTAACCCTTCACTGAGTATACCTCGCTGACGTTTCAAGTCATTTTCCCCTTCAAACTCCTCTATATCTTTTGTGTTATTCTCAAATTCAGTATAAAGTCTCAACATGAGTCTTATTGCATGTGCTGCTGCAGAAATATAATCTTGTTTACTGACGTAATCCCTTAATTCATCATAGATTATATTTATATTATCACTCACATTTTTCCTCCATTCGTCAAGAGAGTTATAATTCATCTCTTTCTCTATAACCGACAATAAAGATTGTTTAATATCTTGAGAAAGTAGTGCTATTGGAGGATTGTGTAATTCATGAGTTTTGTAGAGTATTAAACAAAAGAGCAAGTCAATACTATAATGCAAACCTTCACATAAATAATAGAAATACCACCCAAATGCGGCCTGTAAATTACCGTCTTCAGTTATATGCAAAAAACGATTCTTTACGAACTCCTGAATCTCTACACCATTTGAAATATCATTTAGGAGCAAATAGATTGTTTCTCTTCGCAAGGAAGAGTCCTCGTCACTTTTCGTAAGCAAATTATTTAAGAACAGCCATTCCTCAGAGCCTACAATTATGCGATGTATTGCTAAAGATTGTAAGTCTTCTATTGCTTCTTCTTTAAGACTTCCATCCAGAATACATTTAAGAAATAATTTCCGGATGTTTTCATCAATACTATTTCTGACAGCATCAGCTAACTCTTTTCCTTTGTTACGAAGATAAAATCTGCCTTCTTCAATTTTTACAAGTTCATAATAAATAAGAGAACCAAGATAGTACTGGCCAAAAGCTCCACTCTTGAATGTCCAGTACTTATCTTTAGATTCATAATCAGCACCATCTGCAATATCATAAATACCATCCTCTATTTGCTTATATCTACCTTGTGAAACAAACAAAGCTCCAACCACAGAACCAACATTCTGTTCCTTCATAATTAGTGCCATTGCCAACTCTGCACGACGTATAAAATTATATTGATGCAGAGATATTTGACCAGCAACTTCAAGTTTGTCATATTCACTAAGTAGCCAACAATAAAGGCTGTAATAGCGGATGTGACGGGTTAGATTGGTGAGCCCAGGTAACAATTTGCTATAGGTTGCAATTGAACTATTCTGGATTCCCAATGGGTCACGCCCACCTTTGAAGCCATCGTTCGATGCCCAAAATACATTTGTGATTTCAGATTGCTTATATTGTGCCATTGTACAACAGATTGAACAAAACACTAATAGTACATCTCAATATATTGGTATGCACGTTCAAATACATCATTGTCTTTTATCTGATACTTAACCCAGAGGATAGCACGTAGTTTCTTTTTGATTTCTCTGCGGGCTGTTACACTTTGGAAAGCATCATTAAATTGACGTACAATGTTAACCACTTCATTATCTATATCATTTACAACTTGTTCAACGATAATAGGTGTGTCTTCGGTCTTTATACTTTGGAAAAGGTCTGTTAAGGCGGCACGAGCTTGAGCACGTTTATCCTGAGGTTCATCCTTTTTCTTTTCTTCTTCAAGCAAGTCTTTTGCTAATGCAAGAAGTTGTTTCAAGAAATCAATACTGCTGATCAGGTTTTGTTCCATTCGTTCTCGGAGTTCATCCAATTTCTCTGCAAATTTCTTGAAGTTAGGATCACCTTTGTGCTCGCCCAATCTCAATCGAAGTATTTTCTCTACTTCAACAATCTTCTTCTCACGTGCTTTTTCATCTTCAAGGACTGCATCTATCACATCGGCATCAACTACCAAATCCTCTAGTGGAGTACCAATGTCAATAGTTTCAATGTTGCGATGTATAATCTCTATGGTCTTAGCTCCAAGCAAAGTCCAGATAAGATTACCACCACTTACAGGACGCACACTTTGATACACTTGAGCCAACCAAGTATAATCATTTTGGTATTCGGCCAAACAAGCATCGGGAGAAACTATCTCCCACGCTTTATTGAGACGGGCAAAGTGGCGGCCAAAGTTTGTCTTCACACCATCATCTTTCAAGCATTGTTGAGCAGCAGTAAGCCCCTCCCATCCACCAATAGTTCTATCAACGCCAGGGAAGAACTCAATACATTGTTGCATGAATGTAGGTATAAGACTTTTGATTTCATCGATATTCTGAACAATGGTCTTAACTGTCTCTTCATCAAAAGCAAGACTCTTTGCAACATCCTCAAATACACCAACAAAATCAACAATCAATCCACATTTCTTATTCTCATTGTAGGTACGATTGGTTCTGCAAATAGCCTGCAACAAAGTATGATTCTTCATTGGTTTGTCCAAATACATACACTGGAGTATAGGTGCGTCAAAACCTGTTAGTAGTTTGCTTGTTACGATCACAAATTTTAGCGGAGACAATGGGTCTCTGAACTGATCAAGCAACTTCTTTTCCTCATCGCGACTACGCTTATATGCCTTATATTCATCTGCTTTATCTCCAGCAGTATGCATTATAATTGTTGTTTGGTCATCTGTGCCAAGAAGAGCATCCAAAGCCTTTTTATATTTGACGCAACATTCTCTATTGTAAACAACAACCTGAGCTTTCATGCCTGTTGGTTCCACATACTCTCTGAAATGAGAGACAATATACTTACAAACGTCATTGATTCTTTTTTCTGCAGTAAAGAATGCATCAACACTTGTTCTTCTTACCAATTCATTCTTGTCTTCTTCGCTAATCTGGTCGGTAAGTTCGTCAAACTCCTTTTGCAATTTAGCATCGTCCAAGTGCATCTCGACTGGAACGGTCTTGAAATTAAGTTCAAGAGTTGCCCCATCTGCTACTGAATTTTGGAATGTATATTTTGATATGTATCCATATTTATCCTCCTCGGCACCAAAACATGCAAATGTATTATGGTCATTACGGTTAATAGGTGTACCAGTTAATCCAAAGAAGAATGCATTTGGCAGTGCTGTGCGCATCTTTTTACCGAGGTCTCCTTCTTGTGTTCTATGAGCTTCGTCCATCAAGAGGATGATATTATCACGTTCATCAATTACCTCGCCATCATTCAAATCACCAAACTTAAAGATGGTGGTTATCAAGATCTTTCTTTGATGGATCTTTTCCTCCAGTTCTTGTTTTGATGATATACTATCAATGTTAGGTATCTCTGCACGAGTGAAATCACCAGTAATCTGGTCTTCCAAATCAATTCTATCGTCCACAATCACTACTGTTGGCGCTTTTAGCACTTCCTGACGACGAAGTTTTTGAGCCGCAAATACCATCAACCACGACTTACCAGAACCTTGGAAATGCCAAATCAAACCTTTACGAGGGCCAGAGCCATTTATATATGTTGACAGAACACGTTGAACAATAGCTTCGCCACCCCAATATTGTTGGTAACGACATACAATTTTAATTTTTCTGCCTCCTGAGGTTCCTGTGAAAACAGAATAGAAACGATATATATCCAATAGTCTTTCAGGAGTCATCAATGATACATAGTTATGCTCAACATCCTCCAATGTACCATGCTTACGTTCCTCATCGGCAAACCATGGGCCCCATTTGTCAATAGGGCATCCAATACCAGCATATTGAAGTTCTCTACCTTCACTTGCAAAGGTTAGAATATTCGGAACAAACATTTCAGGGATACTCTTCTGGTAATGCATAATATCAGTAGCACCATCAGCCCATGTTACAGATGCCTTAACAGGAGTCTTTGCTTCACCGATAACCATAGGTATACCATTGATGACATATACAAGGTCTAAACGCTTGCCTCCCTCCTTACTCTTTCTCGGATACTCCCACTGATTAGTTACTATGCAACGATTCTTATATTCATCATCCTTGCCTGCAAAGAAACGAATGTTGATATTATCGCCATTATCACCAAATGGGTATGAGTTTTCTTCAAATAGTAACTTGCGGAACTTATCATTAGCTGTGATTAGTTCATCAGAAGCTCCGCCACTTGTAATACAAGCTCGAAGCTTATATATAACCTGTTCTGCTTGTTCAGGAGTAATAGGATTCAATGCCAGCAGTGCCTCCATGAGCCATTCTACAACAAGAACTTCATCAGGAAGTCTCGGAACAAACTGCGGTTCCACATATATCCAACCGCATTGTCCTGCTGCATTAATGAGCATTTGCTCAACTGTATTTTCTTCGTTAAAGTATGCCATATGTTATTATATTTTTGTTTCTAATTGTAATATTCTGATTTATCAGCCTGATTGTAAATGCTGGCAAACTCTTCTTGAGCCTCAATTGGAGGAATAATGATCTTCGCATTTCCAATAGACTCCTTGTTAAGTGTCTGGCCTTTTACTGCTTGCTTTGCACCTAGTAACCAGTTCTTGTTTGCAATAAGAAAATGCAGGAAGTCGATATTGAATTTCTTCTCATCAAAACCAGCAAAAGCCATTATTGCCTCGTTGGTATATAGATCTTCTGAGGTAATAGCAGTTCTTCCTATAGAGAGCTTAAAACTCATTATAATCGTACCTTTGGGCACTGCTTTGATTCCTGAATCAGCTATTGCATAGTCTGTAATGTATTCGCTAGTATCTCCTGTATAACGCGTGTATGAAGACATGTCGGATATAGAAACCCATTTGTGGGTTCCATTATCCCAACACTCAGGATTATTGCGTGCTGGAGTCTTACCCATCGATAGCTTAAATTCATCTTTTACTAATGATTCTGTCCAACCCTTGTCATTAGTATTCTGATTTCCAAACATCTCGATAAATTGCGATTTGCAACCAACAAATTCTGATTTATCGACCTGTTCTGCTATGAAAACGAATTCAAGTTGTTTGTCCATTGGCGGTAAGATACAATCAAAGTTTCTTAACTCAGTGAGCGGCATTCGTGGCATTTTAGTACCTCCAGCTATATCATTTGCATAATTAACGAACTGATTACCCCGCAACAGATGACTCAAAAATACTTTATGCAATTTACTAGGCTCTGGACGTAATGGAACCAGTTCTGTCGTTGCCATTCCAGGCTCATCTGGTATCACAACCTTGTTTAAATAAGGCCTTAATTTTGAGAATAGTACATTCCCTTCATCAAAGGATTGAACAGACAAAGCATTCTCAACATCTTCATAGACCTTCTCTATTATCCTACCAGTATTTGATTCTATCATATCAAGATTCAATAGCCAGATTTTGCCAGATAGTTGCTCTTTAGAAGGCATTTCCGGGGCGACATCTTTAATCTTAGCAGTCTTCCAACCTTTTGTATTCGTAACAGGATTACCAAACATCTCGATAAATTGCGACATACTAACCAATGAATTTATGATGAGACAATTTCACATTATTCTGATTCACCATTGCATATTGCAATGTCGTATCGAGACTCTGATGACCGAGTAGGTGCTGGACTTGCTCAATAGGCATGCCCTTATCTATTGCCATTGTTGCCAATGTTCTACGGAATTTATGTGGATGCACTTTTGGAATATTCAAATCTTTCCCCATCTGGCGCAGTCTAATCTCCACTCCGCTAATCTGCAATCTATCATAAGGAGCCAGGAGTGAGACAAACAACGCTTCATTGTTGTCAGTACGGCTGTTTATGTATTTCTGCAAATGAATCTTTGTACGAGCATCGAAATATACCTTACGCTGCTTATCACCTTTGCCGGTAACAATACACTCCCTGTTGTGGTAGTCTATATCTGAGCGATTGAGCTTAACCAATTCTCCAACACGCATTCCTGTTGATGCCAATAGATCTATCAATGCCAAATCACGCGGATTTGAGCAATGGTCCCGCATCAATTCAAGAGATTCATCAGTATATGTTTCCTTTACGGTTTTACCCACTTTTACTTTATGGATTCTTCGTACAGGACTCTTTACTATATAGTTTTCTTCTTCTAACCAAGAAAAGAAACTGGATAGTATGCGTCGAATATTATCTACCGTTACCTTGCTCGCGCCACTCTCGCTTTGATATGTATTTAAATAATGCCGTAAATCATCAGTAGTTATGTGGATAACCTCTTTACCCAACTTAATCAATGCATTATTTATAGTACTGCGATAATAGGCGATTGAATTAGGAGAACATCCTTCAACTTTCTTGGCTGAGATAAAATTCTCTACCAAAATCTGATTATTACTTTCTGCATTGACAGAATCTTTTTCAGTCACGACAATGTTACGGAAGGTGTAATCAAGCACCTTACGCAACTGGGCCAACTGCTCATTATTCAATGAACCGAGCATAGCCTGTTCTATTTCGTTAATCAAGTTCTTAACCATAATCTTACTATATTATAAAGGTTCGTCAATTAACGCGCGACTAATTATTCATGCACTACAATAATATGAACTTAGTCACTCATGAGTGACCAAGTAAAGTGACTAAGTCAATGCTCGTTTGTATTTTTGGCTCCGACTATTAGGTTTCTCGGGAATAGTCATTACCAAGAATCCTCCCTCTATAAGTGGGTCAATATAGCGATGCTTTACATTATATCTGTGTTTAAGACCAAGATGCTCCATGATTTCAGCCATACTTCGAGGAGTAGAACAAAAATCAATTATATCATTAAGTGTGTCACTTAACTTAGTCACTGACTTAGTCACATTTTCCTCATCGGTGACCAAGTTAAGTGATAAAGAAGGCCTCACTATAACCTCAAAAGCTGTAATCTTATCCACATTGAACACTGGTTCGGGATTTCCATTCTCTTGCAATAAGTTCTTTACACGCTGAATTCCACGATTGAACATGTTAACGTACTTCAATCCACGCATAGCCTCTGCAACAATTGGATTACGATAATCATTTACCGTTGGGAAGTTCTCAGGACGAGCCTCACCATACAATCCTCCAGCATTAAGAATCTCAATACGATCCTCATATTGATAAAGTCGAATTGGCATATTGGACTGGTAATCCCTATGCATACATGCATTCATCAACAACTCTCTAAGAGCCAAGTCAGGATAATTCAACACATTCTTCTCACGCAGCATGCTAATAGGCATAGGGCGAGAAGTCACCACAGCATCCCTAACAAAGTTTTCCAATTGCGGTAGCATTTTACTAAGACTTCCTTTAATCTGTCGTTCATTAACGATTTCACTACCACGGTCTTTACCTGCAAAATGAACGTATTGTACATAGCACCCATGCATATAATACTGAGGGTCTTTACCAAAAAGAATCATTGCAGCATTTGTAGGACATTCATGTGTAAGATCATACAAATGAATTGCCGCCAACTGTTCCTTGATATTACGGCTATCGCTAGCCAATACTTCGTGGTCAATTATCTGAGGAAGATATTCTCTTTTGATGAACTCCGTATCAATATCTTTTATGGTTGCGCCAAAACAAGGAGTGGCATCAAATGTTGCCATATATGAAGTTCTACGTTCAAACAAAATTCGTTCTTCCGCTTCACTGGCAATATCCCTGCGAGGACCAATACGAACAAATGTCCTACCGCGATATCGTACAGGTGGAACCAACGAAGGTGAAACTTCTGCAACAAGCAAATCTCCATCCTCATATTCAAATCTTTCCACCGACATAATAGGAAGAGGCAATATATTACCATTTGAACGTATGGCTGAAATCTTTTTTAGTAAATCATCATCAACTTTCAACCCCGATAAAGTTCCATTATCATACGCACCAAGAATCAGATACCCATTCTTCTTGGAATTAGGTAAATCGTTTGAGAAAGCACATATTGCTTCTTGAAACTTATCCATATCTCCGGTAGATGTGGTACGCTCTATTCTATATGTCTCAGTGCTCTTCAACAGCTCACGTACTTCTTCTTTTGATATCATAGTGATATATATTAGTTGTTTATCAAACTCTTTATTACTTGGTCTATTGCGTCAATCGATTTGCGTAATTCAAATTCTGATTTATCAGCCTGATTGTAAATGCTGGCAAACTCTTCTTGAGCCTCAATTGGAGGAATAATGATCTTCGCATTTCCAATAGACTCCTTGTTAAGTGTCTGGCCTTTTACTGCTTGCTTTGCACCTAGTAACCAGTTCTTGTTTGCAATAAGAAAATGCAGGAAGTCGATATTGAATTTCTTCTCATCAAAACCAGCAAAAGCCATTATTGCCTCGTTGGTATATAGATCTTCTGAGGTAATAGCAGTTCTTCCTATAGAGAGCTTAAAACTCATTATAATCGTACCTTTGGGCACTGCTTTGATTCCTGAATCAGCTATTGCATAGTCTGTAATGTATTCGCTAGTATCTCCTGTATAACGCGTGTATGAAGACATGTCGGATATAGAAACCCATTTGTGGGTTCCATTATCCCAACACTCAGGATTATTGCGTGCTGGAGTCTTACCCATCGATAGCTTAAATTCATCTTTTACTAATGATTCTGTCCAACCCTTGTCATTAGTATTCTGATTTCCAAACATCTCGATAAATTGCGATTTGCAACCAACAAATTCTGATTTATCGGCCTGTTGAGCAATGCTTACAAACTTCATCTGTTCATTGTAAGGGGGCAATTCTATTTTCAATTCAGAGAATGAAGTTTGATTCAATGATTTGAATGATGTGCCAGTCCCCATTTTCTTAATGTTGTCTTTTTGATACATTAAAGCATGATAAAGAAACTCTACGTTACATACGTTATCGTGGCACTTTGCTCTACATATAGACTGATTGGTTGCACATTCTATCTTATTGATTGCCATTACTCCGATACTACCTCGACATACATACATCAAGGTATCTACTGGGATAATCTTGCATGTAGCATATCCGGCTTCTGTGACCTTCTCGCAAGTGTCATATACATACTTATTTTTCATGTCCTCTGCAGATACCCATGGCTTATCTCCATTCCAATATTCAAGATTTGCCTTAGAAGGCGTACCTCCAGTGGATACATCAGCAAACGATTTTAGCATTCTCAAAGGATACCCCTTCTCTTTGAACATCTCGATAAATTGCGATTTCACCATTTCTCGAGTAGCATCAAGAAGCTTCTTATATGATTGTTTTAGGCGATAAGCTGACATCACTTTTTGGGCAATTTCTAATTGCTGCTTAATTGGAGGCAACTCGAATTCGTAATCAGCAAGAGTACTCCAGTTTAGAAAGTAATTAACACCACCACTTTTATTTTCTTCACAATAATTCCAAAAATCATCACTTTGCATAATTATTGCTAAATATTCTTGTGTGAGAATACTTTCATCTTTAGTTTCTATTACAAAGGTCTTTTCTGAACAGATTCCATCAAAATCAGCAATACTACACTTCTTTAAATGAGGATTTCGTGTAACAAATAGAATTTGCCCTGCAGTAAAGCCGCAATAGAACATTGGTCCAATTGTTGAACCTTTTATTACACCCTTCTTTGTAACATATAACTCACATGAATCTATATGTTCACCACCTACATAATAGATTTTCTCAGTATTGAATCTATCTTCTCTTGTATATGCTCGGTGTGCAACCTCAGAAAACTTGACTATGCTCATAATAAATCTATTAAATTGGTAAATGACTCGTGTAAAGACTCTGAGTTTGACTTCCAATTTTCTAAAAGTTCAGAAATATCTTCAATATCTTTTGGATCGTTGGATTTTACATAGAATTTTGGTGAAATGCTATACTTGTTATCAGGGATTTCATTATTGTTAATAATCTTTGAACGTCCGTCAATATTGGTATATCGGGTATAAATACTCGTTATTATTGAAATATGCTCATTGGTTAAATAACTTTCAGTATTTTTCCGTTCCACTAAATCGGTAGCCTTTATTAAAAGAATTTTATTTTTCCTATCAGTTGGTTTATTTGATCGACAAATAAGAATACAGGCCTCCATTGGTGAATTAAAAAATAAATTTTTCCCAATACTAATAACGGCATCAATAAGATCGTTCTGAATGAGCTTTTGACGTATATCTTTCTCTATAAGTCTATTAAGAACACCATGAGGCAATAGAATAGCACATCTTCCATGATCATTCATAGATGATAAAATATGCTGTATGAAGGCATAGTCTGCTTTAGACTGAGGCGGTGTTCCTAAGAAATTGCGTCCCCATTTGTCGTTTATAAAAGCCTCACGATCCCATGTCTTTATAGAGTATGGCGGATTTGCTAATACGATATCAAACTTACGCAATTTGCTTCCATCGACAAAGGCGGGGTATGCTAAGGTATCTTCTCTGACAATAGAAAAGTCTTCAACGCCATTTAGATAAAGATTCATTCGAGCAATAGCACTGGTAAGTGCATTAATCTCTTGCCCAAAAACCTTTACTCCTTGCCATGGTTCACCCTTTTTGCGAAGAAAGTCCAAACATTTTACAAGCATACCACCCGAACCACAAGTAGGGTCATAGATGCTTTCGCCCGGACGAGGTTGAAGTATCTCTGCCATCAAATCCACAACGGTACGGTTGGTGTAAAACTCCTGTGCCGTATTACCAGCATCATCGGCAAACTTGCCCACAAGATACTCATATGCCTGTCCCATCTCATCTGCTGGACACGCTTTAAGCGACAAATTGTAACGTGAGAAATCTTCTATCAAAGAGGTGATAATGTGGTCGGGCATCTTGGCTTTATTGGTCCACCCATCTTTAGGGCCAAAGATACCTTCCAGGCCTCCGATAACACGTCCATCGGCATGTTCGCCAGGGTTGGCTTGTTCAATAGCAATAAAGGCTTCGACCAAACGCTGGCCAACATTCTCAGTACACTCACGTACATCACGCCAATGGGCACCATCGGGAATACGAATTACTAATTCTTGAGCTTGAGCATTGGCATACTCTATACCGCCTTCGCAAACATAGCCTTCAAACTGCTCATCGTATACGTCAGAAATTCGTTTGAAGAATAGCAAAGGGAAAATATATTCTTTGTAACCAGCAGCATCAATCTGACCACGAAGGCGAGTGGCTGCTCCCCAAAGGAACGATTTCAAGTCTTCCAATGAAATAGGCTCATCGGGATTTCTATAATATTTTACAGGTTGTTCCATAGGGTTATAAGTTTATCAGTTTTCTAAATTCTCCTTCAAATCTCTTTACCTCCTCGTATGCCGCCTTGAACTCTGCAAGCACTTCTGCATATGGACGGATTTCCTCTTTGTGATATTCCACGTATTTATTAGGAGAAAGGTCATAATCCTTAGCCGCAATATCATCAAGAGTCACCACTTTAGAAAAGTCTTCTACATCCTCGTAATTGGTGTAGAGTTCGTATAAACGATTTACATCTTCTGGAGAAAGTATATTCTGTGCACGCTTTACGGTGAGAATCTTTGTGCCATCAATCATCAGTACTCGCGCACTATGTGCAGCCGGTTTCAAACGTCTTAATATCAAGAAACAGGGAGAAAGAGGTGTGCCATAGAAGAGTTTATCGCCTAATGTCACAACAGCTTCAACCAAATCGCTCTTTACCAATTTCTCGCGAATGCGGCCTTCTTCATTTCCACGAAATAATACACCTTGAGGCATAACAACCGCCATACGACCATTGCCTGATGCCATACTTTTCACCATGTGCTGAATCCAAGCATAATCTCCACACGAATCACTGGGTGTTCCCCAAACATTACGACCATATTTATCTGAAGACCATTCTACTGAACCCCATTTCTCAAGTGAGAAGGGCGGGTTAGCTATAACGCAATCGAACTTGGCAATCTCTCCATTCTGCAAAATCTTGGGTGAACGAAGTGTGTCGCCTTGCATAATATTAAAGTCACTGGCGCCATGTAAGAACAAGTTCATCTTTGCAATGGCCGAGTTGACAACGTTCTTCTCCTGTCCGAATATGCTTCCACAGCAAAGACTTGAGTGATTCATGTGCTGTACCGCCTCAATCAGCATACCGCCACTACCACATGCTGGGTCATACACAGTCTCACCTGGTTTCGGATCGAGAATGCGTACAAGCAAGCTTACGACCGAACGAGGCGTATAGAACTCTCCAGCTTGAGCCTTACTGTCATCCGCAAATTTCTTCAGCAATATCTCATATGCATCACCCATCAAATCAGCTGGGTAATCATTGTTGCCCAATCTACGGGTGGATAGATGCTCTATCAAATCACGAATCTTACCATCAGAAAGGTTTTTCTTATCGGTCCACTTCTGTGCGCTGAACATCGACAACACGCCGTATAGTGTATCAGGATTTGCTAACTCTATACCTCGCATCGCACCAACAATTGCAGCACCAAGATTCTCGGAGCGTTCGCGAATATCACTCCAATGACAACCATCTGGAATTACAAAACGATGTTGTTCAGGCAAGGATGCATACTCCTCATCGCCACCACTTTCTTCAAGCGCAGTTTGAGTCTCTTCGTCATATACATCAGATATACGCTTAAAATAGAGGATTGGTGTTATATAATCTTTGAAGTTATCTTGACTCACAGGACCACGCAATATGTTGCATGCCTCAAACAGAAAGTTGTACAGATTCTGCACACCTTCCATTTTAAGGGTTTTCTCGTCTTTGGGAACCAGAGATTCTTCTTTATTTTTCTTTTTTGCCATAATATATTGCTATCATATGAAGATAGTGAATTATTTTGTAGAGTTAAGAAGCTCTTTTACATCTATATCGAGCACTCGAGCTATTTCTCGGAGTGTTGCCACATCGGGCTGGGATGTATTAGTGCACCATTTAGAAATGGTTGCAGGGTTTTTGCCTAAAACTTCTGCAAGCCATTTGCTAGTTTTCTTCTTTTCTACAAGAACTACTTTTATTCTATTCATGTCGTTCATGACGTAATTTTTATTGCTTTAAACGCAAAGATAATTAAAAGTCCATTAAAACCTGCAATTCCTATAATAATTCTT
>OFFD01001274.1_pt1 | contig 15817 bp, 11 predicted proteins | sample 1521291 | NCBI WGS metagenome assembly OFFD01 (sample SAMEA3504103, study PRJEB24116) | mouse gut metagenome | biome: mouse gut; feature: mouse-associated habitat; material: faeces | place: Denmark | collected 2011 | reverse complement strand
TCATCGGGACGCGGATGCACCGTGATACCGTCGGCTCCGAAAGCCTCGCAGTCCTCCGCCACTTTCAGTAGGTCGGGGGCATTCTCGCCTCGGGCATTGCGCAGAGTGGCTATCTTGTTGATATTTACACTTAGATTTGTCATTTTTCAACTTAAATGAAATCTTTTTGTCTTCTTGGAGGGTTCTTTATATAAAGTATTATTTGTAATTTTGTCCCTCCTGACAATTATCGCTGCAAAATTAGTCAGAAAAAACTAAAATTTGAAACATTTTGCCATTAAAAGACGACATATTATCCCAAAATCAGCAGCTCGCATTGCCGGCGGCTCCTACCATTGAGCGCCTCTTCCCACAAGTGGAGGAGAGTTCAACACTGCTCATATCCTGCCGGCGCGGTGACTACAGCGCTTCACGCATAGCACATGCCGTGGAGGACTGCGACGCCCATCTGCTCAATCTCAACGTCACCGCCGACTCCGAAGAGCTCGACAACCGGGTGGTGGCCGAGATTCGTGTCAGCCACCGCAATCCGTCGGCAGTGGCACGTTCGCTCGAACGCTACGGCTACGAAGTGGCCGACACCGACCGTTCGGAACTCGCCGATGACCCGGTACTCCAGTCACGCCTCAACGAACTCCTTCACTATCTGGAATTCTGACAGCCCTACGTGCATCCGCCACAACATCTTCCTCACACAGCACGTCATATCACATCCATACCAACTTTTCACTTACAGACAGACAATAATGAAAATAGCCATCTTCGGCAAACGCCGCCAAAGCCCTGAGGACATCCCCCACATCGTAGCCATGTTCGACATCCTTGCCGAAAAACGGATTTTCACTGTGGTGGAACGCCATTTCTACGAAGCCATGTCGCGCACGACAGGCTCCCCGCTCCCGGCCGACGACGTGTTTGAAGGTGATGAATTTTCAGCCGATTTCGCCATAAGCATCGGAGGCGACGGCACCTTCCTGCGCACAGCCCGGTGGGTAGGAAGCAAGGAAATCCCGATACTCGGCTTCAACACCGGACACCTCGGTTTCCTGGCCGAGGAGTCGCTCGATCATGCCGCCAGACTCATCGACGACCTTGAGGCAGGCAACTTCGCCATCGAGTCGCGCTCCCTGCTCGAAGTCCGGGCCATAGGCGGAAACATCCGCGCAGCCCTTTCGGGATGGGCCTACGCCCTCAACGAAGCAGCCATCCTCCGGCAGGACACCGCCTCGATGATAACAGTCAACACCCTGCTCGACGACATGCCGGTGGCATCTTACCAGGGCGACGGCCTAATAGTATCTACCCCGACAGGAAGCACCGCCTACAACCTATCGGTCGGTGGCCCTATCGTCCAGCCCACAGCCCCATGCTGGGTACTGTCGCCCATCGCCCCGCATGCGCTCACGATGCGCCCGCTCGTGGTGTCCGACAGCCACACCATCGACATCTCCGTCGACTCGCGTGCCGACACCTACCGTCTCACCCTTGATGGACGCACCCTGCCCATAGACGGGGTGTTGCGTATGCGTCGCGCCCCCTTCGTGGTGAAAGTCATCCACTCGCAGGGGCATAACTTCGTCGACACACTCAGCACCAAACTCCTCTGGGGCATATCCAAGCGCTGATCCCCCATGCCGGCCACAGAAATCTATGACCCCGAATTGGGCGACATACAGATAACGCCCCGACGTTCCACCTCACGCATCTCCGCCCGGTGGCGCGACGGACACCTCCTGGTCATCACCCCCTACGGCGTTTCCCGGGCCCGCATCCTCGAAGCCATCGAGGCAATGCGCCCGAGGCTTCTACCCGGCAAACCACAACCAATGTTCGAGATAGGCCGTCCGCTCCATCTCGACGGCCCTTACACATATTATTTAGAGCACACCTCTCTGACATCGGGACGTATCACAGCCCATCCCGTGGCCGCAGGGATGGTGCTGTGCATCAGTTCCGACCTGACACCCGGCACTCCGCAGACCGACACCGCCATAAGCCGCCTCATGATCCGCACCGCCCACTGTGCAGCCACCGCCATAATCCTCCCCCAGGCCAGAGAACTCGCCCACAGCCTCAACCTCGAAGTCAGAGAATGGGCCATCTCACATGGACGCCGCACACTCGGCACCTGCACACGCGACCGCCGAATCTCACTATCGTCACTTCTGCTCTTCCTCCCGGCCCACCTGCGCGACTACATCATATACCATGAACTGGCCCATCTCACCGAGATGAACCATTCCGCTCGCTTCCACCGGCTGTGTGACACATATTGTTCCGGACGTGAAGCCGAGCTTATCAAGGAGCTACGCACCTACCGGTGGCCAATACTGCGATGAGCTGACAACCACTGCATCACATCACCTGTCCGCAGTCTTATCTCACCGGTCCAACCGCCGTTTCATCACTGCCGAACAGCGCCCCTTATCACACTCTTTCCCTTATTTTTTCATCTTTTTAGCTAAAAAATTTGAATAAATGAAAAAGATGTTTTATATTTGTGACCGAAAACTTAAGGCCGGTATTTTGCCGGAAAAGGGTTTTCACCACTTCCGAGAATCAACCATTTGATTCAAGGGAAAATGTAGAGAGAAATAAGGAAAATATCGTACTGAAAAACTAAACTGACAGACATCCGCAAGCAATGCCTTAAGCCCCTTGCGTCGTGCCTTAATAGCAATACGTCTGCCGTTAACATTCCGCCGACTCATTTATCCCCGACTCATCTCTGCGTGCTCCCTCTTGACATGGAAGGTGCACCGTTCTTACGTTTCAAAACGTTCCTCATCTTACCTCCGGCTGATACCTACTATCTTTCAAGCCTGACACCTATTATATTTATTTTGTTAGAGATTAAATCATATATTAACTTAAATTTTTTAAAAGATTCTTGCATGAAGAACATTTGTTTTCAAATGAGTCGGAAAGCATGGCTTGTCGCCCTTCTGGTGATGTGCTTTTCTTTCCCTGCTTTAGCGCAGAAGATTACAGTCACAGGTACTGTAATTGACCCCGAGGGAGAACCTCTCATCGGAGCCAGTGTAGTAGTCCAGGGTGAAACCATGGGCGCAGCTACCGACATTGACGGTCACTACACCATCTCAGCTCCCGCCAACGGAACTCTCGTGTTCTCCTACGTCGGCTATGACACTAAAGAGATTGCCATCAATGGGCGTGAGACCATTGATGTGCAGATGACAGAGAACTCTGTCATGCTCGGCGAAGTCGTGGCCATCGGTTACGGTACTGTTAAAAAGAGCGACGCAACAGGCTCTGTGTCCGTTGTTAAGCCCGATGAAATCGAGGCCGGCCTCGCAACTTCTGTGCAGGACATGCTCGTAGGACAGACCCCAGGTGTGGTTGTGACCACTTCCGGCGGTCCTGAAGGCAGCGGTACCATCCGTATCCGTGGTGGTTCATCACTCAACGCCTCCAACGACCCCCTTATCGTAGTCGACGGTGTGCCCCTGTCAAACGACGGTGTGCAGGGTATGGGCAACTCACTCTCAATGATCGCCCCTGACAACATTGAGTCAATGACAATCCTCAAGGACGCATCGGCAACCGCCATCTACGGTAGCCGCGCATCAAACGGTGTCATCATCATCACAACCAAGAAAGGACTCAAAGGTCGTCCCCAGGTCAACTTCTCTGCCAACATGTACATCAACAAGGCTCAGAAGACCTGGAACGTACTCGACGCCAACGCTTACCGCAGCCTCATGACAAGTGTCTATGGCGCTGACTCTAAGGAAGTGGCAGCACTCGGTTCAGCCAACACCGACTGGCAGGACGAAGTGCTCCGCACCACTATCTCTTCCGACTACAACCTCAGCGTAGGTGGTAGCGCCGGCATCCTCCCCTACCGCGTGTCTGTGACCTACACCAACAGCAACGGTATCCTCAAGACTACCAAGATGGACCGTGTGACTGTAGGTTTCAACCTCACACCCAAGTTCTTCAATGACCACCTCAGCGTCAACGCAAACGCCAAGGGTTACTACTTCCGTAACCAGTTCGGCAACACCGGCGCAATCGGCGGTGCACTCTCTTACAACCCCACCGCTCCCGTCTACAGCAACATCCCTGTGGCAGGGGACAGCCGCAACAAGTATCTCTACAACGGCTACACCGCTTGGTTCAGCGTATCCGACGACAACACTGTGGCTCTCAACCCCAATGCCGCTGTCAACCCGGTAGCCCAGCTCAACGACGTTAACAACTACGCTAACGTGCTCCGTTCAAACGGTAACCTCCAGCTCGACTACTCTTTCCACTTCCTCCCCGAACTCCACGCCAACCTCAACCTCGGTTATGACATCAGCAAGTCTGACGAATACAACGAGGTGGCGGAGAACACTCCCACCGCATGGCTCAACCACGCCAAGGACGGTGCTGGCTACAAGAACTACATCTATCAGTCAAAGAGCAACACCCTCCTCGACTTCTACCTCAACTATAAGAAGGACTTCGAGGACATCAAGTCAATGCTCGACGTTACCGCCGGTTATTCATGGCAGCGCTTCTCGGCCCACGGCCGCAACTGGGGTGCATCTTCTGAAGCCGGTCGCCGTATGACCATGGGATACAACGCCATCACCTACACCGGCGACGGTAACTATGTGCTCAACTACAACCCCACCACCGCTGAAGCCATCGGCACAAACTATGTCGACGACCCCAACAGCAAGGACGGTGACTACCACTGGCGCAACCACCTCCAGCTCCTCTCATTCTTCGGCCGTGTCAACTATGGCTTCATGGACCGCTACCTGCTCACAGTGACAGTCCGCGGCGATGCCACTTCACGCTTCTCGAAGGACAACCGCTGGGGCGTATTCCCCTCTGTAGCTCTCGCATGGAAGATCAACGAAGAAAACTTCCTCGAATCAGCCCGCGGATGGCTCAATGACTGGAAACTCCGTCTCGGATGGGGTGTGACAGGTCAGCAGGACGTAGGTGACACCGTTAACTATCTGCCTCTCTACAGCATCGCACAGGTTGGTTCTTACTATCCCACCGGCCAGCTCGACGCAAACGGCAACATCATCTACACCGCTCCCCTCTTCCTCAAGGGCTACAACCCCGACCTCAAGTGGGAATCAACCACTACTTGGAACGTAGGTATGGACTGGGGATTCATGAACAACCGCATCACTGCATCTCTTGACTACTACTACCGCAAGACCAAGGACCTCCTCAGCTTCGTTGCCATCGCAGCAGGTTCGTCAACCACCAACATGCTCAACCGCAACATCGGTTCACTCGAGAACTACGGTCTTGAATTCAACTTGACTGCCCGTCCCATCGTCACCAAGGACTTCACCTGGACTCTCAGCTACAACGTAGGCTGGAACCACAATGAAATCACCGAACTCTACGAAGGTTCTACCATCAAGACCGGTGGCATCGCAGGTGGTACAGGTAACACCGTCCAGGCTCACGCCGTAGGCCATGCAGCCAACACCTTCTATCTCTACCAGCAGGTTTACGACAACGCAGGCAAACCTATCGAAGGTTGCTACGTTGACCAGAACGGTGACGGCCAGATCGACGAAGCCGACAAGATTCTCAACAAATCACCCGATCCCAAGGTGACTATGACCCTCGGTAACAACTTCCGTTACAAGAACTGGGACTTCGGTTTCAACCTCCGCGCCTCTATCGGCAACTATGTTTACAACAACGTCCTCTCCAACAACATCAATACCGCCAACCTCTATTCAAGCTACGGTATCAACAACGTTGTTAAGAATGACATCTACTTCGACCAGGCTCAGTACATGAGTGACTACTTCCTACGCAACGGTTCATTCCTCCGCTGCGAGAACATCACCCTCGGCTACACCTGGGACAACCTTCTGAACGACAACCTCCGCATCCGTCTCTTCGGCGGTGTTCAGAACCCCTTCGTCATCACCAAGTACAAAGGTGTCGACCCCGAAGTGTATGGCGGTATCGACAACAGTGTCTATCCCAAAGCCACTATCTACACCCTCGGTCTCGTTGCCACATTCTAAAAAACTTTGTTGAAAACATCTAATTTAACAGAATTATCACAATGAATATCACAAAATATCTTGCCCTTGGCGGTGTAGCCCTCGGTCTTTCACTGACTTCTTGTATCGGTGATCTCGACCTTGAGCCCAACGACCCCAACTTAGGCAATGCAACCGACTATGTAGCCGTGCTTGCGAAGTGCTATAGCGGTATGGCTGTTTCTGGTCAGGATGGTCCCGGTTCGTCTGACATCTCCGGTCTTGACAACGGTACCGGCCAGTACACCCGCGCACTCTTCATGATGAACGAGTTCACCACCGACGAATGCCTCTGGATCTGGCAGGACGCCGGCGTGGTCGACCTTTGCACCAACACATTCGACGCTTCTAACGGTAACATCTACGGTACCTACTCTCGTCTTTACTCACACATCGCCGTCTGCAACGACTTCCTCTCATCCGTGAAGAATTCAGAAGACCCCGATCTCCAGGACATGGCTCTCCAGGCACGCACACTCCGCGCCATGAGCTACTATTGGGTAGTCGACATCTTCGGCAAAGGCTCATTCATCACCGAAGAAGCCGCTGTGGGTGAAAACCCTGTACAGAAATCACGCCGCGACCTCTATGACTGGCTCGTAGCCGAACTCGAGGATATCGTTGCCAAGTTCAAGGAGTCAAATTACCCCGTAGCCTACGGACACGTAGGTCTCGACGGTGCACAGGCCCTCCTTGCACGTCTTTACCTCAACGCATCTGTCTACACCGACGGTGCTGTAGCAGGCTGGGATCTGTGTCAGAAGCACTGCGAGGAAATCATCGCCCGCCATCAGGGTGGAGGTTTCCAGGGCTCAGGTCTTGCCAACCACTATCTCTATCTCTTCTGCCGCGACAACAGTGTCTACATGCCCGGTGGCGGTAATTCAGCTGAAAACGAAATCCTCTGGGGTCTCGCATTCAACAATTACTACACTCAGTCATACGGTGGTGCCAACTTCATCATCTGCGCATCAATCTCCAACGGCAACCTCGCCGATAACGGATATTCTATGTCAAACACTGCTTATGGCATGGAAAACCAGTGGACCTGTATGCACGGACGCAAAGAGTTCTTCGACAAGTTCACCTCTAATGACATCCGCCAGTCGATGTGGCTCAAGGAAGAGAGCGGGTTCACTAAGGACAACACCGAATTCTCTTCGTTCAACAACGGTTACGCTACTGTCAAGTTCACCAACCTTATCCCCGGCACAAACGGCGAATGGAGCCCCGCCAACGGCGGTATCTATGGCGCAGGCGACCCCAACACCCAGGTTTGGCCTGACACCGACCTCCCCCTCATCCGTCTTGCCGACGTATATCTGATGTACACCGAATGCTTCATCATGGGTGGCACAGGTACTCAGGACAAGGCTCTCCAGTATGTCAACTACGTGACCAACCGTGCAGGAATGCGTTCATGGGTTGAAGGTGACCTCACCCCCAACAACATCCTTGACGAACGTGCCCGTGAGCTCTACTGGGAACTTACCCGCCGCTCTGACCTCATCCGTCACGACAAGTACACCGGTGGCAACTATCTCTGGTCATGGAAGGGCAACACCGCCGAAGGCAATGCCATCAGCGAGCGCTACAAACTCATGCCTATCCCTGTCAACATCATCTCGGCTCAGCCCGAATTCACTCAGAACACAGGCTATTAATCCATTTTGACTGTTTCAGATAAAAAATGAAAAAGATTTCTATATTATTCGCCAGCATAGTGGCAATGCTCTCATTCAGCAGCTGTAGCGAGACTTGGGATGACAATCCTACTCTTAAGGATACTCCCGAAAACGCCACTTTCACTCTTCTGCGTCCTGCCATGGCCGACAACCTGGTACTTCTTGACCAGGGCGGCTCACTCCACATGCAGTGCAACCAGCCCGACTACGGCTATCAGGCTGCCGCAAGTTACGAAGTGCAGGCTTCTCTCACTGAGGACTTCGCCAACTTCGTATCTCTGGCCACACTCCAGCAGAACCGCGCTGAAATCAACCCTCCCTGTGACGAGGTGGCCAACGCCGCCTGTAAGCTTCTCGGCGTGGTGACTGAGGATGATATCCCCACCACCCCGGTGGCAATGTGGTTCCGTCTGAGAGCTTTCGTTCCTCAGAGCGAGGCTACCACCACTTGCTACTCAAACGCTATTGAATTCAAGCAGATTCAGGTTTACTTCAACATCTCAGTACCCGGCTTGCATACAGGCATCTATCTCCGTGGCGACTTCAACGGATGGACCAACCCCGATTCCGACGAGTTCCTCACCACCGACGAGAACAACATCTGGGAGACTGGTGTAGTGACCATCCCTGCCGGCAACACCTTCAAGGTGGCTGACGCAGCATGGGGTCCCATCAACCTTGGTGCCACTTCTGCTGAGCTCAAGATCAACCAGCCCTACACCCTCAATGATGGAGACAACCCCGGCAACCTCACCTGCCCCGAGGACTTCACCGGTATCGCTCGTCTCCAGCTCATGGGAGGTAAGTATTATCTCACCCTTGTCCTCCCCGGCGAAGAAGAATAAGAATCGATAATCTAATAGGCCGGGCGCCGCATGGCGCCTACGGATAGGGTCTCTGCGTTGCCCGGCCATTAAATTCAGCTAAAACAAAATGAAAAAAATAAATATTTTGTTGATGGGTCTGGCGGCTGTTGCCATGACAGCCTGCGAGGACGCCCCTGGAATCGCACAGCCTGAAGTTCTCCCCGAACCCCCGGCATTCACCGACGGTGATGTGACCATCTCAGTGGCTCCCGATCTTGCAGGCTCATCTGTAAATCTCCAGTCAATCCTTGAATCAGGCAACTCGTTCAACGTGGCCACTGTTGATGATGTCATCAACCTCCCCGCAGGTGCTGTGGTTGACTTCGCTCTCCAGCTTGCCAACAACGCCGCTTTCACCGACCGTCAGGAGGTAAGCGCTCCCACCGTTGACAACATCTATTCACAGGCATCAGTTGTGCAACTGAGCAACGCCGTTAAGCGTCTTTACGGCAACATCACAACCCCCGCCACTGTCTACTACCGTGTTCCGGGTTATGTGACCCTCAACAACGGTATCTACCGCATCGGCGGAAGCGATAAGTTCTACGCTACCGGCTCAATCGAAATCACTCCTATCGCCAACCCAGTAGTTGCTATGGCACTCGGCGAGAACCTTTCAACCGGTTCAATCAACCTTCAGGATCTCACCGAAAATGAAGTCGAGAATATCGACCTCGCCACTCTTACCTCTACCACCGGCATGCAGGATGGTTACACACTTTCATTCAAGTATCTCCTTTCACCCAACCAGGACATGAGCGGTGCTCAGGAAGTGCCTGTCACCTACGACACTGAAAGCGGTCTCCTGACTGTCACCACCGAAGCTTGGTCATCAGCACAGACCATCATGTTTGGCGCTACAGGTGACGAGCGTGAAGTTTACTGGGGACTCCAGGCCTTCTACACTTATGACGGCGACACATACAACGTGAAGACTGACGAAGGTTACGTGGCCGAAGGCAAAATCAACGTGACTCCTCTCGATGTTCCGCGCCACATCTGCACTCCTAATGATTCGCAGGGCTGGAACTCGGCTACTTCCCAGTGGCTCCTTGCCGTTGACCAGGATGACAAAGACTGCAAAATATTCACCGGCTACGCTTACTTCGGCGGAACATGGGGTGGTAAATTCACCGACGATTTCACCGGTTCAGAAGTTTGGTACGGTCTTGACGGTGCAGTTGACATCAACCCTGAGACAGGTGTCATCACAGGTGCTATCAGCACTTCAGGCGGCAACATCCTCGAAGGCTCTACTGCTGCCCTCTACTGGTTTGACGTGAACTTGGAAACTCTCACATTCACCATGACTCCTATCACCTCTTACGGTATCATAGGCAACGCCACTGTTGGCGGATGGGATGTAGAGACAACCATGACACCTTCGGCTGACTTCCTCACTTGGACTCTCGAAACCACTCTTACCGACGGTGAGTTCAAATTCCGTGCCAACAACGGCTGGGACATCAACCTCGGTGGTAACCTCAGTGAGTTGACCCAGAATGGCAACAACATCCAGGCCCCCGTCACCGGTGATGTCACAATCACTCTCGAACTTGGTGCTATTCCCTACAAAGCAACAGTCGTAGCACGTTAAATAAGACCCCTTATTTCACTCTAAGACGAGCCGCCCGGCCAATCCCTTTATCGGGATGACCGGGCGGCTATATTTTTATCTGGTTGGACGTCTATTTCACCAATGAGCCTCGAAACTTTCTCCCTCTCAATTCCGGACCGAAATAAAATCCGGGCTGAGTAGGCTGGTTATAACCGGTGTTCTCCGAAGCTATGCTCAATCTGTAAACCGGGTCCTCCAGGAAAGTGTGGAAACGGTAGGGTGTCGGGATAGTCGAGACATACAGACGCAACGCTGTATTGTCGGCCGTGCGCATAAGCACCTCCTCACGCCAGTCACCCACAATGTCACCCTGTAGACAAGGATTCGCCTTTGTGCCGTTGTTCCAGGCACATCCCTCCATCACGAGCAGCGGGTCAAGCCGACCTGTCTCCCAGTTATATTTCGTTATGCTGTCGCCGTCGAGAATCTCCCGCAGCAGATCGCCGTCCCACCACACAGCCATATTGGCCGGAATACGGCTCTTAACCGGACTGATGAACTCTCCCTGCTCACACACCATCTCACCGTTAAATGACCGCACCCCTCCTGTGTTGGGCGACCATAACTCCACTCCAGGATACCGCGGGTCAATGTCGGCAGCCATGCAGCGGCCTATATCCTGATTGCTCGGATAACGGAGCACCACCTTGCCGGTGGCAGCTTCACGCAGTGTTGTGCCATCCTTTTTGTTCTCATGACACCCCCACACGTAGTATTTCTCATTGCCAGGGTCAGAGACGATATGCAGGGCATCACCATGGTACATTCCGGTAGAGTAAAGCCCGGAACCATCATGATCCACCGCCATCTGCCCATATATAATCTCGTCGCAGCCGTCACCATCCACGTCAGCCACACGCAGGTTATGATTCCCCTGGCGCGCGTATGCCTCATTGCCGGGAGTATCCGTGTCAAACACCCACCGGGATTTCAGTTCTCTGCCATCCCAGTCAAAAGCTGCGAGCACCGAGCGCGTATAATAGCCTCGACACATCACCGCCGATGGACGCACTCCGTCAAGATAGGCAACACATGCCAGGAATCTGTCACAACGGTTTGACTTCTTATCGCCCCATGCAGCCATGTCCCCTCGTTGCGGTATATAATCCACTGTGGCCATAGCCTCGCCGGTCATGCCGTTGAACACCGTGAGATACTCCGGTCCGGCGATGATATGCCCCTTGAGACTTCTCCAATCAGCCTTCTTCTCCCCAATCACATTACCTGCACCATCCACAGTGCCGTCGGCGGTCTTCATTATGACCTCGGCTTTTCCGTCGCCGTCAAAATCATAGACCATGAAATGGGTGTAGTGGGCGCCTGAGCGGATATTGGGCCCCATATCGATACGCCACAGGCGCGTTCCGTCCATACGGTAGCAGTCAATCAGAGTCGGCCCGGTCACGCCGGGCTGCGAATTGTCACGTGAATTTGAAGGATCCCATTTGAGGATAATCTCATAATTGCCGTCGCCGTCCACATCACCCACCGATGCGTCGTTGGCAAGATAGGTATATTCCGTGCCGAATGGATCCACACCGGGCACAGGTGTGTCAAGTGGAATATTGATATAGCCGCACGGCGCGTCATGAGGGAGCGTATAGCTTGCTGACTCTTTCTTATTGCGCGACTTCACTGTGTAGGTCGCCTCTCCGCTTCCGGAATATTTGTCAACGAATTGAGTGGTCGACTTCACCGGTCGGGAATTGAGCTTCCGTCCATCGCGGTACACATCAAAACTCTCATCCTCGGCATCAGTCGAAAGATAGCGCCACGACACCGTAACATGGTCGGAGTCTGAACGCAGGGCCACTACTCCACGGCCGAGTTTTTCGCGTTGCAGATGTTCCATATCATAGCGCGACTGGGCATCAGCATAACCGGCCGGCGCCATGAACAACAAAGCGGGTATGATTATCCGCAAATATGGCATAGGTATTCGCATTTCTATGGTTGCTTAAGGTGAAAAATATAACTAACTTTGCACAAATAATCCACAAATTTACAAAATCTTTCAAACGTTAACCTTCTGTAGAGATGAAAACCATATCAAACGTAGAGTTTGGCGGCGAACGTCCACTTTTTGCAACCCATTCGCTTGTGCTTGACAATGTAACCATCCATGCCGGAGAATCGGCGCTAAAATGTTGCTCTGACATCACAGCCGTTAACTGTCGCTTTGAGGGCAAATATCCTTTCTGGCACGTGAAAGGTTTTGAAATCAAGGACTCTCTTTTCACCGAAGGCGCACGCGCAGCTTTATGGTACTCGCGTGACCTCGTGATGGAACACACCCTCGTCGAAGCCCCGAAGATGTTCAGGGAGATGGACAATCTTTCACTCTCGGATGTCAGGATTCCCGACGCACAGGAGACACTCTGGCACTGCCGCGGAGTGAAGCTGCGCAATGTCGAGGTCAAGAACGCCGACTACCTCTTCATGCACTCGGCCGACATCGACATCGACGGTTACCGTCAGCAGGGCAACTATTCTTTCCAGTACTGCACCAATGTGGTGATACGCAACGCCGTCATCGACTCAAAGGACGCTTTCTGGAACACTGACAATGTCACCGTATATGACTCGGAACTCACAGGTGAATACCTCGGATGGCACTCCAAAAACCTGCGACTCGTGAGATGCAAGATATCAGGCACTCAGCCCCTCTGCTACTGCGAGAACCTCGTGATGGAGGACTGCGTTATGGAAGGTGACGCCGACCTGGCATTCGAGGACTCGGAGGTTAACGCCACAGTCCTCTCCAACATCACCAGCATAAAGAATCCACGCACCGGCCACATCAAAGCGCTTGCCATAGCCGAAAAAATCATTGACGAGCATATCCTCGCCCCGGCTGACTGCGTGATAGAAACCGAAGTATAACAAATTCCCCACACACATATCATAACATTTCCTACCACACCGACATGGAGACTAATTTCGACAAGATAGTCAACCGCCGCGGCACCGGATCAGTCAAATGGGATTCCCGGCCCGATGTGCTACCGCTCTGGGTAGCCGACATGGATTTTGAAACCGCACCCTGCATCCTCGAGGCCCTGCGCCGCCGCGTGGAGCACGGAGTGTTCGGCTACACACTGGTGCGCGATGACTATTATGAGGCGCTCATCGACTGGTTCAGTTCAAGGCATCTCTATGAGTTCAAGCGTGAGGATGTGATCTACACTTCAGGAGTCGTGCCGGCCTTGTCGGCCATCATCAAGGGCTTGACAAAACCCGGCGATGGTGTAATAGTACAGACACCTGTCTACAACTGCTTCTTCTCGTCGATCCGCAACAACGGTTGCCGCGTGGTGGAAAACCCACTCATCCGCGAAGATATCAGCGACACAAAATTCACATATCACATCAATTTCGAAGAACTTGAGCACCTGGCAGCCGATCCATCAAACACCATGCTCATCCTCTGCAACCCACACAACCCTGTGGGGAGGGTCTGGACCCGCGAGGAGCTTGAGCGCATCCATGAAATCTGCGCCAGCAACGGAGTAGAGGTTGTAAGCGACGAAATCCACTGTGAGCTCACCATGCCCGGATTCCGCTACACCCCCTACGGCACCGTCGACCATGACGCAGTGGTTTGCGTATCCCCTTCCAAGGCATTCAACATAGCCGGGCTGCAGATAGCCAACATAATCTCACCTGATTCAAGCAAACGTGCGCTCATTGACCGCGCCATCAACATCAACGAGGTCTGTGATGTCAACCCGTTCGGTGTCGAGGCCCTCATAGCCGCCTATTCTCCCGAAGGGGCTGAGTGGCTCGAGGATCTCCGCGGCTACCTGTATGAGAATTATATATTCATGCAGCAGTTCATGGCTGAAAAACTCCCTCAGTGTCCGGTGACAAGGCTTGAGGCCACTTATCTCCCCTGGGTCGACGTCCGAGCCCTGGGAATTTCGGCTGACCGCCTGACCGAAATCCTTATGCAGGATGCACACGTGTGGGTCAACTCGGGCATCATGTATGGTAGCGACGGATATATACGTCTCAACATTGCCTGTCCACGATCGCTGCTCGAGGAGGGACTCGAAAAAATAGCCGAACAGCTCCGCGCCCTCCTGCCCGAAAACAATTGATCGCTCTTAATGCCTATGGCTGATATCTCTCTGATTCAATCAGGGCGTCCCCTCTCGTTCGGTCAACAGTTAAAATTGACCGCCCAACTGTCATGGCCCGCCATGATGGCCCAGCTGTCAAGCATAATGATGCAGTATATCGACGCGTCGATGGTAGGGCAGCTCGGAGCAGACGATTCAGCCGCAGTCGGACTCGTGTCGACAAGTCTATGGCTCTTCTGGGGCATCTGTTCGGCTGTGACCATGGGATTCTCGGTCCAGGTGGCCCATCGCATAGGCGCTTCCGACTACGACGAGGCCCGGCGCATACTCCGTCAAGCCATCACTGCCTGTGTGGCTTTCAGCCTCATCGTGGCAACCGTCGGTGCCGCCATAGCCTTTCCTCTCCCTCACTGGCTCGGATGCACTGAGGCGGTGTGCCATAAAGCATCCGTCTACTTCCTCGTGTTCGTGCTCGCTCTCCCGCTGCTCACCCTCAACTATCTCGGAGGCGGCATGCTCCGGTGTGCCGGCAACATGAAAGTGCCGGGAGGGCTCAACGTGATGATGTGTCTGCTCGATGTGGTTTTCAACTGCCTGCTCATCTTCCCTTCACGCCACCTCGACATCTTTGGAGTCGACATATTCATCCCCGGCGCCGGACTCGGAGTGCTCGGCGCGGCTTTAGGTACAGTGTCGGCCGAGATAATAACGGCCGCTGCGATGATGTGGTTTCTCTGCGCACGCGAACGCTCTATAAGGCTCAAAGGACATCCCGGCAGTTTCAGACCCACGCGGCCTGTACTGCGAAAGGCCCTCAAAGTCTCAGCCCCGATGACCCTTGAACACGCCGTGATATGCGGTGCGCAGATTGCCGTCACCGTTATCGTGGCGCCAATCGGCGTAATGGCAATCGCGGCCAACGCTTTTGCCGTGACAGCCGAAAGTATCTGCTATATGCCTGGCTACGGCATAGGGGATGCGGCCACTACCCTCGTGGGACAAAGCTATGGAGCCAAACGCCCTGATCTGGCTAAACGCTTCGGATATATCACGGTGGGATTGGGCATGGTGACGATGACGCTGATGGGTGTGATAATGTATATCTGCGCACCGTGGGTCATGGAGATGATGTCACCGGTAGAGGGAATACGCCAACTCGGTGTGGAGGCTCTGCGAATCGAGGCTTTCGCCGAGCCGATGTTCGCGGCCTCGATAGTGGCCTACGGAGTAATGATAGGAGTGGGCGACACTGTGTGGCCGGCATGCATGAATTTCGGTAGCATCTGGCTCGTGCGACTGCCGTTGGCTGCCATATTGGCTCCCACCATGGGACTTGCCGGAGTGTGGACAGCCATGTGCATCGAACTCTGTTTCAGGGGAGCGATATTCCTGTGGCGCCTCATATCAGGAGCTTGGCTCAAAAAAGGGCTATAACCTTCCTTCATTGCCGTGAAACAACAAATACGATACCGGACACTTCCTTCGGCGATAAAGCTGCCTCAGACATGCTAAAAACGACAATCCGACC
>OFFD01001263.1_pt1 | contig 15909 bp, 10 predicted proteins | sample 1521291 | NCBI WGS metagenome assembly OFFD01 (sample SAMEA3504103, study PRJEB24116) | mouse gut metagenome | biome: mouse gut; feature: mouse-associated habitat; material: faeces | place: Denmark | collected 2011 | reverse complement strand
GAACGAGCTTCTCCTGCCGAAGAACGAGTCAATCCCCGGCGACTTCTTCCGCAAGGGGGAGACTGTGCTCGCTGTCATAGCCAATGTTGACAATAAGAACAACAATCCGAAAATCACTGTTTCGAGAACCAACGACGTGTTCCTGCGCCGCCTCTTCGAACGCGAAGTGCCCGAAATCCACGACGGCCTCATCAACATCCGCGCCGTGGCCCGCATCCCGGGTGAACGTGCCAAGATAGCAGTGGAGAGCTTCGACGACCGCATCGACCCGGTGGGTGCCTGCGTAGGCGTGAAGGGCTCACGTATCCACGGCATCGTCCGCGAGCTCCGCAACGAGAACATCGACGTGATAAACTATACCTCAAACCCCTCGCTCTTCATACAGCGAGCCCTCAGCCCCGCTAAAATCTCCAGCATCCACCTGGATGAGGAGGAGAAGAAGGCAGAGGTGTTCCTCCACCCCGAAGAGGTTTCACTCGCCATCGGTAAGGGTGGTCTCAACATCAAGCTCGCCTCGATGCTGACCGGATATACCATCGACGTGTACCGCGACACCCCCGAGCAGGTGGACGAGGATATCTACCTGGACGAATTCAAGGATGAAATCGACGCATGGGTCATCGACGCACTCAAGGATATGGGCTGCGTGACCGCGAAGAATGTGCTCAACACCCCGCGCCAGGAACTCATCGACGGCGCCGACCTCGAAGAGGATACCGTGGACAATGTGATCCGCATCCTCAAGGCCGAGTTCGAAGATGAAGAGGAGCAGCCCGCCGGCGAGCAGGAATAAGCCCCTCAACCATATAACCCTCTCTCCCCCATTCACTTCAGAACCCTTTTTAGACTCTCCTCACCATCACCAAATAATACAATATGCCGAGAATTAAAATCAGTCAAGCCGCCAAAGAATTCAACGTATCGATTCCTACCGTAGTCGAAGCGTTGCAGAAGAAGGGTATCGCCATAGACGCTACCAGCCCAAACACACGGTTGGACGAAAGCGCGTATGACATCCTCGTGCAAGTGTTCCAGCCCGACCGCAAGGAGAAGGAACGCATAGACAAAATCCGTCAGGATAAAGAGAAAAAAGAAAAAGCAGCCCCGCAACCCGTCGAATCTGAAAACGTAGAAACCGCACGTCCCGCAACCCACGGACCGCGTGTGCTTGGCAAGATAGAGCTCGACAAGAACAATAACCCCATCACCCATAAGCAGGAGCCGGCTCCCGAGCCCAAGGCTGAGGTGAGGCCCGAACCCACGCCTGAACCTAAGGCCGAGGTGAAGCCTGAACCCAAACCGGAGCCCAAACCTGAACCCAAGCCCGAACCTAAGGCTGAGCCCGAGGTGAAGCCCGAACCCAAACCGGAGCCCAAACCGGAGCCCAAGCCCGAACCTAAGGCTGAGCCCGAGGTGAAGCCCGAACCCAAACCGGAGCCCAAACCTGAACCCAAGCCTGAACCTAAGGTTGAGGCCGAGGTGAAGCCCGAACCTAAACCGGAGCCTAAACCTGAACCCAAGCCCGAACCCAAGGCTGAGCCCGAGGTGAAACCAGAGCCTAAAGCCGAGGAGAAGCCCGCACAGGAGCAGGACGGTGTGTTCCGTTATCAGACCGCCCAGGTGGCTGCCCCCAAGGTTGTAGGCCATATCGACCTGGCAGCGCTCAACCAGTCGACCCGCCCCAAGAAGAAAAGCAAGGAGGAACGTCGCAACGAACGCATAGCCAAGGACCGCGCCGCAAACGGCGGTGGCGCCGCAGGAGCCCAGAACGGTGACCGCAAGAAGCGTCGCCGCATCGGAGGCAAGGAGAAGGTAGATATCGAAAAGACCGTGAACCAAGGCTCGGACAACCGTGGCGGCGGTAACAGCGGAAACAATAATAATAACCACTCTAACCGTGGCGGAAACGACCGCGGACGTGGCAAGGACCGCAATAAGCGCCCTGTACATACCGAAGTCAACGAAGAGGATGTACAGAAGCAGGTGCGCGAGACTCTGGCCCGCCTCACAAGCAAGGACAAGGGTCAGAAGAAGGGCGCCAAGTGGCGTAAGGAGAAACGCGAGGCTTTCGCAAGCCGTGCGCATGAAGCGGCAGCTGAGGCAGCAGCCGAGAGCAAGGTGCTGAAGCTGACTGAATTCGTGACCGCCAATGACCTCGCGGTGATGATGGATGTGCCTATCAACAATGTGATAGCCACCTGTATGAACCTCGGTGTAATGGTGTCGATCAACCAGCGCCTCGACGCGGAGACCATCAACATCGTGGCCGACGAGTTCGGCTTCAAGACCGAATATGTGTCGGCAGAAGTGGTTGAGGCTATCCACCAGGAAGAGGACAGCGAGGAAGAACTGGTGACTCGTCCGCCTATCGTCACTGTGATGGGCCATGTGGACCACGGTAAGACTTCGCTTCTCGACTATATCCGCAACGCTAACGTAATCGCAGGCGAGGCCGGCGGTATCACCCAGCATATCGGCGCCTACAACGTGAAACTGGCCGACGGACGCCACATCACGTTCCTCGACACTCCGGGCCACGAGGCATTCACCGCAATGCGTGCCCGCGGTGCGAAGGTGACCGACCTCTGTATCATCATCGTGGCAGCCGACGACAATGTGATGCCCCAGACCATCGAGGCCATCAACCATGCCTCGGCAGCCGGTGTGCCCATCGTCTTTGCCATCAATAAGATAGATAAACCGGCAGCTAATCCTGACAAAATCAAGGAGGAGCTTGCCCAGATGAACTACCTCGTGGAGGAATGGGGCGGCAAGTACCAGTCGCAGGACATCTCGGCCAAGAAGGGTATCGGGGTGGACGAACTGATGGAGAAGGTGCTTCTCGAAGCCGAACTTCTCGACCTGAAGGCCAACCCCAACCGTCGCGCCACCGGTTCGATCATCGAGTCGTCGCTCGACAAGGGGCGCGGCTATGTGGCCACCGTGCTCGTAAAGAACGGTACACTGCGCGTGGGCGACACTATCCTTGCCGGAACCCACTTCGGCCGCGTGAAGGCTATGTTCAACGAACGTAACCAGCGCATCCAGGAGGCCGGCCCGGCTGAACCTACACTCATTCTCGGCCTTAACGGCGCCCCCACGGCCGGCGACACGTTCAACGTGATGGAGACCGAACAGGAGGCCCGCGAGATAGCCACCAAGCGTGAGCAGCTGCAGCGCGAACTCGGCCTGCGCACATCGAAGCGTACGACCCTTGAGGAAATCGGCCGCCGCCGCGCCATCGGTAACTTCCACGAGCTCAACATCATCGTCAAAGGTGACGTGGACGGTTCAATCGAGGCTCTCTCCGACTCGCTCATCAAACTGTCGACCGAGGAGGTCAAGATCAATGTGCTCCACAAGGCTGTGGGTGCCATCTCGGAAAGCGATGTGACTCTTGCCGCAGCCTCGGACGCCGTCATCATCGGCTTCCAGGTGCGTCCGTCACAGGCTGCGCGCCGTGCTGCCGAACGCGACGGCGTGGAAATCCGCCTCTACTCAGTCATCTACCAGGCCATCGAGGAGGTCAAGGACGCCATGGAAGGTATGCTTGCCCCCGAAATCAAGGAGGAGGTCATCGGTACAGCCGAAGTACTCCAGACATTCCACATCTCGAAGGTGGGCACCATCGCCGGCGCTATCGTGCGTGAAGGCCGCTTGAAACGTGGCTGCAAGGTGCGCCTCATCCGCGACGGTATCGTGAAGTATACCGGCGAACTCGGGTCGCTCAAACGTATGAAGGACGATGTCAAGGAGGTCACCTCAGGATATGACTGCGGTCTGTCAATAGCCGGATATAACGATATCCAGGAAAATGACATCATTGAAGGATTCGAAGAAGTCGAAGTGAAGAAGTCGCTGAGCTAAGGCTTTATGGCGACGATATATATCAACATAGGCTCAAACAGCGGTCACCGTGAAGCTCTGATAGAGCAGGCGGTGGCCGCTGTGGCTTCATGTCTCGGCGGAAAGGTGAGGAGATCGGCGACGGTGGAGTCGGAACCCTGGGGATTTGAGTCGGAGAACATGTTTCTCAACATCGGACTGGCGGTGGAAACAGAAGGTGATGTAGACCCCTCAGAGGTGCTTGAAAAGCTCCAGAAGGCCGAAAAAGGGATTGACGCGTCGTCGCACCGCGACGCGGAGGGAAGATATGTGGACAGGGCCATAGATATCGACCTCATAGCCATCGACGATATGGTGGTGAGGAGCGAGTCACTGACGCTGCCCCACCCTCATGCGCATGAGAGGATGTTTGTCATGGAGCCAATGACACAACTCGCCCCTGAGTGGGTGCATCCTCTGCTCGGAAAGAGCGCACGCCGCCTCAGGGACGAATTGGAAGGGTAAAGGACGGCACATATAGGGGGCGACCGCTACCCTGATGGGAATCAAATGTATATATCAGAACCGGAGCCGGGCTATCAGCTCTGCACTGTGATGAGCTCGCCGTGACCTGTGGCAGTGAGCGATTTCATCGTGGCCGGGAAGAGGAGGGTCTCACCCTGGCGGATTTTCACTGCCTCAGAGCCGGGAATCTGAATCTCACCCTCGCCGTGGAGGCACATGATGATGGTGAAGGAGTCACGGCCATAGTGAACAGGGGCAGGGGCCGAGGTGAGCGGGAGACGGCGGACGTCGAAATAGGGGCATTCGGCAAGGCAATCACCTGCAGGAGTGCTCTTGTAGGTGGGATAGACAGTATAGTCGATGGCGTCGCGGGCCTGCTCGGTGTGAAGTTCGCGCGGGTTGCCGTCCTTGTCGCGGCGGTCGTAGTCATAGATGCGGTATGTGATGTCGCTGGTCTGCTGGATTTCGGCAAGGAGGTTTCCGGCACCGATGGCGTGGATGCGGCCGGCAGGGAGGAAGAAAGTGTCGCCGGGGGCTGATTCATAAGCCGCTATCACATCCATTATTGTGTTGTCGGCCACACGTTTTTCGTATTCGTCGGGGGTGATGCTCTCTTTCAGGCCGGCATAGATGCGGGCACCGGGATCGGTGTCGATGAGATGCCACATTTCTGTCTTGCCCTTGCAGCCGTGACGGAGAGCCGCGAGGCGGTCGTCGGGGTGTACCTGCACGGAAAGGTCGGCACGAGCATCGATGAGCTTGACAAGGAGGGGGAAGTCATGGCCGTATTTCTCAAAGTTGGGTGCGCCGACGAGCTCCGCTCCGAAGCGGTCGATTAGCTCGGTGAGGGTCTGTCCCTCGAATGGTCCGCGGTCCACAACTGAGACATGGCCCGGGACTGCGGAGAGCTCCCAGCTTTCGCCTATCTGCTGCTGGTCGGTCACGATCCCCTTGTAGGGGGCGATTTTCTCTCCGCCCCATATCACTGACTTGAGATAGGGAGCAAAATGAAACGGTTGGTCTATCATAATGTGTTTAGTTGAAGTGATTTATTGCAAAAACGTTTCCGGAAGAGGGTGGCTACCGGAAATATACCTAATGGACGATGATATGGGGCATGGAGTCAGTGACCACACCGGAAAATATATAAATCGTGAATCTGGCATCTGCGCGGCCAGAAGGCGGAGGAGGGAGGACTGGAGGAGAGTAGAGTGATGGATCAGAGCATACGGAGAGCTGCGAGCTGCTCAAGCACGTCGTGGCGCGAGAGTGTGCGGCGCGAGAGGAGCACCGAGGCGAAATCGTGGGCCACGGACTGGACTCCGTGGTGTGTGAACACCCGCTGAAGATAGGAGAAATTCTTGTTGAACAGACGGTCTATCTCATCGTCGTCGAGCGAGCATGACTCACGCCCCTCTTCGGCCACTATGGAGTGGAGGGTGTCGCGGAGCTCGTCGGGGAGTGAGCGGCGGTTGTGTACAAGATGGCGGCACAAGAGGTTGGCCATAAGCATGGATGTGCCTATATTGTAGTTCTTGAGTATCTGGTTCCAGGCAGTCTTGGCCGACACGCCGGGATTGCCGGCGAAGTAGAAGTCGGGGGTGAGGCGGACCATGTCGTTAGGGTCGCCGTCGATTGAGATGGAGGCAAGCATGTCCTCACCGTCATATATCACAAGCCCGATGGCCATACCGGCCGCACCGTAGCTACGGTCATTCTCGTCAATGTATTTGAAACATTCCATAGAACTGAGGTAAAGTTTTTTCTTAAAGAACGGTATTCAGTCCGATTAGGTTTTGATTTTCAATATTATTATGATTCGGGAGAGCCGAGGAGTGGAGGAATCAGTTCACCACGAGGATTTTGGTGACTACATCGCCCTGCGAAGATGTGTCGGAGGCCGATGAGGCGAGGACGTAGTAGACGCCGCTCTTCACCCGTGAGCCCTGCATGGTGCAGCCGTCCCAACGAGCCATGCCACCTTCGGAGGTTGTCTGATAGACGAGGTGCATGCCCGAGTCCATGATTTTGACCAATGAGTTTTCCATCAGTCCCGAGATGGTTACCCAACCTGTGTAGTCGGGGGTGAGGGGATTTGGATAGGCATACACGTCGGAATAATCGTCGCGGGCCGGGGAGGATGTTGAAGAGAATTCGAGGAGTCCGTTGAGGGTGCCGACGAATATCGAATTGGAATTCGGGTCGGCATACAGGGTGGTGATGGTGTTGCTGGTCAATGGAGAATTGTCGGTGGTGTAGTTGGCGAGAATCTCGTCGCCGTTCTCGCTCACCAGGTAGAGACCGGATGCACGAGTGGCTATCCACTTGCGGTTTGAGTTGTCAACCACAATGTCGCGTATCTCCTCGCTCTCAAGGAGGTAGTCGGCAAGATTTGAGCCGTCGTTGCGCGGAACCTTGAGGCGGTTGATGCGGAAGTCGGGCTGGGTGGCCTTGAGTGGATTGGTGATCTCGATGACACCCTGCGATGTGCCTACCCACACGCGTCCTCTCTGATCCTCGACGAAACAGATGGTCTGCGCAGGGGAGAAGGCCTTGCCGTCCTGGTCAATCATGTGGTCGAGAATGGCATAGGTGTCGTCGGAAAGATTGGAGACGGTGCCGCCATTGTTGTAGGCCACTATGGCGCCGCCTTCCTGGGCGTCGGCCATGAAGGCCATGTTGGACTTGCGGCAGATGAGGAGGTCATAATCGTAGAATTTCAAGTAGTGTCCCAGATTAGGCACAACCCAGTCCTGAGCAGTCACTGTCGAAGGAGCCTTGCGGCGCTTGTCGGCAGGAAGGATGGTCAGAGCATTGAGCTCTGCTTCGGAAATAAAGCTGACCACCCAGAGATTACCCTCGCTGTCGACTGCTGCCTGGTCGGGTCCCCAGGCCCAGTTGGCATATTTTACAATAGGACTGTTCTCATTGTACTGTCCTATCTGCTTGCCGTCCTTAAGGACATACACACCGTCATAAAGTGATCCGAAATAGAGGCGAGAGGTGTCATCGGGATCCTCGACCACAAATGAAGGGCCATAGATGTAGGGGCCGTGGGCCCTGACCTGGCTCTGGGCAGGATCGCTGAGGGGGATAATGCCGTAAGGGGTAACGTCGTCGATGTGGTAATTGCCTCCGCGGGTGGTTATGAGGTTACAGAATGTACGGCGGTTGCCGGGATTGTCGTTGCCGATCGGGTGGCTATAGGTGATACCCTTGTTAATGACATAGAAACCACGGCCGTCGGAGGTGGGATAGATGTTACAGATCTCACCGAAAGTGGTGCGGTCGGAACCTCCGTTGAAACGGTCGGAGAGGACGGTCAGATTGGAGCCGTCCACCTTGTATTGCCCTACCCCTTCACGACCTCCGGCCCAGATGGAAGAGGCACCGTTGAGCGTGGCGAGAAGGTCGGCTGAGAGGGCTGATGGAATCACGCATTCCTGAGTGATGGTCTCGTCGGCCGAGACACGGTAGAGGACACCTTTCTCGACAAAGAATACAGCATCCTTGCCGGGAATCAGGCGGGTAATGGTGGTGTACTTGCCGGGATACTGGACGGTGGCCTTTCCGGTGGCATCATTGAATGAGAATGTGCGGATATGGCCACGGTTGGTGGACACCATGGTACCCTTTGACGCATCGAGCATACGGAGCTCGGTGACAGGATAGTTATAGTCGCCGGCAGGGGTGAAGTTGTTGATGTTGTTGATGCGCTGTGAACGCGGTATGGCGAGGAAACGGCCTATCTCATCGCTCACCTCGGTGGTTATGAGGCAGTGGTTTGGGAAGACGGCCACTCCAGCGATGTTCTGATTGTATATGCCTGACTCCTTGACCTCGTGGCGTGTCTCGTCGTAGATTACAAGGCCGAAGTTGGTGGCCACGTATATGAGGTCGCCGTAAAACTTGACATCGTTGACGGTTTTCGACATGTTGAGGTTCGCATCCTTTATGTCGGGGAGGTTGACGCGACGACCGTCGTGGTAAAGGAGGTCGATGTTGCTGTTGGCGTAGACGACAAGGAGGTAGTTTTTCTCATCGTTGAAAAAGATTTTCGACACCTTGACGTCGCTGAGTTCGTTGGTGGTGTCATAGACGCGTGTTTCGTCGTTGTCCTTATCGTAACTATAAAGGAATCCGCCGGTTACGTAGTAAACGTAGTGGGGAGTCTCGAGAATCTCGTCGATGTCGCCGAAAACCGGGAACTGCCTCCATGTGCCCACTGCGAGCTGCGCTGAGACGGCAAGCGGAAGGAGGGCAAGAATGGTTATAAAGAGTCGTCGTATCATGCTAATACTGAAAGGGATATGTCAAGTCGGAAAAATATATGTGATTAAATTTGGCCTGAGGGGAGGGATCAGCGTGACAGGAGGTAGTCCATGAGGCTTCGTGTGGCTCTGCCACGATGGCTGATGGAATTTTTCTCGTCGGGGGTCATGCAGGCGAATGAGATCGGGAAGCCCTGAGGACGGAACACCGGGTCGTAGCCGAAGCCGTCGGTGCCCTGCGGTTGGGTGAGAATCTCCCCTTCGACCACTCCGCGGAATGTGAGTTCCTTGCCGTCGAGAATCAGGGCAATCACCGTGACGAAACGCGCGGTGCGGAGGGTGACATCCTGCATGTTGGAGAGGAGCAGGCGCATGTTGGCTGCACTGTCGTGACCGGGGCCGGCATAACGTGCCGAGTAGACTCCGGGGGCTCCGTCGAGGGCATCGACCATGAGGCCGGTGTCGTCGGCAAAACAGTCATAGCCAAAATGTTGCTTCACATAGCGGGCCTTCATCAGCGCGTTGCCTTCGAGCGTATCGGCTGTCTCCGGGATGTCGTCGTGGCAGCCTATATCGGCAAGTGAGAGTATGGTGAATTTGTCGCCGACTATGCGGCGCAGTTCGCTGAGTTTATGCTTATTATTTGTTGCAAATACTATTTCCTGCATACAATAAATAACGATACGGGGGATTTAATATTGCGCAAAAATACATAAAATCAATGGATTTTACGCACTTTTGAGGGATAAAATATGGCGATTTTGCAGAGGCGCGAGGCTCCGTGAGAACAGGAGGAGAGAGGGTGATGGGTTTGCAAATGCAAATCTCGCTCCGGACTGATTTTCAATCGCTTGGGTATATGTTAATAAATTCTTAAAAAAAGTGGTGATTTTTTGCTGTTTAGTTTTGTAAATTTTTGTAATTTTACAGCGTCTTTCCACCAAACCTGCTATATCGTAACAGACTATGCCAGAAGAAATCTATCATATACCCGCCCTGCTTCCCCAGACCCTCGAAGCACTCGACATCCATCCGGGTGGAATCTATGTTGACGCCACCTATGGGGGCGGCGGCCATTCGCGCGCAATAATGGAACGCCTCGAGAGCACGAAGGGGGGACATCTTTACTCGTTCGACCAGGACGAGGACGCGGTGAAACGCGCGGTGGATGATGACAGATTCACGATGGTGTACAGCAACTTCCGTTTCATCACCAACTTCATGCGCTACTACGATGTGGACGGCGTGGACGGTGTGCTGGCCGACCTGGGTGTCTCGTTCCACCATTTCGACGACACAGAGCGTGGGTTCTCATTCCGTTTCGACGGTCCGCTCGACATGCGAATGAACCGCAACGCCCCGCGTTCGGCAGCCGACCTGCTCAACACCTTGAGCGAGGAGGAGCTGGCCGATATATTCTACATCTACGGCGAACTCAAACAGGCCAGGGCAATTGCCCGCACGATAGTGAAGGCCCGCAATGGAGGTTCAGCGATAGCAACCATCAATGACCTCATCAGCCTCATCACTCCCCACATCGACCCGCGGAAGGAGAAAAAGGAGCTGGCACAGGTGTTCCAGGCGTTGCGCATAGAGGTGAACGACGAGATGGGCGCGCTGAAGGACCTTCTCGAAGGTGCCCTTAAGGTGCTGAAACCGGGTGGCCGACTCGCGGTGATAACATATCACAGTCTCGAGGACCGTCTGGTGAAGAATTTCATCAAGACAGGCAATTTCACCGGCAAAGTGGAGAAAGACTTTTTCGGCCGCACGTCGGCTCCTCTCAAAGCGGTCAACAACCGCCCCATAGTCCCCGACGAGGAGGAGATAGAACGGAATCCACGCTCGCGGAGCGCAAAACTTCGGGTGGCCACCAAACTTTAAGCACAATCCAAGAGTTATCATCCCGGTAACGCCAGAATACAGACACATACATTCCTCTCCGAATCAAGAAAACGACTCTCCAAGAAACGACATGGCATCAAAAAAGGATACCTCAACAAAATCATCACGCAAGAACGGCACTCTGTTCATAGTGCGCCTGTTCCGCGGACAGGTGATATCAATCGACTTTTTCGCCAAGCACTGGCTTCCGGTGCTCATCACCATACTTGTGATAATGATTTATATCACCACCAAGTACACATGCCAGACGAACATGGAGAAGATTTCGGCCCTGGAGCGCAAGCTCGAGATCGTGAACAACGAAAAGGCCCGCGAACGCAGCGAATACATGGGACGTATCCGCGAGACATCCATGCAGCATCTTGTCGATTCGCTCCACCTTAACCTCAGGGTCCAGACTCAGCCACCCTATAAGATTCCACGCTGACCTGCCCCGCCACATGATTATCTGATCTCTCAACTAACCTTTCCCACCGAACCAAATCCACCGACCACACATCACGATGAAGAAGGATAACCGCAGCAACATACTTTTCCGCTACGCTTTCGTAGTGGTGCTCATCCTCATCCTTTCGGCTATGATTGTAATCAAGCTGTGCGATACCACTATTGTGGATGTGGACAAATGGAACGCACGAGCCAACGAACTGCTGTCGCAGGTGAAGACCATCACTCCGTCAAGAGGCAACATCCTGGCATCGGACGGCAGCGTGCTCGCCACCAACCTCAACTTCTACACGGCGCGCATAGATTACCGCGCCGAGAAGTTCAATGACAAACTGCTCCGCGACACCATCGACGACCTTGCGCTGCAGCTGGCCAAGCATTTCCCTGTCAAAGATGCTCAGGAATGGCGCAAACACCTGCTGAAGCCTCTGGAGGAAATCAAGGACAAGAGCAAGCGTCCCCGTGCCTACAAGCTGCTGAGCGGCTTGTCGCATTCGGACATGGAGCTGCTGAAGACTATGCCCTTCTTCAGCGTGAAGAACCGCAACCGCACAGGCCTGACATTCGAGAAATACATGCGCCGGTTCAACCCATACGGCGACATGGCGCGCCGAAGCATCGGAGGCGTGGGTGAGACATCGGAAAGCAAGGAAATCCATGGCATATCAGGACTGGAAAAGGCTCTTGACTCGCTGCTCTACGGCAAGGCCGGATACAGCAAGATGATAAACCTCACCAAGAAAATCACCGAATGGACCGACGTGCCCGCCATCCCCGGCAGCGACATCGTCACCACCATCGACATCAACATGCAGGACATAGTGGAGAACGAGCTCAACAACGTGCTCGACACCTGCGGTGCCGACTGGGGTGTGGCAGTGCTGATGGATGTCAAGACCGGCGACATAAAGGCTATCTCGAACCTTGAACGCAATCCACGAGGCCCCGGCTACATCGAGGCCCGCAACCGCGCTGTGATGGGTTATGAGCCCGGGTCGGTGGTGAAGACCCTTTCGATGATGATAGCCGTTGAGGACGGCATCATCACCAATTTCGACGAAATGCTGCCCACCGGCTCAGGCTGGGCTTATGCAGGAGGACGTCCCATCACTGACGCCCACCATTCGCAGGCGATACGCGCCGGTGATGTGATAGAGCAGTCGTCGAACATCGGTATGGCCCGCATCATCACCAGGAAATACAATGACAATCCAGGAGCGTTCTATTCACGAGTGAAGCAACTCGGATTCCTCGAGCCGATGAACACCGGAATAGCCGGAGAGGTACCGCCGCGCTTCGACAGTGTCCCGAGTGACCGCGGAGGCCGCATAGCTCTCTCGCGAATGAGCTACGGATATGCCACCGAAATCCCTCCGCTCTACACACTGGCCATCTACAACGCCATAGCCAACGACGGAGTGTTTGTGCGTCCACGCCTTGTCAAGGAGGTCCGCGGCGAGGTTGACTCCGTGCTTCCGATCGGATATATGGGCAACGGCCGTGCCTGCTCGCCACGCACAGCCGAGATAATGCGTGGAATGCTCACCAATGTGGTGTGGGGTGACCACGGCACCGCCCGATTCCTGCGCAATGACATAGTGAAGATAGCCGGCAAAACAGGCACCTGCTACATGATAGAGAACGGAGCCTACAACACCGGCAAGAAACGTCTGGCATTCTGCGGATTTTTCCCCGCAGAGGCTCCGCAATACTCCTGCGTGGTGCTCACTTGCCATCCCACCAAGAATTTCTTCGGAGCTGCCACGACCTCGGGCCAGGTGCTCCGTAACATAGCCCTCAAGCTCTATTCACGCGGAATGCTCGGAAACAGTTCAGACTACAACCGCGAGGATGGCTCGAAGGGTTCGGCCCCCACATTCTATGCCACATCGACCGGCAACCCTTACAAGAAATACCGCGAGACGTTCTCACTGCCCGGACGCAGGAGCATCCAAAGCCCAGGCAAAGGCACCGGCGGGATTCCCGATGTGAAAGGCTACGGCATACGCGATGCGATCGTGGCTCTGGAGCGGGCCGGCTACAACGTGGGGTTCAGCGGCACCGGCTATGTGAGAAGCCAGTCCCCCTCGGCAGGGACGCATGCCCCGGCAGGGACAAAGGTGACACTCACCCTGGCTAACTGAGAATGACAAACTGATTTCAAAACACTCAATAAAAACGATAACATAACGTGAAGACATTAAACCATTTGCTATCCCCGATAGAGATTGACCGAATCATCGGGAACGCCGACAAGACCATCAGTTCCCTGACCTCCGACTCCCGCCAGGTGACCGAAGGAACTCTCTTCGTGGCTGTGCCCGGGGTGAGTGTCGACGGCCATAAGTTCATACCGATGGCTGTGGAGAAAGGGGCCACGGCCGTGGTGTGCGAGCAACTGCCCGAAAACATGTCGACCCACGTCACATATATAGTGGTGCCCTCCTCGGCCATAGCACTCGGCTATCTGGCCGCTCAATGGTGGGACAACCCATCGCGCAAGCTGCATCTGGTCGGTGTGACCGGCACCAACGGCAAGACCACCACCGCCACCCTCATCTATGAGATGGCGCGCCTGATGGGCTTCAAGGCCGGACTGCTCTCTACCGTGTGCAACTATGTGGAGACCACTCCTTACCCCACCGACCACACCACCCCCGACCCTCTCACCCTCAATGAAATGCTCCACAGAATGGTGGAGGCAGGATGCGAGTATGCCGCCATGGAGGTGAGCTCACACGCCGCAGCCCAGCACCGCATAGCCGGTCTGCATTTCGAGGGTGGAATCTTCACCAACCTCACACGCGACCATCTTGATTACCATAAGACTTTCGAGGCTTATCTGGCAGCCAAGAAATCATTTTTCGATATGCTGCCCAAGACTGCATTCGCTCTGACCAACGCCGATGACAAGGTGGGCGAAGTGATGCTGCAGAACACCAAGGCCAAACGCTACACCTACTCCCTGCGCACCGATGCCGACTTCAGGGGCAGGATAGTGGAATCGCGCCTTGACGGAACCCTGCTCTCGCTCAACGGCGAGGAGGTGGAGACACTGTTCACAGGGAAATTCAATGCCTATAACCTGACCGCCGTCTACGGCGCGTCGATCCTGCTCGGCTGGGACAAGGAGGAGGTGCTTCGCCATATCTCGCAGCTTGTGCCGGTGGCAGGACGCTTCCAGGCTTTCCACTCACCAAAAGGCTATACCGCGATAGTGGATTATGCGCACACTCCCGATGCTGTTGTCAACGTGCTCAACGCCATACGCGAGGTGATAGGCAAGGAAGGCACAATCATCACTGTGGTCGGTGCCGGCGGCAACCGCGACAAGGGGAAACGCCCCATCATGGCCAAGGAGGCGGCGGCCCGCAGCGAGCGTGTGATACTCACATCCGACAATCCCCGCTTCGAGGAGCCAGAGGATATCCTCCACGACATGGAGGAGGGCCTGGACGAGGAGGCGCGCCGACGCACTCTCCACATCACAGACCGCCGCGAGGCTATCCGCACAGCCGCAGCCCTCGCCACCCCCGGCAGCGTAATCCTCATAGCCGGCAAGGGACACGAGGACTATCAGGAAATCAAAGGTGTGAAGCATCATTTCGACGACCGCGAGGTGGTACGTGACATCATAGCCCATGAGTCATGACCGACCAGACACATATTATAATATAGGAGATACAGAAACGAACTTATAACCCAACCAAAACTGTCATAACAAGGTGCTTTACTCACTTTTCGAATATCTACAGCAGGGGAACATCCCCGGTTCACGCCTGATGAGCTACATCACGTTCCGCTCGGGCGCGGCACTGCTACTGTCGCTGTTCATAGCCCTGGTGTTCGGGCGCAAAATCATCGACCGCCTGCAGCTGATGCAGGTGGGGGAGATAATCCGCGACCTCGGCCTCGAAGGCCAGATGCAGAAGACCGGCACACCCACCATGGGTGGTGTCATCATCATCATCTCTATAATAGTGCCCTGTCTGCTTGTGGGTGACCTCACCAACATCTACATGCTGCTGATGATAATATCGACGCTTTGGCTCGGCACTCTGGGGTTCTGCGACGACTATCTGAAAATGAGCAAGCATGACAAGGAAGGGATGAAGGGTAAGTTCAAAATCATCGGCCAGGTGGGACTGGGCCTGATGGTGGGACTCACCATGTACTTCAGCCCGGCCATCACACAGCGTGAAGTGTCGGAAGTCGTCATCCAGGATAATGTGGAGACCGTGGTGACTTACGACTCACAGGATGTCAAGTCGACACAGACCACCATACCGTTCGTCAAGAACAACAACTTCGATTATTCATATCTCACACAGTGGATGGGCGAGTATGCCCAGGCCGGAGGGTGGGTGTTGTTCATATTTGTGGTGATCTTCGTAGTGACCGCAACGAGCAACGGCGCTAACCTCACCGACGGCCTTGACGGCCTCTGCGCGGGGACGTCGGCCATCATCTGCGTGGCATTGGCCATCATGGCCTATCTGGGGGGCAACATCATCTATGCCACATATCTCAACATCATGTATATCCCCCATTCGGCGGAGCTGGTGGTGTTCATGTCGGCGTTCATAGGCGCTCTGATAGGATTTCTGTGGTATAATGCCTATCCGGCCCAGGTGTTCATGGGTGACACAGGCTCGCTGACCATCGGCGGCATCATAGCCGTGTTTGCCATCCTCATCCACAAGGAGTTGCTGATACCTCTGCTGTGTGCCATCTTCTTCATCGAGGACCTCTCGGTGATGATCCAGGTGGCCTACTTCAAATATACCAAAAAGCGCACCGGCACCGGTAAGCGCATATTTAAAATGACACCGCTGCACCATCATTTCCAGAAACAGGGGAATGCCGGAATAGACGCTCTGCTTCAGGCGCCTCTGCGGGCTATCCCTGAGTCGAAAATCGTGACCCGGTTCTGGAT
>OFFD01001243.1_pt1 | contig 16094 bp, 16 predicted proteins | sample 1521291 | NCBI WGS metagenome assembly OFFD01 (sample SAMEA3504103, study PRJEB24116) | mouse gut metagenome | biome: mouse gut; feature: mouse-associated habitat; material: faeces | place: Denmark | collected 2011 | reverse complement strand
AATGAATTTCCATGAAGAAGCAATAGAGGTATACCATCTCCATATTCTTCAAAGAAAATTTTTTTATTTTGATATATAAAATATGACATATTATCCCTCCAATTTTTGAAGAAATTATAACAAGATAAAGTTGAATTTTAAACTACAAGAACATTTAAGAAATGAAAATGTGCCATAGAGCTTGTCAAAAGACTTAATCTATGGCACATAAAATTATTTTTGTTTTCTTTGTCGAATAATACGTTGTATACTTTTTTCTACCAGATAATATTTTTCTGAAAGTTGAGCAATAGAATATCCCTCCAAATATTCAGAATATATCTGCTCATTTCTCTTTTCGAGAACCGATAAGGTTTCCGTATTTTCGCCCCAGTTCTTTTTATTATCTGGCTTTTTAGGAATATAAATAGAATGTCCATCAACGTATTTTTGGATTTCTCTGATAATATGTTTTGGTAAAACTTCTGTCACCTTATAATAGCTCATCATGCACCTCCTAATTATACTACTTAGGGATTGCAAAGGCTATTATTTGTTTATGTGCAATAGCCTTTGCTATGCACTCATTTTATTTACAGCCATTGTATCTGCTCCTTTCTTTATCTGATATTAGAATAGCGGAATTTGATGAAATATTCAACTCATTATTTTACAATCTTCCAGTTACTATCTTTTTCCAATATCAAATCAAACTGTGAAATCTGTGTTGCCTTTGTCCTCTGGTCGAGATATTTTACTGATACCGATACTTTCACCTGTTCACCGTCTTGCGTGAAGATAGGATTTACCAGTTCCGAGAACACATAATCACAATTCACAGGTTCAAGAACATTCCCCGATACATAGTAGGCAAGTTCCTTTTCTGTTGCGGTAGGGTATAGCTTGAAGAATGTTTCCAAAAACTTTGTCACTTCTTCCGTAGTGGCAGCGTCCACCGTTCCGTCTGATTCCTTTGCTTTTGGTTCATAGCCGGATTTTGTTGGCGTGTTGCTGATGGTCGGATTCTGCGTAATAACCATGTTTCCGTCACCATCTACATGAACCACTACCATGTAAGCGGAAGTATAGCCGATAGAGGTTTCTCCCTCCGTTACCGTCTGATCTACCGAGTAGACAACGGTAAAGTCGTCCGTTCCAGCCGCTTCAACCTCCCAAATCTTAACGTCCGTCACCGTAGAGCTTGTAGGTATATCCTGTCGTACCGTATCAACATTCAAATCCTGCAAGCTCTTTGCAAGATACTGGTTGATGGCTGCGGTTCTCTTTTCAATGGATTCCTGCGTATTGCTCCAAGAATAGTAGGACTTCGCAAAGGCTTTTACAAAATTCTCTATTTTATTCGTGTCAACAATACGTTGTTCAATAACTTCCTTTTCATGTACCGTGTGCATATCAATAGCAGTGAAATTCTTATATACCCCAAAGCTGACGCTTGCAATCAGCACCAGCCATAAGGCAATCACGGTTTTCTTATGCGTGCCGACTTTCATCACAGGCACTTTTTTCTCTTTCTTGGGTTTTGATTCCTTATCCTTTTTCTTAAATAGCATAACACCATTCCTTTCTTAATTGGTTTTCACCCGTCCAGCACCAATCAAGTGTTGCTGCCAGTACGGGCTTGTTAAATCTGCATATCCGATAGGGTCTCCGGCGTGATACATTCTGTTATTTCCTGCATAGTAGAGTAGGAAAGCACCGCCTTTCCTTATTTCTAGGGTAGGTTTGTGCAGTCCTCTCCCCGAACCGTGCTTGCATTTCTCAATGCACACGGCTCTCCATCTTTGCTCCGTTACAGGTTATTTCTTTTCGCCATGATGTATAGCCATGTGACACTTGTGGCATACCACGATTGTTTTCCGTCTTTTGGCTATCATTATCTTTTCCCATTCTGATTTTCCTTTAAGGTTTTTAACCTTGTTTACATGATGAATTTCGTATCTGTCACTTTCCGTACACCCACATACTTCACATATCTTCGCCTTTAATCGGCTTTCTAATGTTGTTACGTCATGGGAATAATTTTTAGCTGTTTGTGGAACAATATCAGTAAACTTCTTTCCTTTGCAGTCAGCATAATTCGCAAAATACATTTTCTTTATTACTGTTTTAGTTTCATAAGGAATAGCCCATTTGCCTGTACCGTCTTTATACATAGCTCTAATTTTAGAAACTTTGGAACGGTGCTTTCCTGCAAGTGTTTTCAAACAGCTATATTCCATAAGATAATTGAAATAGATTAGCTTGTTAAAATTGCTTGCCAACCCATAATAATTACAGATACCTCTTAATTCTGCATTATAAATAGTCACTATTTCCAAATCTGTCCTATTAAGCAGTTGTGGTCGGTGTATAGGTTCTAATTTCCCATTGTCTGACCTCTGCTTTACAATTCCATTTGAAAATAAAAATTTCTCTATCTTGTCTTTGAATGGAATACTCAATTCCACCTTGTTATTCATAGAACGGGTTTTGAATTTTCCTTTTGGTTTAATCTGCTGGTCACGGCGTACTCTGACATCATATCCGAGAAAACGAGCAGGAGTATTACTGTGTGTAATCAGAGTTTTTTCTTGACTAAGTTCCATTTTTAATGTGGTACTTATAAATTCTGTAAGTTCTTGCTTAATCTTCTCACAATCCTGTCGATTGCCATTCACAGCTATTAGGAAATCATCAGCGTAACGCACATATTTTATTTTCTTGTCGTCACATTGCTTCGCTGGTAGTTTGAGCATTTGAGCCGTTGCAGATTTATATTCTTCAATCAGCTTTTCTCTTTCTATACCGTTGCTATTTTTAATTTTGTTGTGTAATCTTTGGCGTAGTCCTACCAGTTTTGTATATTCTGGTGTATAACGTGCCTTTGTTGCCACATCAAACTCTTTCTTTATCTTCATTACGTGACGGTCTAATTCATTAAGGTAGATATTCGCAAGAATAGGCGAAATGATGCCACCTTGAGGGCAACCGCTATATGTTTTGTGGTATTTCCAATCTTCCATATAACCTGCCTTTAAGAATGAACGAATGAGTTTCAGAAAACGTGCATCTTTAATTTTCTGATTGATAATTTCCACAAGTACCGCATGATTGATGTTATCAAAGCACCCTTTTATGTCGCCCTCTATAAACCAGCGTGCTCCTGTAAATTCTTTTTTTATTTGAGCAAGAGCAGTATGACAACTTCTTGCTGGTCGGAAACCGTGAGAGTAGTCTGAAAAAATAGGCTCATAGATTGCTTCTAATATCATGCGTATTGCTTCCTGTATCAGCTTATCAGTAAAGACAGGCAGTCCTAAGGGACGCATTTTGCCATTTGATTTTTTGATGTATGTACGTCTTACTGGTTTTGGTTGATACATTTCATTTTTTAAGGCTTCAATGATATTTTCAATATATATTTCGCTAAAACCGTCCGCTGTGTCGTCTGTTACACCCTTTGTTCCTGCTCCTTTGTTGGAGTAGAGGTGTTGATATGCAACATAGTATATATCTGGACGGAGTAAATATCGATAGAGCCTTGTAAATACTTCATCATGGTTCTTTTTTGAATTTTCCTGTAATTTGGTTAAAATCTCCATTGTTGGTTTCATTTGAGGTTTTCCTCCCTAATCAATTTCTAATTTTAATTCGCTAAGACTGCTTTCCTTCGCCATGTGAACGGTTTTCCCGTATCCGATTTTACGGCTTTCCCTGTCTTTTCAGGATTCTCAGACTACTATGAAAGCTCCGTTACCTTGCCAGATTTTCAGCGTCATCTCACTTAGCATAGCCTTGTGATTTATCACTACAAGAGCATTACACATAGCCATTGTAGGCATTCTGGTTTAGGTAATCTCCAGTTGACGAAAGTAGTAGGCTGGTGTGAATTGTCGGATATGCTTTCGTTCCGTTACTACTGGTTCTCCAGCGTACCGTATGAGTTAATTGATAACCCACTGAAAGGCATTTATTTTCAGCGTTACTCATACCACAGGTTTCAGACAAGTTTCCTGTGTCCACACGTAACAGAGGTTTGGAACTCACATTCAACAAATCTAGTTTTATCCTCATATTCACTTAACCTTGCAGTTCAGTCGTGCTCTATTGTCTTTGAACAACTTTCTGCTTTCCTGCCGTGCTATTTTCCCGTACAGTTTTCACCTTTCGGTTAGGCAGGTGGTTTCCCGTGTTATCTTACGGGGTAGTGCCTTTTTTTTCTGTCCCCCTTTCTTTAATCTACTTCTAACTTTCGTCCCTCTGGACGCACGATTCCTACATGAGTGACGTATGTTCCAGCGTTATAGGTCGAGTGGAAGAACACCAAATCACCAGCTTTTGCCTGTGAAAGCGGTATGTGCTGCGTAACGTCATACTGTGCCTGTGCGGTACGAGGTAAGCTGATACCAGCCTTTGCATAGCACCAAGACGTAAGACCAGAACAGTCAAAGCTAGTGTTTGGATTGCTGCCACCATACACATACTTCCTGCCTTGATATTTCAATGCTTCATTGAAGATTGCCTGTGCGGTAGCGTCACTGAAACCAGGCACAGCCAAATACTGACTGACTAATTTTACATAGAACATATTCCCGTACTTGTAACGCCAGCCGCCATTTTCTTTTATGGAAATTTCATTCTTATAGGTGACTTTGACACCGCCGGACTTGTCCTTTGCGAAGCTGACCGCCAGCTCAAAGGTGTACTTTTTCCCATGACTGGAAACGTAATCAATGAAACCGCCGCCATAGTTATAGGACTGTACCATCGTGTTGATGTCACAGCCTTTCGCTTCTGCGGATTTTAGAAGCTCCGAGAAATATTTACACCCCTGTTTGATGGAATCCTCCGTAGACAGGGAATTAAGCGGCAGACCGAGCGATTCACTGGCTTGCATAACGTCTGTCGTGCCAGTGCCGCCGGATTCCACCTGCATAATCGCAAGCAGGTAATTTACATAGTCAGAAATTCCGTATTCCTTTGCATACTTTTCTACCGTAGGCTGATGTTTCAAGACTTCCGCTGACAGGTTCAATCCAGAAAAATCGAAACTGGAAGTTCCGCTTTCTTCATCATCTGCGGTCACGATAAACAGGAACAGAAGCAGACAGATAATCACTGTGAAAATCCCACCGAACACAGCGAAATGTCTTAGCTTCATTTCTTGCCGCCTTTCGTACTGGTAGATTTCTTCACCGTAGATTGTGTTATATTTTTCTTTTGAACTGTCTTTGTCTGTGATTTTCTCTGTACTGTCTGTCGTGAACCATCTGTAGCAGCTCCCGAATGTTTACCTGCCGGACTGGATTCTCTGACAACCTGCGTCCTCACATTTTCCTGTGGTTTTGTCACAGGCTCTTTGGTTTTGCTTGATTGCGGCTGCTCCTTTGCCATTGTGGCAGGACGCTCTTTGATATTCTGCTCCTGCCTTGAAGCTGCCGCCTGTGAATCCGATTTTACAGAAACAGGCGTTGTCGCTGGTCGCTCATGCACTGGGGCAGCTCTTTTTGTCGCTGATCCGGCGACCTGTCGCTCCTTATCCTTTGATTCCTGCTTATCCTGTACCTTATCCACAATCGGACGCTGCGGATTCTGCTTCTCTGACTGTGGCTGCTTCGATACCGATTTTTTATCCATGATTCCACGTTTTGAAGTGGATTGCATTTCCTGTGTCTGGCTGGATAAGTTATTATGTACTTCTGATTTTGACGAATCTTTCTTCTGGCTCATGTTATCGGATAAAGCTGGCGGCTTACTGTCACCTCCACTGTAAGGAGTGGACGTATTATGGTTTGGTCTGGTATGACCTCCGCTTGACGATTTTGTATTGGCTGCTTTTTTCGTTGAAGCAGAAACACCGCCAGCCGCACCAGCCGCAACCGTTCTTCCGATTTTACGCTCTAAGCGTCTGGCTCTGCGGCTTAGGAACAGATAAGGTCTACGCATGATACGTCTGCCAACCTGCTGTGTATCGTTTGCCTGTAAGCTGAACATAGACATTAAATCTCCCAGCTTCATGTAAATACCAGCAAACGTCACTATCTGCAAAAAGGCAACCATAAAGAACGGATAACCAGCAGAAATGGTATAAAACATAGTGGATATGCTAAAAGCTGTGGTGATAATCAGCGTAATGCCAGCTCTTAACATAATCGTATTGAACAGTTTTGTAAGTGCTTTTTTCGCCATGCCCTCATAAGTCGGAATCATGGACAAAATAAAGCTGACAGGCAAAAACATAGCGTAGATGATAAATAGCACCTGTGAAAATATCATCATGCCTGTAAGCAGGAATACAAAGATGGATATTCCGATATTGAAGATAAACAGAAATACGACTGTACCCAATCGGCTCATGGTCTTTGTGACACTTAAATTGTCATTGTCCTTATCTTCAATTTCCTCAATCACAACGTCCTCTCTGTCGTCTGTATCTGGACTTGCCGATAACAGGCTTTCCACACGGTCAGCACCAAGTGTTTCTACATCTGATTCTCCATACTGTAAGAGCAGCCACGGTTGTTTTACCTGTATGGAAAACAGGCTGTCCCTTATCAAATCCACGCTGTCTTTGCCTTTGCTGTTGGAATCGGGCAGCACGATTTTTGTACCGAGTGACAAAGCAGAGCTACTTATATCTGCGGAAAAGTCGTTGATTTTGCTGATATAGTTTGGGGCATAGGCAATAAAGGACGCTGACAGGATAAATACCACAAGAAAATTGACTACCGCATGAACCGCTTTTGTGGTTTCCCTCTTGATAAGTCCTGTATAAGCTACATAGATACCCATTACCAGAATGAGGATAAGCAGGAATCCCACATAAAATCCCTCACTGGAAAAGCCGCTGGAAGTAACGCCAGCTAATGTCTGAATGTTCTTTCCGATTGAGCCTGCGGTATCAGAGATAAAGTCCAGCTTGTAGGCTTCCTGCACCACATAGCCTGTCGCATTGGAGATATAAAGGCTCACCGTCCAGACAAAGTTTGTGATAGCGTACAAGCCATACTGAATACTTTTCCCGATTCCATCAAGCCAGTTCCACGGTAGCCAATCCCAAGAGCTGTCAACGTAAAAATCAAGTTGGTAATTCTCTAAAGGATATTGAGAATAGGCGTTAGCGTCGCTCACGGTATTATCAACCAGTCCTGCCGCATGAGCTACCGTACCCATGATTGCCAGAAATACCAGCACACCAAGAATCACCGCAAGCATGATAAGCAGATAGTGGACTATCTTTTTCTTACGCATAGGCTTCACCTCATTTCCTCTGTCTGTACTGGCGGTCTGGTATCAAAGGCATGGAACAAATCAGCGAATACAGGGTGAATCTGGATAACGCCCACACGCCCGTATAAATCTTGAAACAGGCATTGCCCGTTTTCCAAGTCACGCAATCGCTTCTGGTTTCCCTCGTCCTCCTTATCCACACCGAAAAATTCAAGAGTATTCTTGATTTCCTTTATGTCCGTAGAACGGAACGCAAACTTTAAGCCGATATTGTTCTTCATCTTTTCGTCGTCTACATCACTAGAGTTTTGTGTGACAAAGTAAACAGCGGCGTTCATGGAACGTCCGGCACGAATCAGCTTATTAGACAGTGCTTTCCCCTGTGCCACCTGTAAGAACGTCCACGCTTCGTCCAAGTCCACCATCTTGAAAATGCTGCGGTCAGAGTGGATAAAGTCTAAGGCAAAGGTACTAATGACAATCAGCATAGCTACTGACAGTAATTCCATTGTGGTGTATTCTTCAAACTTTGTATCTTTATCGGGGAGTACAAGGTCTGCCACCTGTATGATATTGAGCTGTCGGTCTAAGCTGATGGACTGTTCCACATCACCGTCCGAGAATAAGAGGTGTGCAAAGTCATAGTCGGTCATGCTCTCGATATGGTCTGCGATATTCTCTGCCACAGGAGAACTGTCTTTGCGGAGTTCATCAATGACACGGAGCAGTCCTCTTTTTTTGCTCTGTGTCACGGAACGGATTGCACGCCTTAATACAGGGAACTTCTCACCATCACGGGAAGAAATACCCGTAAGGAATGTAAGAATGTCGATTGCCAGACTTTCAGCATCCTTTGTTCGCTTCATAATCACATACGGGTCAAGAAGTCCTCTGTTCTTATCTTCACTGGTAAGATTGACTATCTTGATTTCCTGTGCAATGTCGGGTAGTGTTTCCTGCCAGTTGCCACGCTCTGATTTTGGGTCTACAATGACCGCTTTTCCTCCAAACAGTACCGCATAATAGATAATCAGATTGTTGCAGAATGACTTTCCACCGCCAAGTGAACCTAAAAACACTGCGGCAAGAGCATTAGTGACCGAACCTTTTACGCCCTGTGCCGCAAGGCTAGGCTTCAAGTACACATTTTTTCCTGTGTCAAGGTTGTAACCGATATAGATACCGTCCGTTTCCCCAAGCTGCTGTGTTGCACCAAACCCAAGTCCAGCCAGAAAATCCGAAGTCACATACTGGATATAATCATTGATATAACGCCTGCTGGACGGAATAAATTCGCCATGTAACCCCAACATATCACCGAATGGGCGAACCAGCTTCACATTCAAATCGTCGTAGAAGTCTTTGACTTCATCACAGCGGCGTTTCAATTCTTCCAGATTGTCAGCAGCCACACGGATAACGTAAGACAGCTTATACATGGATTCTTTGGATTGGTCTAAGTTCGTTTCCAGCTCATTCACCGAATCCAGAGCGTCAATGACATTACTTCCTGTTTCGTTGTTGCATTCCCACGCATGGTTATCTAAATCTTTCAGTTCTTTCTTTTTATTCCTAACCGTCGTCAAAGCCTTTTTATTAGTGACGATTTCCACATTCATAGAAGTGGAAACAGGGAAGGTGAATTGCTGCTGTTGATAGTAGAAGATTTCCGAAGATGGAAAATCCAGCTCACCCACGATATTGTTAATCGTGAAGTAGGCAACATACGTTGTCTGATCTTCACGCTCAATCTTTAGGTATCGCTGATTTTCGGTTATCTGACAGCGTGTAGGTCGGATAAGGTCATATCGTTTTATCAGTGTTTCACGCTTCAATTTCTTCACTGGCAGCTCATAGGAATAGTCACTGTAAGCAACGCCCGTATTCCCGTAGATATGTTCCAAGAGATAGCCGAAGTCGTTCTTATCCAGCCTGCGGAACTGAAAGCGGCGTGAGATTTTGCTTTCCAAGAGCTTTTCCATCTTTAGGAAACGGTTGATTTCATCATTGCTCATAGATACAAAATCGCCCATCAGCTTGTGATTGACTTCATAGATAAAATCGGCAAAAGTCATAGCTGCCGATTTTCGCATACCTTTGAAACTGATTTCTTCCTCATTGACTAATAACTTGAAGCCAAGAAAAAAGCGGTAGTCAATCTGATTTTCCCCAATCATTTCAACCAACGCTTCGGTCTGTTCATCTACCTTTTTACAGGCAATCTCTTTTAACCTGCCTGTGATTCCTTTTTTGGAGCGTTCCTGCACCGCACGCAAGCTGTCCTCTGTGGAAATCTGTAGGGCATGGATTTTTCCGTCACGGTTCTGGGCGATAAGCTGACGGAAGTTGTCATGCACCATATACTTTTCCTCTGGTGACAGGAACGAATAATTGTAAGGTGTCAGCTCATAGTAAGCGAAACACTCACCGTCATGGTTAAACACCAGATTGTTTTCAATATATTTAATCGGGAACATACATCACACTCCTAACTGCGGTCACGCTTGTATTGAATTTCTGATTTTTCAGTTTGATAGCTTTTCCGGCATAGGTCACTTTAGGTCGCAATAGGAAAGACACACAGGATTTTAGGAATCCGAATGGTTTCTTCCCGTCAAAGGTCTTTTGTGACACAAACCAAGTGAACGCTACAGGGATTCCAAAGTATTTGAGGAACGCACCGTCAATCATGTTCAAGGGCGGCAGTTCCCCAAAGAGAATCACCACGAACAGCGACAGGACAAACCAAGCCATCTGGCTGAATGTGAGAGGAAACGGGAGCTGAAAGTCGTTGATTGCGTAAATGACTTTCTCCACGCTCCATATGCTTGTATAGCTTTTGATTTTCTTCAATTTTCACAGCTCCTTTTTGTTCTAAAATGGAAACAGCAGCCTGTTTTCACAAGCTGCTGCATAAAAAATACCAGTGTCATTTCACTGGCTGATAATAAAAAATATTCAGTTGTAATTGTTAATACAGACATTCAAACACGCCATGATTCGTAACAACAAAACGCCCCTCTAAATCAAGGTCTCGCCCGTAGGCTTCATAGTCTATGTAATTGCGGATTCTGTCTGGTATTTCACCCAGACTTTGACATTCATCTATGAAGTAATAGGCAACGTCTGTCATATCATCACAATCGGGATAATGGATAATATCGTCTGCGTGTTCGCACAATTCCTCTAAGCTGCTGTAATAGCAGAGTAGCTCTGAAAGTTCGTCTTGTATATCCTCTGGCAAATCCTCCACCATTTCACAAAGGCGGTTGACTTCCTCAATAGGTGTGTATTCGTCAATCTCAAAGGGCAACTCATAATCATGGATTGCATATTCTTCATATTCATCATTCAAGCCGATACGTTCTGCCATTTCATCATAATCAACTGGCAGCGTGAACCATGCACCGACAAGCTCACCCTCATTGTATTTTCCAAGATTGGCGATATAAATTTGCATTTCTTCTATAACTACATCACCCCTTTACTGATAACGGAATACGCCGCTTGTTGTGAAAAGGTATCTGTCGTCCATTTCCAGCTCATTTCCATAAGAGTGATAGTCGATATGCTTTAACAGTTCGTGGGGAATCTCACCGAAGATATTTTCCTCACGAATAAGGTACTCTGCCAGTGCTGCACCGTCGCCCACATCATAGTAGCGTATTTCTTCCTTATGGTCGATAAATTCATCAAAGCTGGAAAACCATTTCTGCTGAATGGCTTTCATTTCATTGCCGACAGGCGTACCCTCCATTTCAAGCACCATGCGGCAGTTAGCGTTGATTTCCCAAAGCGGCATATCGCTGTGAATATCAAAAGGCAGCTCGTAGTCCGCAATCTCTATCTGTTCTTCGTTTTCAACGCCTAATTTTTCTTTGACTTCCTCAAAGTCCACAGGGCAGTTGAACCAGTCACCAGAATAACCGTCGTCCTCATCATGGTAAGGTTTTGTATTGTTTAAAAGGTAGATTCGCATTTCATACAAGGCTTATCACTTCCTTTCCTCATTTCCAGTATTCCCATTATAACAGCATAATCTACACCAAACACATAATGAGAAAATTTTTCTAATTGTTCTTTTGGATAATCCAGTGATGAAAGTTGCTTCATAGTTTTCCATACCGCACGTTTGCGATAAGGCAGGTCGGAAATATTTTCACAGTCTGTCAGCTCTTTCATATCCTCAAAAATATCTGATTTCATGTTGTCCTCCAATCTTAAAATTTTGCATGAAAAAAACAGTTAACTCAAAAGAATTAACTGCTTTTCAACTATACTATGATAATTCAATACCTACCTGTTGTAAGATTAAAGTAAGCTCTTTTCGCTTTTCTGGGTCTGCTGTTCTAACTAAAGTATATCCTTCATTTTGAATTTTTCGTAATGTTTCAAGCGTAATATCTGCTCTAACATTTAATTTATTTAAAGTATCATCAGACATAGGAACTTTACGAAGACACCACCAGAAAGGTAAATCTAATTTGCTCTTTGCATATTTTATGGTATTCACAAAGTATGTATCCTTATTATAATAATTAACATAAGGGTTATCTTCCAAAAGATGTATTTCCATATTTTCATAAAAATCATCTAAATGCTTCTCAACTAAAATCTTTTCAAGTATTTCAGGTGGAATTTTACTTAAATACTCTGTTGTCATACCAGTATTCAAAATATTTAAAGATGTGTAATAATATTTTTTGTCTGCGGCGAGAACAATACTTAATGCTACACTCTTAGCTTCAAATGCGTCAAAATATACATTGACATTAACATTATTGTATAAATAATGATATTTCAAGCAAGTAGCTTTTGTTTTCCGAGGAATACGATTATATCTATTTACCAAATATAATTTTGTACTTTCTTTCACAGATAACACTCCTTTCGTACTTTACTTTAAATTATATCATTTTTACATTATAAATACAATTTAAGCACCGATAATCTTATTGAATAACTGCAACAGTACGTCTTTCACGCCAGTGGCATTGAACACCAAGCCGACAGCGATTAAGGCAATCACCAAGAATCCGATAAGTTTGGAAAACTCACGTTTGAATCCGAGATACACACCGATAACTGCAATCGCCGTGAGTACCAAGCTCTGTGCGTTGGATAAAAACCAGTTGTATAAGTTCTGTCCAAAATTCATTATTTTCTGCTCCTTTCCATCATTTCAATTTCTCTGTCTGCGGCTTTACCAGCCTGTATCAGACACATAGTAACTACTCCGATACCAGCACCAAGCGATACCAGAAATAAATCAAATAAGATATGCTTCATGTTGTCATTCCTCCGTTTCTGTAATCATTTCCTCCGTAGAGGTTGTCTGCTGCTCAATCAATTTTTTGTGACGCTCCGTGAGCTTCGCATGGTCTAAAATGTCTTTGAGATAAGTCGTGCCATTGGCACTGTCAATCTTCTGTAAGACTTTCCAAGTAGGAGCTACCTGTCTGCTTATCCAGTTCAGCGTCTTTGTGAGCGTATAAGGCTCTGGTTTGGTCGTCAGCTTCAAACGCCCACGATCAGAGCCGATAAAGTACGCCCATTTCTCATTGGTCTGCCATTCGCTGCGTCTTTTCTCCACCTCCTTGTCAGCGAACCGCATATAACGGTTGATAATGTCAAAAGCGGTACGCTCTGCATCATGGTAGGTCAGCAGGTCACGCACCGCATAATAGGCTCGCTCATTTTTTAGCCGGATTTCAAAACGGTTCTTGATTTTCGTATCTTCAATCGGAATATCGTATTTCACATACTGCTCATAGTCCTTTTCATAGATACAGAAATAAACCTCCGATTTGAGCGAACCGATATAAAGCGTATTTCCCATCCCGTATCTGTCCTGTTCATTGCTTCTCACCAGCTCACCGCTGCGGTAGCTCTTGAAGCTGCGGAATACGGAAATACATTCTTCATGGTTGCATTTCTCTGTCAGCTCTGGAATATTCAAGATTCCTGCCATATCGTTGATGGCAAGGTCAAGACGCTTCATCACACCTCCCTCTATCAGAGCGTCCATGAGAAAGTCATACCAGCTCCTATGCTGTGCCAGCAGGTAACTTTCCATTTGCCGACAGCCTTTGCCTTTCAGCTCTAACAATGTTCCTTTTTTCTCATCGGGTGAAGTCAGCACGAACACATCACCCAAGACATAATGTTCCGCATAGGAGTAGAACCCGTAATCCTCATGTATCATCACATCAAGCCTTAATTTGAGAATATCTTCAACCACATGCTTAACGTCTTGTGTGGGGAATCGGATTCTGACGTAATCCAAGACCATTTCCAGCGGATTTTCTGGATTCAGTTTATCCAGAGCGTCCGTGAGTTTCACCTTGATTTCTTCCGTCAAGGCTACTTTTCCAGATTCAAGCCTGCTGATGTATTCACGACTGACACCAGCCATGACCGCAAGTTGATTCTGGGAAACGCCGTACTGCGTCCGTTGTTCTTTGAGTTTGTTTATCCAGTCGGTATCATTCAGTAAAAATCCCTCCAATCGAAAAAGGAATGTGACATTTACCGATTTTATCACACTCCCTTGAATATTTGAAAAGTCCACTGTTTCAGCGGCTTTTCTGATATTAAATTGACTGTTTCCAGTTGATTTGTGCCCCCCTGTTAGATAACGGGGGCGAATGGTTGGTGTGGCAAGCCACACCAACACAGGCTAGTCCGTACCTGCGGCTTTCGCTTCGCACGCCGCCTGTCCGTCCTGCCTGTTTTGTGACAATGCACCTATTTCTTTTAGGAAGTCGTGTCCTTTTGGTACAAGGGGAGTGTAAAACTCTGATATGACACTCGTTCCCGTGTCCACGTAGCCACGTCCTTTGATCTGTTTCAGAAAAAAGTCCTTGTCTACTTCACCAAACATCATGGAATAGCCAAGCTCTGACATACGCCCCAGTGCGACACGGAAGTTAAACTGGTCACGGATTCCGTCACCGAGATATTTTGCGTCTGGTCGCTGACAGGCGAGAATGAGAAAGTAACCTGCCTGTCGTCCGAGCATGACTATCTGTTTGAGCTTATTTAAAACAGCGGCGTTTTCCTTTGTCGTCAGCATTTCCATAAACGCCACATATTCATCAAAGATAAGAAAGTGGGGCGATAGTCCTAAATAGGCGTAGTTTTCACCTGTCTTGTAGTTTTCCATGAGCTTCATAGCTTCACTTCTTGCCATCATACCGTCATAAAATCTGTCAATACAGGCAGTTATATCTTCCTTTTTGTAATAGACTTCTGGCATGACGACGGATAAATCCGCAAGGTCGGATAGCGATAGGTAACTCTTTGATGTTATCTCCAAGTTTTCCCCCGCTTCACACCGTACATGAAACTTTCGCTTCATACGGCGTTCCATCATATTCAAATAGATTCATAAGTTCTGGTTATTTTATTGCTTGGTATCCATAGTTCGCTCGTATTTTGTTCAGCTTTTTCTTTTGTTGACTGCTCAAGCCATAGTTCATCAACCACATTTTTGCCTGTTGTACTGATTCAGTCAGTATCGCTTTTGATATTGGTATTTCAACAAATACAAGATTTTGGTATTTATCTCTATCTGTTTCGGTAATATTCTTGTAGATACAAACCATATCAGTCGGGCTATGCCTTCGATTGGTGATATAGCAATTGCCTTGTTGGGCTATAAATACCGAAATTCGATTATCATTAAATTCAACACTCTTTGTGGTGTCTTTATACTCTAAAAGAATCCGTATCTCTCCTTTCGTTACCAATGCTATTTCCTCATGTATTCTGCTTCTTCCGTGTTCTGTAAAGTTGCATATATCCTGTGAGAAATTCAGCGGATTTTTGTGTTTTACTCCGTTGATTGGCAATAGAGGAGTATCGGCAATCATAATAATTTTTGTTTGTGGTCGTATTCCAGTTGTTTTCATCTGGAAATCTTGACTTGTAGTTTCAAAAGGTATTAGCTTTGCAATCTTTTTAAAACGAACTCTGGTGGTCGGTAAGAGAGCGTAACTTACTTCTGTTAAATTGTTGTATATATTCGTAGCCACACAATAATAATTCTGCATTCCCATAACCGCCAGATTATAACGTGCAATCTGGAAAGTAGTTGTGTGCCTGACTATATCCTTGACTTTTAACTTTAGATTTGTTTTTGCTTTCTTTAGTGCTTTCTGGTTCATATCTGTTTTGGCAACATATCCATGTTTTGTCTTCCCTTTTGGAATCACTTTAATTTTGAATCCCAGAAAATCTGATGAATTTTTCTTCAGATTTACTACCTTTGATTTTTCTGGACTGATTTCTAATTTCAGCCTTTTGTTTAGAAAATCTACGGTACTGTGATAGAATCGCTGTGCTTCTTCATAGGTCGAACACATAATTTTAAAATCGTCAGCATAACGCACAATAAAGCCACTTTTTAACCTCGTATGTTTCTTTGCATATTGAAACCAACCGTTTTTATTACGGTGCTTTGGCTGGAAAGTTTCCCATTGACTGCTTACCCACCAATCCAATTCATTAAGGACTATGAGCGAGAGCAGGGGACTTAACAGACCGCCTTGCGGAGTTCCTTTTTCTGGAACACCCTCGCCGTCAATTTCAGCTTTCAGCATTTTACTAATAATGCAAATCAGTCTTTTATCCCGAATGCCAAGTGTCCAAATCTGTTTTAACAATTTCCCGTGGTTGACATTATCAAAGAATCCTTTAATATCTACATCAACGCAGTAATGATACTTTGATATGTTTATCAAACTGGTTACTCTGCCAAGTGCATGGTGGGCACTTCGATTCGCACGGAATCCATAGGAATGATTATGGAACTTAGGTTCGCATATCGGTTCTAGGACTTGTAAGATACATTGTTGTACAAGTCTGTCCCAGATACAGGGGAT
>OFFD01001240.1_pt1 | contig 16122 bp, 17 predicted proteins | sample 1521291 | NCBI WGS metagenome assembly OFFD01 (sample SAMEA3504103, study PRJEB24116) | mouse gut metagenome | biome: mouse gut; feature: mouse-associated habitat; material: faeces | place: Denmark | collected 2011 | reverse complement strand
TGCACAGTTTCATTTATGGTGGTGCCAAGTGTGCGGGCATGGAGGTTTAGAAAGAATGATTAAAATTATAAAATATTCTTAATTTTTCGTGTACATTTTAAAAAATCAATGACGTAAAAACGTGTATGTGTTATAATATGTGCATCTGGAAAACCGGATAAGTATAGTAGTTTGATAGTAGCAGTAATTGGAAAGAGTAGTAGGAGGAGTGTAGGTATGACAAAAGCAGAGATTTTAAAGAGGGAGATTTTATCGCAGTACAAGAGCGTGCGCCAGTTTGCTATCGAGATGCAGATACCATACAGTACATTGGTAACGGCATTGGATAGAGGGATCGAAGGGATGGCATACGGAACGGTAATTAAAATGTGTGATAAGCTGAATCTGAACCCGGTGGACTTTACATCTCTGGAGAAAGGGGCGAGCCTGGGCGAGAAGATACTGGAAAACCGCGTGATGCAGTATTATGTGAAGCTGAACAAAACCGGACGTAAGAAAATCCTTGAAATGATGGACGATTATGTGCAGCTGGAGAAATACCAGATAAAGGAATAGACGGAAAGGGATCGCGCTCATGCAATACGACTACTTAATTGTTGGGGCCGGGCTGTTTGGTTCCGTATTTGCCTGTGAAATGAAAAAAAAGGGGAAGAGCTGCCTTGTAATAGACAGGCGGGAACATATAGCAGGAAATATTTATACAGAGAAAATTTTAGATATTCAGGTGCATAAGTACGGGGCCCATATTTTCCATACATCGGACAGGCGGGTTTGGGAATATGTGAACCGGTATGCGGAGTTTAACTGTTTTGTAAATTCTCCGGTGGCGGTGTATGGAGAAGAACTCTATAATCTTCCTTTTAATATGAATACATTCAACAGGATGTGGGGAGTCAAAACCCCTGCGCAGGCGAAGGCAAAAATAGAAGAGCAGATAAAAGAACTAAATATTTCCGAACCGCAGAATCTGGAAGAACAGGCTTTATCACTGGCGGGCAAAGATGTCTATGAGAAGCTGATCAAGGGATATACGGAGAAACAGTGGGGGCGTTCCTGCAAGGAGCTTCCGGCTTTTATTATTAAACGGGTGCCGCTTCGTTTTACTTATGACAATAACTATTTTAATGACCGGTACCAGGGAATTCCGGTTGGCGGTTATACGGCAATGGTAGAAAAAATGCTGGAGGGAACAGAGGTACGGACTCATACGGAATATAAAGAGTTTATAAAGCAGTGCGGGGCAGAAGGAATTACTTTTGACAGAGTGCTTTATACAGGAATGATTGATGAGTACTTTGATTATAAATTAGGGGCTTTGGAATACCGTTCTCTGAGGTTTGAACAGGAAGAAATGCCGGATTGCGCCAATTACCAGGGCAATGCGGTGGTGAACTATACGGAGCGGAGCGTGCCTTATACGAGGATAATCGAACATAAACATTTTGAATTCGGCAGTCAGCCGGGCACCGTTATTACAAGAGAATATCCTGCAAAATGGCAGCCGGGTGATGAGCCGTATTATCCGGTAAACGATGAACGCAATGAAAAATTGTTCCGGGAATACAAAAAGCTGGCGGAGGAAGAGGGGAACTTTAAGCTTCTGTTTGGCGGCAGATTGGGACAGTATCGATATTATGATATGGACAAAGTAATCGCGGCGGCCCTGGATATGGCAGAGTCAGAGGCATAACACTGGGAAGAAAGGGTGAAAAAGAAGCTGTTGCATTGAATAAGTACGCAGCTTCTTCTTTATGCGGGAAAGAGAATGCGGCAGGATAAAAACCAAAAAACAATGGGGGTATTTGCGGTGAATTTACAAAATGTGAAAGATTGGATAAAAGGAAAGCAGACGGATAACTTTTCGAAAGAACATACATCTGTTACAAAAGGGGTTTTAACGCTCATATTGTTGACGCACCACGTTTTTTATCCTGATTATATAACCGGCTATGGCATCAATACGATCCTTGGCGATGTGAAGCTGGTGAATCGGATTATGCTGTATCTAAAGATATGCATTGCTGGGTTCGCTTTTTTGACGGCTTTTGGAATGACACGTATTTTCAGGGATCAAAAGGATAACAGCATCCAGGGATTTTTCCGTGTGGTTGTTAAGAGATTAGCGAAATTGGAACTGGCGGTAGTTATTGTATATGTATTGGCTGTTCTGTACCGGTGCCTGGTGGCCAGGCAGTCTCTGGCGGATTTATACATGACGGAACAGCAGAGCATTCCCATGATGCTGCTTTACATGTGCCTGGATATGGTCGGGTTGGCACATTATATGAAGACACCTATGATCAATATGACATGGTGGTATCTGTCGTATGTCATTTTGCTGATTGCAGCGATGCCCTTTATTTATAAGGCATATGAGAAATTCCGTTATCTGCTGCTGCCTATAGGCTGTTTGCTGCCTTATGCGCTTACTGATTCAGATGCATCTTTTCTTGCGCTGCTTCCTGCTGTCTGGCTGGGAACTGCATTCAGCTATGAGAACTGGTTTGAGAAGCTGAGGGAAAGCCGGAAAAAAAGCAATATTGCCCAGCGGCTTTTGGTGAGTATCGGACTCATTTTTCTTGGTTATTTCATGAATACTTATGTACATGGGGCCTACTGTTATATTGTCATACCGGTGATCCCTTATCTCGCCTATGAATATTTGTCTTATATTCCGGTGGCGAGGTTTGGGTTGAAATATATAGGAAAACATTCTATGAATATTTTTTTGACACATACCTTCATTTATTTTTATTATTATCCGGACTTTATATACTCCTTCCGATCTACATGGTATGTTCTTCCGGTATTTGCGGCAGTCAGCCTGGCATTGTCCATTATGATTGAAGTGATTAAGAAAATCATTGGCTATAATAGGCTGGAAAGCTTGCTGATGAGTTGCATAGACTGTACATACAATAAGAAGGGGGACGCTTATGGGAAAAAATAGATTAAATATCCTTGCGGCCGCTTCGCCTGGTAAGCATAAATGCTTTTTGGCAATTTCCGGTATCTTTGCTTTTTTTGCGTTGTTGTACCGGCCTATGGAAACGGCAGAATCTTTATATCCGCTCTATGGGTCAGTGGGTCAGATTGCAAAAACATGTATTCTCCTGGTATTATATACAATTTTGTTTTATTATGGAATTACTTTTTTTTATTACTATTTAAACAGGCTGCGATCCGGGGAAGGGGAGAAGCACTTGTCTTATGCAAAAAAAGCGCTTATTCTGGCATTGGTTTGGCTGCCCCATGTACTTGTGGCCTATCCGGCGAGCATTCCTCCTGACACGGAGGCACAGCTTATGCAGTTTATGGGATATGAACCGTTTACGGCCCATCATCCTCCTGCGCATACTTATCTTGCAGGGATATGCACACAGCTGGGGAAGAAGTTTTTAGGCTCGTATAATGCTGGGATTTTCTTCTGTGTGATTCTCCAATACCTTATTATGGTGCTGGTTTTTGCTTATTCGATACATTATTTGGAAAAACGGAAAGCACCGGCATTTATTTTAGGCTTCCAATGGGTGGTCTGCGGCCTGTCGCCGCTGGTTACAGGATTTGTAGGCGTTGTTTTAAAAGATGTTATTTATTCCGCTTTTTTTGTCTTGTTCGTTGTTTTTTGTGCCCGTTTTGCAGAAAAAACTTCTTTTTGCCTTTCGATGGGAGATGTGATTGGGCTGGGAGCCAGCGGGATATGCGTGGTTCTTCTGCGGAATAATGGAAAATATGTGGTTTATCCTATGTGTTTCGTTGTATTTATGATCGTTATGCTTCATAACCGCAAGGATAAGAAGCAGTGGGCGAAGGCTCTTTCCGTGCTGCTCCTTCCGGCAGCGGTATCCTGGCTGGTTCTTAACAGCCTGACTGTAGCTTTTCATATTGCACCAGGGAGCATCCGGGAAGCTCTGTCTTTCCCGTTCCAGCAAACGGCGAGGACAGTCAGCAAACATGCGGATGAATTGCCTGAAAATGAAATAGAGGCGATTGACAGAGTATTGAATTTTGAAAAAATCGGGAGATGGTATGATTACAAAATCAGCGATCCTGTCAAACTTACTTTTAAAGAGGAAGCATCCAAAGAAGATCTGGTGAATTATTTCGGCGTATGGGCAAAAGAGTTGCGACGTTACCCGGCCACTTATTTTACGGCAACCCTTATGCAGAACTATCCATTGCTTTGTCTGTTTGAAGACAACAGCTATTATTATAGCAGTTCCAGCGCAGCGCATGAAGGGAATGCAATCATTACTCCGGTTCCTGCGGTGGAGAAGATTAATGAAGTATTTTGCCGGTTTTATGGAGCGGTTCATGAGATTCCTGTATTCGGCCTGATTGCCCATATGAGTTTTTTCTGCATTTTGTTATTTGTACTGACGGCGTATGTATGGCGGAGAAAGAAATATAGGATTCTGATTCCAATATTGCCATTGTGGCTGTCCTTCGGCATATGTATTCTTGCCCCGGCTGTCATCAATAACGCGCGATACGCTTTTCCGATATGCTACAGCATTCCGTTTTTGTTCGGATGCTATACGGTTTTTGGCGAATAAAAAAGTTGGCTGCAAGGCCAACTTTTTAGATTTTTTTGTTTTTTAGTTTATCAGCAATAATAATTAAATAACATTCCGCTGAATGCGCTCGTAATATATGGCGTCGCATAGTTCTTTCCAGGATTTTTATAAGCGACGACAGTCTTGTCAACATAGTCCATCGGATTGATGGATATCTGGTTCATTTTACGAACGAGAGAGTTGGCAAAGTTCTTGATAGAGGAAAAATCTTCCTTCGCATATTCGGATAAAGCAGCATTCTGCAGTTCCGCTTTATCGATTTCTAAAGTGCCGTTTTCCTGAATGTTTAAGCCTATAATGTCTAACTCGCTATGGTAACGGTTAATAATTCCGTTCATTTCCCGTAAAAGTTTCTGGCTGCCTACAAAATTATCCCGATATGCCGCCATGTTGGTGATAAAGTTGTTATATCCACGGGTCAAAGTGCTAATGTTTTCCGTTAAGGATTCGATATCTGTCTTAAGTCCGAAGGTGGTTTTTTCACCGTTCATGGGACTTATGCCTTTCAGCGTGACATCAAACAACCTGTCGATCGTAAAACGGTTGGAAACGGAAGTATGTCGTTCGCCGTTCAACGAAAATTCCGCATTGGAGGCGGGACGGGTCGTATAGTCCAGTCCGAAATATGCAACCGATCCGGACTGTTTGCTGGTGTGGTCGTCGGAAACATGAAAAATAGAAGAACCATTATCTTTTATTCCCTCTGTGGAAGAACGGAGGCGTAAGGCGCTGTTGCCTTTTTCGTCTTCGATAACGTCAGCCTTCATCCCGATATCAGCGCTGCTGATCAGCTTAGCCAGTCTGTCGAGGATATCCCTGTTTGTTTCGCCTTCCCGTATATTATATTGGAATTCGTAATTCAAGTCGTTGATCATGATGTCAAAGGAATAGGTATCCGGCGGCAGGGCAGGTTTGGTATCGGGAAGAAAAGTTCCCATATTTACCTGGCCGGAAGCGAGGGAATAAACCTCTATCTCATAAGCCGGTACCTCGGAATTTTCCGGATGTTCGCCGATATAGTTGACCAACGCGATATCTTCATTACTAGAGTAGGAAGCTTTTTTATTCAGAATCTTCTCTTCGTCGAGTCCGCCCAGGGAAGCGATCACATTACGCAGTTCGCGGGCATCTTCCTTAATTCCCACAGCGAAATTTTTAGCAGCTTTGCTCGTATCCAGTTTGTATAAAGGAGCTTCTTTGTTCAGCTTTACAATCGTATTGTATATATTACGAAGCTCGCTTTTCTTATGGGTATCATAGCGGGTTGAACTTCTTGGAGAATAAGTCGTCATATAATAATTATAGACATTGTTAAGAATAGCAGTATTATATGCCATGATACACCCCTCCTTTCTTCCGTGAAAAATACATCCGCAGGAATCGATTCCCGCGTGGCAGCCAGTATTGGATGCCGTGTATGGGGTTTGGTTTTGCCATTATTATACCATATATATCGGCGGAGGAAAGGGAAAAAATAAGAAAAAATGGAAAGAAAATTAAAAAAGTATTGTGAAAAATTGGTTGACTAGGATGTGATCTTATGATATGGTTATTCTACAAGATTGATTCAGGTCTTTTTTTTATGCTCAAAAATTGGAGGGAAAATAAATGCGTACGAGAATTACATTAGCATGTACAGAGTGCAAACAGCGTAACTACAATACGATGAAAGACAAGAAGAAACACCCGGAAAGAATGGAGACGAAGAAGTATTGCAAATTCTGCAGGAAACATACGATGCATAAGGAAACAAAATAAGATTGGCCTGCAGTTGTTGAAAGGAGTAGCGCATGGGAGGTTCCGCAAAGACAGATAAGACGCCGAAACCGAGTTTTTTTAAAGGTTTGAAAACTGAATTTAAGAAGATTGCATGGCCGGACAAGAATTCGCTTTTTAAACAATCCGTTGCGGTTGTCTGCATCTCGGTCGTGGCAGGAGCGATTATCGCCATACTGGATTTCCTGTTCCAATATGGCATAGATTTCTTGACGACATTGTAGAGTGAGGGTGAATGAATGGCAGAGGCAAACTGGTATGTAGTGCATACTTATTCAGGATATGAAAATAAAGTCAAAGCCAATATTGAAAAGACAATCGAGAACAGGCATCTGGAAGAGGAGATCCTGGAAGTCCGTGTCCCTATGCAGGATGTGGTGGAAATGAAAAACGGGGCAAAGAAGAATGTCCAGAAAAAACTGTTCCCGGGTTATGTCCTTATTAATATGGTGATGAACGACGATACATGGTATGTAGTCAGGAATACAAGAGGCGTTACCGGATTCGTCGGGCCGGGAAGCAAGCCGGTGCCGTTGACGGAAGCGGAGATGAAGCCGCTTGGCATCAGGACGGAAAATATCACCGTGGACTTTGCCGAAGGCGATACCATTGCGGTTGTTGCCGGAGTATGGAAAGATACGGTGGGCATGGTTCAGAGGATAGACTACGGCAAGCAGACGGCGACGATAAACGTAGACCTGTTTGGCAGGGAAACCCCGGTAGAGATAGGTTTTGCAGAAGTAAGAAAAATGTGATATTTATGCCGGTTTACGGTTTAAATATAAACAGCAGTATGAAAAGTCCCGGAAAGTCATACTGGGGCAGTGGGAGCAGCGCCATATCGGGCGGATGCGCCATACCACAATATTTTAGGAGGTAGCCAAGATGGCAAAGAAAGTACAAGGTTATATCAAATTACAGATTCCTGCCGGCAAAGCAACACCGGCTCCACCAGTTGGTCCTGCACTTGGACAGCATGGTGTGAACATCGTTGAATTCACAAAGCAGTTCAACGCGAGAACAGCGGATAAGGGCGATACCATTATTCCTGTTGTTATTACAGTATACGCAGACAGAAGTTTCAGTTTTGTTACGAAAACTCCTCCTGCCGCAGTGCTTTTGAAAAAAGCGTGCAATATCAAATCCGGTTCCGCGGTGCCGAATAAGACAAAGGTTGCAACGGTTTCCAAAGACAAACTGAGAGAGATCGCAGAGATGAAAATGCCGGATCTGAACGCTGCGTCCGTAGAAGCGGCGATGAGCATGATCGCAGGAACGGCAAGAAGCATGGGAATCACGGTAGAAGAATAATAAGGAAAAGATAGAATTGGGAGACAGCAGTGAAAGGACGCCGTGTATTTGAAGTGCGTTGCATCCGGGATGCAGTGTATGGAAGAGCGGGGGGACTTGAGCGCAGGACTGTCGATTGAACCATAGGAGGAATTAATAATGAAACATGGAAAAAAATATAATGAGGCTGCAAAGCAGGTAGACCGTTCCGTTCAGTATGAAGCGCTGGAAGCGATCGGGCTCGCTAAGAAGACAGCTATTGCGAAATTTGACGAAACCATCGAAGTTCATATCAGGACAGGATGCGATGGACGTCATGCGGATCAGCAGATCCGTGGTGCCGTTGTATTGCCGAACGGTACAGGTAAAGAAGTAAAGGTATTGGTATTTGCAAAAGGAGATAAGCTGACGGAAGCGGAAGCTGCCGGAGCTGATTTCGTAGGCGGAGATGAACTGATTCCGAAGATCCAGAACGAAGGATGGCTGGGATTCGATGTTGTAGTTGCTACGCCGGATATGATGGGCGTGGTAGGCCGTCTCGGTAAGACATTGGGACCGAAAGGTTTGATGCCGAACCCGAAGGCCGGAACAGTAACCATGGACGTAACGAAGGCTGTTAAAGATATCAAAGCTGGTAAGATCGAGTACAGGCTGGATAAATCCAACATTATCCATGTTCCGATCGGAAAGGCTTCTTTCTCCGAAGAGCAGTTGGAGCAGAACTTTAATGCGTTGATGGAAGCGATCATGAAGGCAAGGCCGTCAGCAGTAAAGGGACAGTTCTTAAGAAGCATTACCTTATCTTCGACCATGGGGCCTGGAGTAAAGGTGAACGTTGCAAAATATTAATGAAGCATTGTTAGCAAACATGGAGACCATCTGTACGGGGGACCTTACAGGTGGTCTTTGGACTATTTACAGGAAAGTGCATTATGGCAAAAAAGGGAAAAAAGAGAAAAAGGAAGAAAAAAAACTACTTCTTAAATACTTTGCTGACTTTTTTGTTGGTTTTCAGCAGCGTCCTTATCCTTGGTGTACTGCTTTTCCTTGTATGGCAGAACACAGGGGAAAAAGAGACGGGAAAAATGGCGGGAGAGGATCCTGTAAGAGATAATTCTGCAATATTAACGGAAAATATTCCCCAGGAGAAGCCAGAGGATTTGCCGGAAACCGGAGAAACGCAGGGACAGGGCGGGCTTTTGGCACCTGCGCCTGAAGAGGGAGAGGGCGAAGAGGAACCTGTGGGGAAATACGGCGAAATTCTCGCCGATCCGGCTTATATGGCAGAAAATAATATATATGCGAAGGAAACGGCAAATGAAGGGGAAGTTGCTCTGGCATTTGGAGGGGATATTCTATTCGATCCGGCCTATAGCGTGATGGCAAGTCTGCTGCAAAGATCGAACGGTATTTATGATAGCATTTCTGAGGATCTAATGGATGAGATGAAAGATGCGGACATTATGATGATCAATAATGAGTTTCCGTATTCATCCAGGGGAATTCCGACGGAAGGAAAGCAGTTTACTTTCCGGGCCAGGCCGGAATCTGCCTCTATTTTGGAGGAAATGGGAGTGGATATCGTATCCCTTGCCAATAATCATGCTTACGATTATGGAGAAGATGCCTTTCTGGATACATTGGATACCCTTGCCGGCATCGGAATGCCGTATGTTGGTGCCGGGAGGAATCTGGAAGAGGCGTCTAAACCGGTTTATTTCATTGCCGGGGATATAAAAATAGCGATTGTTTCCGCCACACAGATCGAGAGGCTGGATAATCCCGACACAAAGGGGGCCACCGATGATTCTGCCGGCGTATTCCGCTGTCTGAATCCTGACCGCTTGCTGGATGCGGTTCGCGAGGCAAAGGAAAACAGCGATTTTGTCGTGGTATATATTCATTGGGGGACGGAAAATACGGTGGAAGTGGACTGGGCACAGTTGGATCAGGCGCCTAAAATTGCCGATGCGGGAGCTGATCTGATCATTGGGGATCATCCTCATTGTTTGCAGCCGATAGAATATGTGAACGGCGTACCGGTGGTATATAGCCTGGGCAATTTCTGGTTCAATTCGAAAGAGTTGGATACATGTATAGTAAAAGCGGTCGTGGGGGAAGACGGATTGAGGTCTTTGCAGTTTATACCGGCTTTACAGAAGGGGTGCAAAACCTCTATGCTGCATGGGGAGGAAAAAGCGAGAGTGCTTAACTATATGCGGTCGATTTCGCCTAAAATAGATATTGATGAAGAAGGATTTATTTCGGCAAGGTAACGGTGAATGCCGATGGAAGAATTGCAATGACAAGGGATGAAGGATAAGAGGAGGATGCGTATTATGATAGAGAGACAAAAGAAGATTCTTTGGAAGATTGGGGGGGGGTATAAGGAAAGCCGGTTTGTGGTTTGACAATAAAAAAATAGCGGCAGGTATGGTGATCTTAATGGCGATTACGGTTATTCCCATGTTGGTAGTGGCAAGATATTCCCATGCTTCGGCAGATGATTTTGGATGGGGGGCCGGGGCGCGCCGTCAGGTTTGGAATGAAACTCATTCAATCATGCAATTTGTGAAAGCAGCGTTTCAAGGGACGGTCAGCATGTATCATGAATGGCAGGGAACATTTACAACCACTTTCATTCAGGCATTTCAGCCGGAGATTTTTAATACAAATGCCTATTTTATTGTTCCATATATAATGCTTTCTTTTTTTCTCGGCAGCACGGCATTGCTCCTGCATTATCTGCTGGTAGTAATGTTAAAAATGAAGAAATCGGTTTATATCGTAGTAACAATGCTCTATTTTCTGATTTCCATCCAATATGTACCGTCTACCGGGGAGGCATTTTACTGGTATAACGGGGCGGTGGCATATACCCTGGCTTATTCGGTACTGCTGTTTTGCTTATATTTTTCTTTAAAATTTATTTTTTCAGGAAAGAAAAGCAATTTGATTATGGCAGCACTCACTGCATTTTTTATAGGCGGAGGCAATTATCTGACGATAGTTCTGCTGCCGTTGCTTCTGATTTTGTTTCTGTTTCTTTTTGCACCTACCAAACGGAATGCTTTGTATTTGCTCGTTCCCTTAGCGGTATTTGTGGTAACCGCTATTATCAACATGAAAGCGCCTGGGACGCAGGTGCGGGGAGGAAGCGGTTTTGGGTTTGACATTCATAATGTGGTTCGCACGATTGGCAGATCTGTCGAAAAAGGATTGACAGATGTCCGTCTGATGTATGTGAATAATCCGGTGATCGTTCTGGGCATGGTTATCATCGCCCTGTTTCTGGCCTCGCAGATGGTAGGGAAGCAATACGAGTTTTCTTTCCGGTTCCCTCTGCTTTTCGTGGTTATGACATCGGGCAGTTATCTTGCTATGTATGCGCCGACTTATTACGCTGGTGTCGGCGCGCCTTTTGGCAGGATGTCTAATTTGATTTCTTTTTATTTTGAATTGAGCCTGATCCTGGATATTGTCTATGTGACGGGGTATGTGACAAAAAGGTGGAATGATAAATGGAAAGAAGGATGCCGGAAATTGATGGAAAAATGGGAAATATATAAAATATACGTTCTTTTAGCAGCGGCAGTTTTGATTTTGTTCCATCCGGACTGGTATAGGACTACCGCTATGGCGAGAACCGTTGATTATTTGGTAAGCGGACAGGCAGAAGAATTCGGCGAAACAATGGACAGACGGTACGAAATTTTATTGAATGAAGAATTGAAGGACGTAGAGCTGGATCCAGCACCTTCCGCCGGGCCGCTGTTTAATTATGATATTGGGGAAGATTGCAACGAATGGCCGAATACGGCAGTAGCGGAATTTTTCTATAAGGACAGTGTGAAACTGAAAAATGGGAAGTGAGTTGGCGGCAACGGAATCCATCTTCGGGGCGGCATGTCATTCCGCCGGTTTTATCTCTGATTTGTCATATTTTCCTTGACAGAACGTCCGATATAGAATATAGTAGTAAATGCCGAAGACAGCAGGTGCTGTGGAAACAGCGTAAGGACAAGACGCCTGCCGAGGAAAAGAGTTTATTTGGTATGACTTTATGCCTTTCTGTCTTTGGAACATTATGGACAGGAAGGTTTTTATATTATACTGGTATGAAAACTCCTTTCGGCGTAGGGAGACCGGCAGAAATACCGGTTTCCGACAAATCTATAAGGAGGTAAAGAAAGTGGCAAAAATTGAATTGAAACAACCCGTCGTAGAAGAGATTTCTGCAAACCTGAAAGATGCGCAGTCAGTCGTTCTTGTGGATCACCGTGGACTTACCGTTGAGCAGGACACAAGGCTCCGCAAAGAACTTCGTGAAGCAGGGATCACTTACAAAGTTTACAAAAATACGATGATGAATTTCGCGTTTAAAGGAACTGACTTCGAGGCGCTTACCCAGTATCTGGCGGGTCCCAGCGCGATTGCTATTTCCGATTCGGACGCTACAGCACCGGCAAGGATATTGTGCAAATTCGCGAAGGAAGCAAGCAAGCTTGAAGTGAAAGGCGGAATGGTTGAAGGCATTGCATACGATGCGGCAGGAATTGCCGATATCGCCAAGATTCCTTCCAGGGAAGAACTTATTTCCAAACTGCTTGGAAGCTTACAGTCTCCGATCACCAACTTCGCTCGTGTTATGAACCAGCTTGCAGAAAAAGGCGGCGCATCCGCATGCGAAGCATCTGCTGAAGAAGCAGCTCCGGCAGAAGAGACTCCCGCAGAATAATAGAAGCGGAAATTAAAAATCAGGTAAAAAACAAATTGTATAAAATCGAATCATGGAGGTAAATGATAATGGCAAAATTAACAGCTCAGGAACTTATCGATGCTATCAAAGAATTAACAGTTCTGGAATTAAATGATTTAGTAAAAGCTTGTGAAGAAGAATTCGGCGTATCCGCAGCAGCAGGCGTTGTAGTTGCAGCAGCAGCTGACGCAGGTGCAGCAGTGGAAGAGAAGACAGAATTCGATGTAGAGCTTACAGAAGTAGGTCCTAACAAAGTTAAAGTCATCAAAGTCGTACGTGAAGCTACAGGCCTTGGCTTGAAAGAAGCAAAAGACCTTGTTGATTCCGCTCCGAAGATGGTGAAAGAAGGCGTTTCCAAAGAAGAAGCAGAGGAAGTTAAGACAAAACTGGAAGCTGAAGGAGCTAAAGTTACGGTTAAATAATAAAATCATAACAGAGAGCAAACAAAATAAAAACAGAATGCCGGCGCCGGAAAATCATATCCGTCTATTATCATCAGGCTGCCGGCAAACTGTATAAGCTGGGGACGTCCGTCCACTGTCAGAAACAGTCTGCTGCTGCCGTCTTCCATCACCTCGTAAATGTTCCAGCCCTGGGTCGTCACAAACATCCTGCCCTGCTCCGACATCCAGATATTCTTCGGATACATATCATCCTCTGTTAGTGAAAACGGCACCAAAAGCTCCGTTCCGTCGCTCTTTACCAGCATACATTTAGGGCTGAATGCGCTCTCCTGCTCCTGATCCTCCTCCTGCTGTTGGCCGTCCTCCCCCAGCTCCTCCGGATCCTCTGCATAGTCCTCATAGATAATCCCAAGGGTTCCCTCAGCATTTGCCTGTACATCCAGGAAATAGGCTTCATTCATCTTCTGATCCAGCCACTCGTTTTTTACTCTCTCCCATGATGCGCCTGCGTCCTTTGATTCCCATAATCCACAGTATTTATCAGAGATAAGCAGGGTTCCATCAGAAAGAATCTTCAAATTGCTGACTGCTTCCAGTTCATCAGTCAGATCAATTTCCTCCTCCCTGTACCGTCCCGTGGCAGTCTCTCCCGGCTTTCCCTTCTCCCCTTCCGCCAGTCCCTTCTGACCATCCTCCTCTTGCGGTCCGCCTCCTGCCCCCTGGTTTCCGCAGCCAGCCAGCATCACTGCCGCTAAAAGCAGGCATATTATCTTTTTCAACCATAAATTTTTCATAAAACACTGTTCCTTCCTGTCCTTATACGCGCAAAGTGACTATTGTGATAGTCTATCCATTCATAGACTATCACAATAGTCACTTTGTGTCAATTATTTTTAAAAATTTCATTTTCGTATCGGACTTTACGGAAAGCAGTCCTTATAGCGTACAATCACCAGCCTCCGGTCCACGCCCGCGAATACGCTTTTGAATCTTCCGCAGAAAGCTGTTCAAGCCCTGTAACTCTCCCCTTGTCATCATACTTCACGACAACACCTGTATAACCATTTTCCTCTCCTGCCTCTCTGGCATATACCCTTCCTGAAAATCCTGTCCCCCCTTCGATCCTGCCATCTGCAAAAAAGTAGACTGGCTCGCCAAAATAATAAAGCTGGTAATCATCCGTCTCAAATCCCACGCTCAGGCCGTCGTCCTTAAATTCCTCCACAAGGTCTTTAACACTTATCTTCAGGCTTAAGGGCAGACCGCCTGTCTCCAGCATCTCCCCCTCCTGTGCAGCCCATGCCATTTCCACCTCTGCACTGGCTGCCATTATGCTTTCCACATCTTCACTTACCACACTTGTTTCAGCAAACTCCTGCGAACCTACATTCACCTGATAAACGGCTGTATTTTCATCCTCCGCTGCCCCGGCCCACCCGGCAGCATCTTCTATCTTTTGTGCTGTCACAGAATATTCTGCCGCTGCGGCCCTTCCGGACTCCGATACATTGTAGGCCGCACTGGTAATAAAAACCGTAAGGGCGCTTGCCACTGCCGCCGCTGGCGCCAGCATCCCAATCAGCGTTGTCCTTTTAAAAGTCATGACCGCAACAATTCTCTCTTTCACGGCATTTTTGCCGAACCCCAGTCCGGTCGTAAACCCCGCACTCCTGCACTCTGCCAGAGACAGCAGCGCCCGGGCATACTCTTTCCTGCTGCTGCCTTCCCGCTTCACCGCAGTCTCATCACATAAGAGTTCCATGTCCCTGTTAAAAAGCAGGTACATTACCCACACAAGGGGATTGAACCAGTGAAGGCACAGGGCGCCGTGGGCAGCCAGCTTCTTTAGATTGTCATGGTTCATAATGTGTACCAGTTCGTGGCGCAGACATAAACTTGTATTCTTTTCATTCATAAAAAAGATTCCCTTAGGAAAAACCACTGCCGGACGCAGCACTCCGTAAGTCACAGGCGTGGCAGTCCGGTCCGATATCTGGAATTTGACCCTGCGAAGCCTTTCCTGCTCCCTCTCTCCCAGCCGGGACAGGGCAAGCAGCCTCTTTCTCTCCGGCTCCGGCATGGGCAGCCCTTCCCTGAATAGCTGGCTGTCCCTGAAATAAAGGAATACGGAACCTGCGGCCATCACCATCGTCCCTGCCACATAAATAACCACAAACACCGCCGTCTGGTTCTGACAGGCAGTTACAGCCAGCACATCTCCCTGGCTGTCATATGTCAAATCTGTCATCGCTTCCTGATTTGTCGTCTCGAAAACTTCTGTTTTCAGGCTGTATATCTGCCCATCCAAAGCTAAATGATCTGTTAAACTGCCAATGCCCGGAAGGGACAGGGATATGGAAAAAGGAAACAGCAGACGCAAAATCACAATTTCCCAGAGAATCACCATCACCTTCTTTGGAAGATGACGTATCAGCAGGGAACGAAAAACTACAATTCCCGCAATCAGTATCCCTGCCGCCATGCTCATTTGTATCAGATTCATTTTTCACCCTCCTTTTAAACACACCAGGCTTATTCCAATTCGTCAATCAGTTTCTTTAACTGACCGACCTCCTGTTTTGACAACTTTTTCCCATCCAGAAATGCTGCAAAAAACTTCTCTCTGGAACCGTCAAACATCTTGTCGATCAGCTCCTCCGTCTCATAATCCTGTATCTCCTGCCGGGAAACCAGCGCACTACACACAAAGCCCGGTTCTTCCCGCTTTACTGCGCCCTTATCTACACACTTCTTGATTACCGTATATGTAGTGTTCCTGTTCCAGCCGGTTTCCTCCTTTAAGATTTTCACAATCTGCCCTGCCGGGATTTTCCCCTCACGCCAGAGCACCTCCATGATCTTACGTTCCGAATCAAACAGCTTCATTTTCCTCTCCTTGTCAGTTCCATCCGAATCCGGCCCATAGGTACCGGATAATTGCCAGTATTATGACTATTCTAATAGTCCTTTATCATAAGACTATCACAGTAGTTGGATTTTGTCAAATGATAAGCCACATAAGACACAGCATTTATGACAATTTAGTCATTTCTATTTTCCCCAAAATTTCCATTGACAAAGCGCCCTATATGTTGTACGCTATCTACAGATATGAAAATTCAATATTGTGAAGAATCTCTTATTCAGAGTGGTGGAGGTACATAGGACCTGTGAAGCCACGGCAACCCCATTTTGGAAGGTGCCTACCTGAGCGAATAAGCAGCCTTACGGCGAATCGAACAATAAGAGGATTTGATTATCGGTTATCGGGTCCGCTTATTTACATAATGAGCGGATTTTTTATGTGCAGGCCAGT
>OFFD01001231.1_pt1 | contig 16186 bp, 10 predicted proteins | sample 1521291 | NCBI WGS metagenome assembly OFFD01 (sample SAMEA3504103, study PRJEB24116) | mouse gut metagenome | biome: mouse gut; feature: mouse-associated habitat; material: faeces | place: Denmark | collected 2011 | reverse complement strand
CCCGAGGGGAAGAATGCGGAACAGCGGAAGAAGCTCCAAGCCATTATCGCAGACGAAGGACGACTGCGGCAAGTTTTCAACCGAATATTCGAGGAGGAAAAGCAATAGCGGTATCAATGAAGCATATGCCCCATTTCATTTCCGACTATGGAAACGGTTTGTTTCCTATAGTGGAACAGAGTGTTCTCTATAAGGAAACAAAGTGTTTCCTATAACGGAACAAATCGTTTTATCCCGTCGAAACAAGTCGTTTCATACAAGAGAAACAATCTGTTCCGACGGGATGTAACAAAGTGTTCAGTGCTGTGAACTAATACAATAGCTCTATTTAGAAGGCCTCACAAGACAAGTATCCGCCTCCATAAGTATAAAGACTTATGGGCGTGCCAACATGAGGAAATCATAAAACTCACAGATGGACTGGCCTTCGGTCTCTGATTCGAAGACAAAGAAGAGCGGCTGCTTTCCCTTATGCAGCTTTGCCGGAATAGAGAGCGAAGCATAGAACTCCCTGCAAGTGCTGCCAGCCTTCACATTCACAAGTCCTATCTCTACACCGCCTTTTGTTGTCCAAGGGCTACCCAACATGATGCGGATGCGCCCGTCGGTATCTTCAGCCTTCAACCTTAACTGCATCTGCAAAGGCTTATCTTGCGGAACGGCACTCATATTCAAGTATTTATATCCTACAATCGACCCGCTTGTGTTATTCACCACCGGAGCGAACGGGATTTTGTGGTTGTTATCACCGGCATAGGGATTATTATCCCGGTACACAGGCCGGATGTAAGACCCCGTGTAGACATAATGGGGATAGACCTCTTTGATTCCTCCGGGATTGGTGTGCCAACAAGCCAGTCCGGCCGAGATGCGCTGCATAGGATTGAGCCCTTCAAGAAGGAAACCCTCAGAGTTGAATTCCCCGCGTGAAATCACGACCTTCCCGCCTTTTCCCTTTTCCACCTTTACATCAATGGCCGACACCATAGCTTGGCGTGCATAGCAATCGGTACCTATCTGGCGATGATAGAACACGTACCATTGCTCACCTATCTTGCAGATACTGCCATGCGTATTTCCACCGGGCATGGCCGAAGCTATCACATTGCCTTTTTCATCATATTCGCGCGCCCGCGCATCGATGATTGTCCCACCATAGGTCCACGGGCCCAAGGGATGCTCGCTGTAGGCATAGGCCAACGTATAGTTGCTGGCGTTTGGCAGGCCATCTTCACCCTCAGCGGTAGTACGGCTATAGATAAACACATACTTATCCTCAATCTTGCGGATAGAAGATGCCTCAAAGAAGCGGAATATACCTTCCTGCCGATAGCCCGAAATCATGTTCTCCACCACTTCGGTACCGGGCTTTACCGTGCACATGGTAGCAGGGTCCAACTCCGCGCCATGCGAAATGCCAAATCCCCAATAACCATACACGCGTCCATCATCGTCAACAAACACTGCGGGGTCGAATCCCAAGCAACCGAAAGTCTCACGAGGACGTTCCTTGTTCCAATTGCATACTGTAAACGGACCATCGGGACGGTCGCTTTTGGCAATCATGGAATTGCGCCCGCCACCTTGATTATTCGGAAAGAGGTAATAAGTTTTCTTACCATCGGCATCGGTAGTTACTGTCACGTCAGGGGCAAAAAGCACGTCGTCGGTCCCATCAGCATTCAGTTTATACAGCTCGGGCGACTCATTGACTTTAAATATCACGCCGTCATATCTCCAACGGGTCAAGTCCTCTACGGGTGCCGACCACACCACTTGGTCACGTCCACAATACATCCACTTGAGATTATCGTGCGAGCCATAAATATAGACACGGTACTTGCCGGGGCAGTCAGGATCCTCAAACACATAGGGCTCACCGTCAGGAATAAACTCCCAAAGCGGCAGATAAGGATTCTGTGCAGATAATGTAAAAGACAGACCGATGAGACATGAGAAAATCATCAGAATTTTTCTTACTTTGTTTTTCATAATTGCATTGATTTATAGAATGATACTTAAATTATAATTGCGACAAAACTATCAATTTATCGTTTCATCGTCATGCTTTTAATGCAAATTAACACGTTCAATACGAATTTCTAAATACGTAAATATCGTTCCGGTGACTCTCCCATGTCCTCCCTTCTTCGTTGGTATATGCAAAAATCAGCTATTTTTCAGTAAGTTTGCACTATCTTTACTTAAAAAAGCGAAGATAGGCTGCACCTCAGCATAAAAAATGAACGAGTTCATTTTATTCTGCATTCGGTTTGCACTATCTTTGCATCCAATTAACTGAACAATAACTAAAAAAACAAGATAACACTATGGCATTAAAAGCTGGTATCGTGGGCCTTCCCAACGTAGGAAAATCCACTCTTTTCAACTGCTTGAGCAGCGCAAAGGCACAAGCGGCAAACTTCCCGTTCTGTACAATCGACGCCCAAATGGGACAAGTGTCCGTACCCGACGAACGACTGACCCGTCTCGCCGAGCTGGTTCACCCGGGGCGTATCGTACCCGCCGTGTGCGACATCGTCGACATTGCCGGACTGGTGAAGGGCGCCAGCAAAGGTGAAGGACTCGGCAACCAGTTCTTGGGCAACATCCGCGAGTGCGACGCCATCATCCACGTGCTGCGCTGCTTCGACAATGGCAACATCGTCCACGTGGACGGCTCGGTGAACCCCGTACGCGACAAAGAAATCATCGACACAGAGCTGCAACTGAAGGACCTCGACACGGTGGAAAACCGCATCAAGCGTGTAGAGAAGATTGCCAAAGTGGGTGGCGACAAGGCGGCAAAGATAGAGTACGAACTCCTGCTCCGCTACAAGGATGCCCTGGAACAAGGACAAAGCGCCCGCACCGTCATTCCGCAGAACGACGACGAGGAACAATGCGCCAAGCAGATGTTCCTGCTTACTACCAAGCCTGTGCTCTACGTCTGCAACGTGGATGACGTCAGTGCCGCCAGCGGCAACCAGTACGTAGAGCAGGTGCGTGAAGCCATCAAGGGCGAGGATGCGGAACTCATCATCATCTCCGCCCAGACCGAGGCCGACATCGCCGAACTGGAGACATACGAAGAAAAGCAGATGTTCCTCGAAGACCTGGGACTGAAAGAAAGCGGCTGCAACCGTTTGATTAAAGCTATCTACAGCCTGCTGAACCTCGAAACCTTCATCACTGCCGGAGAGATGGAAGTAAAGGCATGGACCTATCGCAAGGGATGGAAAGCGCCGCAATGCGCCGGCGTTATCCATACGGATTTCGAGAAAGGGTTTATCCGGGCAGAGGTCATCAAGTATGAGGATTATATCAAGTATGGCAGCGAAGCAGCCGTGCGCGAAGCCGGAAAGCTGGGCGTGGAAGGCAAGGAGTATGTGGTGCAGGATGGGGACATTATGCACTTCCGGTTCAATGTGTAACGTACATAAAGAATTGCCGATTGAAACCGATCAGCGTATATTGATAGTCAAATTCCCCATGTAACAAACCTCAGACGACTAAGGGTTGAAAGTACAATTGAGTAGAATGCAAACTTGTAAGAAACACTTACAAGTTTGCATAAGAAAGCAGTAAAGAATCAGAAAAGTCCAATAAAAACCATGGAAGATAAAAGCGAAATAATACTCTATCAACCAGAAGAAACTTTCAAGCTCGAAGTCCGATTAGAAAGCGACACAGTTTGGCTGAAACAACAACAGATGGCAGAACTCTTTCAGACAAGTAAGCAAAATATAAGTTTGCATACCAATAACGTATTCAAAGAAAAGGAACTACAGGAAATTTCAACTGTCAAGTATTCCTTGACAGTTCAGCAAGAAGGTAACCGTAAAGTAAAACGTAATATAGCATATTACAATCTTGACGTTATTATATCTGTAGGCTACCGGGTAAAGTCTCAAAGAGGTACTGACTTCAGAATATGGGCAACAAAAGTCCTCAAAGAATATCTCCTCAAAGGCTACGCCGTCAACCAACGCATGGAGCAATTGGAACAACGTGTTGCAAAGACAGAAGAAAAGATAGATTTCTTTGTCCGCACCCCCTGCCCCCGGCAGAAGGCATCTTCTTTGAAGGGCAGATATTCGATGCCTACGTCTTTACCACCAATCTGATAAAATCAGCCCGAAAGACAATTATTCTCATTGATAACTACGTAGACGAGAATACCCTCCTGATGCTCAGCAAACGTAACGAAGGAGTGAAAACCACCCTATATACCGCCAAACTCAACAAACAATTGCAACTGGAATAAAGAAAATTACGTTCAATAACATTAACCATACACACTACAGTTATGACAACCCATCCTCTGAAATACCTCATCGCCGGTACTGGCGGCGTAGGCGGAAGCATCGCCGCCTTCCTCGCACTTGCCGGCAAAGACGTCACCTGCATTGCCCGTGGCGAACACCTTGCCGCCATACGCGAAAACGGCCTGCAACTGCACTCCGACCTGAAAGGTGAATATGCACTGAGAGTACCCGCCTATACGGCAGAAGAATACACTGCTCTCGTATCAACATCTGCGGACTACAAGGCAGATGTCATCTTCGTCTGCGTCAAAGGCTATTCCGTAGACTCCATTACGGAACTCATCAAAAGCGCCGCACACGAACATACGGTAGTCATCCCTATTCTGAATGTCTACGGCACCGGCCCCCGCATCCAGCGTCTGGTCCCCGGCGTCACGGTGCTCGACGGTTGCATCTACATCGTAGGCTTTGTATCGGGACGGGGAGAAATCACGCAGATGGGAAAGATTTTCCGCCTCGTCTATGGGGCACACCGCAGCACGATTGTTTCCCGTGAAACATTGGAAGCCGTGCAACGTGATTTGCAGGAGAGCGGCATCAAAGCCGACATCTCCGACGACATCGACCGGGACACATTCGTCAAGTGGTCGTTCATCTCCGCTATGGCAGTCACCGGAGCCTACTATGACGTGCCTATGGGCGAAGTACAGAAACCGGGCGAGGTGCGCAACACCTTCATCGGACTGTCCCAAGAAAGTGCAGCCCTGGGCAGGAAACTGGGCATAGCCTTCAAGGAAGACATTGTGGAGTACAACCTCAAAGTAATAGACAAACTTGCCCCCGAAAGCACCGCCTCCATGCAGAAAGATATGGCAAAAGGACATCAGAGCGAAGTACAAGGCTTGCTTTTCGACATGATTACAGCTGCAGAGGAGCAAGGAATTGAGGTGCCGACGTATAGGATGGTGGCGGAGAAGTTCAAATAAACCGCCACAAATCGTAACCTCCCCAATATACAAATGACTTTCAGAATAGTAAATAGACTAATCATAGGTAATGATGGAATTAACAATCATTGTACAACAAAAAATATATGAACTAAGAGGACAAAGAGTGATGCTTGATTTCGCTCTGGCTGCACTTTATTAAGTCACCACCGGCAATCTAAACAAAGCTGTCAAAAGAAACATAAAAAGATTCCCATCGGACTTCATGTTTCAACTGACCAAAGAGGAATTTGAGAAAATGAAATCAGACTTGATATTCCAAAATGGAACATCAAGTTGGGGAGGAACCCGTAAACTCCCCTATGCTTTCACCGAACAAGGGCTTGCCATGCTCTCCGGAGTGCTGAACAGCGACACCGCCATCGAAGTCAACATCGCCATCATGCGTGCCTTCGTAGCCGTCCGCCAACTGATAACCACTTCTCCCGCCAACTGCCTTGACAGCCTGGAACAAGAAGTACAAAACCTCAAAGCCTATATCGAAGAAGTCTTCACCGACCTGAACGACATCAACGAAGACACTCGTATCCAGCTCGAACTCATCAACCGGACTCTTGCTGAAATGCAATCTTCCAAACGGCATTCCGACAAGCCCCGTAACAAGATAGGCTTCAAATAAACCGTCACAAAGAATCACCCAATAAGATATTTTCATACCTTTGTCCCGGACAACCCCGTAATTCGGTAATTTAATTCTTCAATAAATATGTTATCATTACTCACCATCAACTGGAATCCCGACCCCGAACTGTTCAAGTTCTTCGGCATATCCATCCGCTACTACGGACTGTTATGGATTATCGGTCTTGCTCTTGCCTACTTCATCGTGCAACGCCAGTATAGCGACCGCAGAATAGACGAAAAGAAATTCGAACCTCTCTTCTTCTATTGCTTCTTCGGCATACTGATAGGCGCACGACTGGGCCACTGCATATTCTACGACTGGGCCTACTACCAGGACCATTTCCTCGAGATGATTCTCCCCATAAAAATCCTGCCGGACGGCAGTTGGAAGATGACGGGCTACACCGGCCTTGCCAGCCACGGCGGCACGCTGGGCCTGATTATCGCCCTTTGGATGTACTGCCGCAAGACGAAGATGCACTACATGGACGTGCTCGACATGATAGCTGTTGCCACTCCCATCACCGCCTGCTGCATCCGCCTTGCCAACCTGATGAACTCCGAAATCATCGGCAAACCGACCGACATGCCCTGGGCATTCATCTTTGAACGGGAAGACATGCTGCCCCGCCATCCGGCACAGCTCTACGAAGCCATCGCCTACTTCATCTTCTTTTTAGGGATGGTCTGGCTATACAAACGCGGGCAGAAAAAACAAGAAACCAAGCTCGAAACAGACTTCAGCACCACCAAGCGGAAATCAACCGCCGTGCAAGCCGAGGCTTCCCTACCCTATCACCGCGGTTTCTTCTTCGGCCTCTGCCTGACGGAAATCTTCCTCTTCCGTTTCTTCATCGAGTTCCTGAAAGAAAACCAGGTGAACTTTGAAGACAGCATGTCGCTGAACATGGGCCAATGGCTCAGCATCCCATTTGTCATTATCGGAGTGTATTTCATGTGTTTCTACGGAAAGAAAGCTTCCAAATAAACATTTAGGCCCTACATAAGCAACATACCTACCCCTTTCATCTGTGTAGATTTCTCTACTTTTACGGCATCGAAACAACAACCGTAAATCATATATTTATCATGAAAGAGAAACAACTGATGAAAGGGGCAGCTTTTATGCTGCTAGCAGCAACTGCCATCCCGCCCGCACATGCCCAACTGAAAACAAATGCCGGCGTGCAATACCTGCTTTCCCAGTCGAAAGACATGAGCCAGGATTTTCTGGACCTCAGTAACACCTATTTCTTTGCCGACAGCCTGGTATCGTTCGACACCTCCACCGGCAAGGGGACTGTCCAGTGGAAACGCCAGCAACTGATGCCCCGCCAGGCATTCAATGCAAACACCTACCTGCACCAGCCCCTCCAGTCGCTGGACTTCCCGGAGACGGCCTACGACAACAATCCACAACTGACGTTCACCGTCGAACCGGTCAGCGAACGTACCCTCCGCATCCGTATGCTTACCTCGCCCATCGTACCGAAAGAAGATGCCGACGACCCCATGCTCATAGGAAAGCCTGCCGACGGACGCTCCTTCTGGAAAGCCGAGAAGACAGATAAAGGTACCCTGTACACCTCCCGATACGGCAGCCTGCTCATCGAGAATTACCCCTGGCGCCTGGTGCTGAAAGATGCCGACGGACGCCTGCTGACACAGACTCGTTGCTGGAGCGACAACGACTCCACGCAGGTCAAGGTACCTCCATTCAGCTTCATCAAGCGCGGCTCGGACAACTCACGCAGCATCAATCCCGTATTCAGCCTCGCGCCGAACGAGAAAATCTACGGTTGCGGCGAGTCCGCCACCGCACTGAACAAGGCCGGGCAGAAGGTCAACCTCTTTGTCACCGACCCGCAGGGCCCCGAAACTCCGGATATGTACAAGCCTATCCCCTTCTTTTTCAGTAACCGCGGCTATGGCATGTTTATGCACACTTCCGCCCCCGTGACCTGCGACTTCGGCTGTTCCTACATCGGAGCCACCAAACTCTTCATGGCAGACGAAGCGATGGACATCTTCATCTTCCTGGGTTCGCCGAAGGAGATGCTGAGCGAATACACCGCACTGGTAGGACGGCCCGAAATGCCCCCCTTGTGGAGCTTCGGCACCTGGATGAGCCGCATCACCTACTTCAGCGAAGCAGAGGGCCGCGATGTAGCCCGGAAACTGCGTGAGAACAAGATACCGAGCGATGTCATCCACTTCGATACCGGTTGGTTCGGCGTGGACTGGCAGTGCGACTACGCCTTTGCCGCCGACCGCTTCGACAATCCCCGGCAGATGCTCACCGACCTAAGGTCACAAGGCTTCCGCACCTGCCTCTGGCAACTCCCCTACTTCACTCCGAAAAACAAGTTCTTCCCCGAGCTGGTGGAACGCGGTCTGTACGTACGCAACGGTAAGGGGCAGCTCCCCTACGAGGACGTGGTGCTGGACTTCACCAACCCCGAAACCGTGAAGTGGTATCAGGAAAAACTCGGCAATCTGATTGAAATGGGTGTAGGCGCCATCAAAGTAGACTTCGGCGAAGGTGCCCCGCTGGATGCCATCTATGCCAACGGCCGTAGCGGACTGTACGAACACAACCTCTACCCGCTGCGCTACAACAAAACCGTGGCCGACATCATCAAGAAGCTGCACGGCGAAAACATCATCTGGGCACGCTCTGCATGGGCAGGCTCACAACGCTACCCGCTGCACTGGGGCGGTGATGCCGCAACCACCGAAACCGGTTTCGAGGGAACCATCCGCAGCGGCCTCTCCATCGGACTGAGCGGATTCTGCTTCTGGAGCAATGACATAGGCGGCTTCGTGACCCAAAGCCCCGAAAGCCTCTACCGCCGCTGGCTGCCCTTCGGCTTCCTCACCAGCCACAGCCGCGTGCACGGAGCACCTCCCACTGAGCCGTGGTACTACGGGAAAGAGTTCACAGACTATTTCCGCCGTTGCGCCGAGCTGAAGTACAAACTGATGCCCTATGTATACGCACAATCCAAAGAGTGCACCGAGAACGGCTGGCCGATGCTCCGCGCCCTACTGCTGGAGTATCCCGACGACCCGGGTGCATGGCTGGTAGAGGACGAGTACATGTTCGGCTCCAACCTCCTCGTGGCACCCATGCTCGAAGAGGGCAGCGGACGGGATGTCTACCTCCCCGGACGGCAGAAATGGATAGACTACCAGACCGGAAAGGTGTATGCTCCGGGATGGAACCATATCGAGTGCGGCACCCTGCCCATCGTCATTCTTGTAAAGGACGGTTCGGCCATCCCCCATATCCCCGTGGCACAATGCACAGACCAGATGAAATGGGACAAGATTACGTGGAAGAAGTATCTGGCAGACGAAAAGAAAGCTGAAGGATTGCTCTGCCTGCCGCAGGACGGACAGTTACAACGGATATCAATCCCATAACCGGTATATCAAACACATTAAACCCTAATACCCCATGCGAAACAAGTTATTGTTCCTCGCCTTGCCCCTGCTATTCGGCTTACAGGCAAGCGCACAACACACACAAGCCTTTCAAGATACCACGCTCACCGACGAACAGCGCGTGGAACATCTCCTTTCCATCCTGACATTGGATGAAAAGATAAACCTTCTTTCCACCGACCTCGGTGTCCCCCGCCTCAACATTCCCCGTTGCGGACACTACGAAGGACGGCACGGGCTGACCCTCGGCGGGCCTGCCATGTGGGGCGGACGCCAAAGAACGGAAGACGGGAAAGTAGTCCCTACCGACTGCCCCACCACCATATTCCCCCAGTCCTACGGTCTGGGCTCCACATGGGACACCGATTTGGTGCAGAAAGTAGCGGAACAAGCCGCTGAAGAAGCCCGCTACTACATGCAGACCACCGGTAACAAGCGTCATGCCCTCGTGATGCGCGCTCCGAATGCCGACCTTGCCCGCGACCCGCGCTGGGGACGTACCGAGGAGAGTTTCGGAGAAGATGCTTTCCTCACCGCCCAACTCACCATTGCCAGCGTACGCGGCCTGCAAGGCAATCATCCCCGCTACTGGAAAACTGCCTCTCTGATGAAACACTTCCTTGCTAATAGTAACGAGGACGGACGGGACAGCACTTCCTCCGACTTCGACACGCGGCTGTTCCATGAATACTACGCTTATCCTTTCTATAAAGGTATCACTGAGGGAGGCAGCCGTGCCTTCATGGCCGCCTACAACAGTTGGAACGGCATCCCCATGTCCATCCATCCCTGCCTCGAAGAGATTACCCGCAAGCAGTGGGGCAACAACGGTATCATCTGTACGGACGGCGGTGCCCTGAAACTGCTGATTGAAGCGCACAAGAGTTTTCCGAGCTTTGCGGAGGGTGCCGCTGCCGTAGTAAAAGCCACCACAGGACAATTTCTCGACGCATACGTTCCTTACGTCAAGGAAGCTCTGGAAAAGGGATTACTGACCGAAGTCGACATCGACAAGGCTATCCGCGGGAACATCTTCGTCGCCCTCAAGCTCGGCTTGCTGGACGGGGACAACTCCCGTAACCCTTATCTCTCTATCGGAAAGAACAGTACGGAGACACCGCCTTTCATGACAGCAGAAGCCCGCAGGCTGGCACGGGAAGTCACCGCCAAGTCCGTGGTGTTATTGAAAAACAAAAAACTCCTGCCACTCGATGCCGGAAAGCTGCGTAAAATAGCCGTTATAGGCCCGTATTCGGACAAAATCGTGCAAGATTGGTATAGTGGTACCCCGCCTTACGAAACAACGATTCTGAGTGGCATACGCAATGCTGTGAAAGAAGGAACCGAAATCATCCACGCCGAAGACAACCGCATGGGCCAGGCAGAAAAGGCTGCTGCAGCCGCCGACGTTGCCATCGTGTGTGTAGGAAACCATCCTTACGGCACGCGTGCGGACTGGAAGTTCTCTCCCGTCCCCAGTGACGGCCGCGAAGCCGTGGACCGCAAATCGCTGATGCTGCCCGATGAAGACTTGGTGAAGCTGGTGCTCAAGGCCAATCCCAATACCATACTGGTGCTCGTCAGCAGCTTCCCCTACACCATCAACTGGAGCCAGGAGCACGTGCCTGCCATCGTCCACATCACCCACTGCAGTCAGGAGCAGGGCAACGGACTGGCCGACGTACTCTTCGGCAAGGTGAATCCAGCCGGACGTACCGTACAGACGTGGGTGAAAGACATCACTGACCTACCCGACATAATGGACTACGACATCCGCAACGGACGCACGTATATGTACCACCAGGGCCCGGTGCTCTATCCTTTCGGCTATGGTCTGAGCTATTCCGACTTTGCATACGAGAAGATTGAATCCTTCAAGCAAGACAAGAAGAACATCCGCGTGACGGTATCAGTGAAGAATACCAGCGGACGCGACGGGGAAGAAGTCGTGCAGCTCTATGCCAGCTATCCGGAATCCAAAGTGGAACGTCCTTCCAAGCAGTTGCGCGCCTTCAGGCGTATCCCCATCAAGGCCGGCGAAACCCGGAAAGTGACGCTTACCGTGCCCAAAGAAGAGCTCGGCTATTGGAACGAAGGAAAGCAGATGTTCGTTGTAGAACCCGGAACGGTGAAGCTGCTGATAGGGGCTTCATCGGAAGATATACGGTTGGAGGGAAAGATCAGGCTATAAGAATGAAAAAGCCATCCCTTAACATACCGACTATAAAAATTAGCGAGTTATGCCACAACAACGTGGCAAACCCGCTAATTACATATTTGCAAGCATAAATGAAAAGTACAGGGTCACTTTACAATAAACTCATATCTTCCTGCCGCCAGTTCCACCACCCGTACATTCTCGGCCTTGTCAGGTAAAGTGAGTGTAGCTGTACTGTTAGCGGGCACTGTAACTTCATAATGCACACATTTCCCTTTCCATTCCCAGCGAGAAACAATTTCACCGTAAGGCGACCGATGACGAGCTTCAAACCGTTTCAATCCCTTTATGAAATGGGGACGGAGCAGAATGTTTTGAAAACCAGGTTGCACGGGATCAGGGAAAATACCTCCCAGCCCCTTGTAGAACCAAGCACCTATTTCACCGAACATCATATGATTGTCCGAGATGTCACGAGTAGCCTGCAAATCCCAGTTCTCGAGCAGCGTAGTGGCACCGTTCACCATCCACCAACCCCATGAAGGATAAGTGTCCTGTACAGCCACCTTATAAGCTGTTTCAGCATAACCATTTTCGCTGAGTGCATTCAGAATAGCTTTAGCTCCTAATACACCCACATCCAAGTGAAAACCGTCCTCCTCTACCTTATGTGCCAAGTTAGCTGCCACTTTTCCTATCAACTCTTCGGGCACAATCTTCCATTGCAAGGGAACACTCAATTCGGTTTGTGAACCTTCGGCATAGATGCCTGTTTCTCGATTCAGGAACTTATCATTGACAGCTTGCTTTATCTCCTCCGACAAGGCATTATAATATTCGTAATCGGCCTGTTTGCCGAAGAGTTTGGCAGCAGCGGCCAAAATCTTGGTATCTACATAAAAGTAGACCGAGGAAGTCAGCTCTTTATTGGATTTTGACTTCACCGGCACCCAGTCTCCGCGCCCCCACGTAGTGAGATGATTGTTAGAGATACGCTCCACATAATCCACATAACGTTTGATGCTCTCGTAACAATCGCTCAAGGGCTTGCTATCACCGTAGAAGAGGTAGATATTCCAAGGGATGATGGCAATAGTACTAGTCCAGTCCAGCCCGTTGTCTGTACCATATCCCCATCCACCAGTTGGAATAATATCGGGCAGCACTCCGTTGGGCTGCTGTTCGTCACGATGGTCGGCCAACCATTTTTCGTAAACGGTAATTCCATCAAAGTTATAAAATGCTGCCTCAATGGCAAAATGACCGTCACCAGTCCAACCGTTCTTCTCGCGCTGAGGGCAATCGGTGAGGTAGCCCATCAGATTGGAAAGGTAAGAGTGATTGGCAGCATGGAGCAGCTTGCCTATCAGTGGGCTCGAAGATTCCAAGCTACCTACTGCCGGCACATCACTGTGCATGAAGTAAGCAATCAAGCTGTTTTGGTCAAGCTCAATAGGCTTATCTGCCACTACCTCCACATAACGAAATCCCTTGTAATTAAATCGGGGCATGAACTCATCCTCTTCTCCACTCAGAATGAGAATGTCCGTCTGAAAAGGGTCTTTCTCCTTATCGCCTCGAAAGTAGACATCAATGTTCGAGAGATCGAGGCGGCCATTTGGATGTAAGCGTTCGCCATGTTTGATTCTGACCTCCGTTCCCCCGTTCACCCGAAACATGAATACAAGTCACACCGGACATATTTTGCCCGAAATCATAGATGTATGTTTTCTCGTCCACTTTGCGGAAAGAGACGGCGGGGAAAATCTTTACATTACGGATGGGATGTACTTGCTGGGCAGTGACATTGGAAGAAGGTACACTCCGATAGGCTACTCCGCGCCACTTGGAATCATCGAATTCCGGAGTGCTCCATCCTTTCTGCTCCAGACGTGCATCGTAGTGCTCGCCAGTATAGATACTATTAAAAGTGATTGCACCCGACGCTGTCCGCCAACTGAGATCGGTGGGAATAGTCTCCACGCTTCCATCGGTGTAGGTAATGCGCAAGTCCAGACAGAAAGTGGGACGGTTGCGCCAAGGGGCACGGTCGAAGTCCCACACTGCTTTGGATTGATGGTTATACCAGCCGTTACCCAAAAGTACGCCAATAGCGTTGTCACCATTCTGTAATTGTGAAGTCACATCATAAGCCACATACAAGTTGCGGCGATCAAAGCGGGTATAGAGAGGGGCAAGGCAGTGGTCTCCTATCTTCTCGCCATTGATGTAAAGCTCATATAGTCCAGCAGCGGCAATATAAGCACGCGCTGACTTTACCTTTTTGCCGGTCTTGAACTCTTTTCGGAAGTAAGGGGCAGGCCCATAATGAATATCCTTGCCATCGCCAATCCAAGCACCTTGCCAATGTTGCATCCCCATCATGCCCGTTTCAAAGTAAGAGACAGGAGAAGCAGTCTCCTTATATTCCATGTCGCTGCAGATTACTTTCCAATAATATCTAGTGAAAGGCTGCAGTTTTTTGCCCGCATAGGCCACAAGCTGATTACGGGAATCGTTCTTTCCACTATCCCACATCCTGCCACAGCCATTGACCACATTCAACGAGTCTTCGTCTACCACAATCCGCCAGGAAGTCTGCACAGCTCCCTGCCTACCATCTTCCATCCGCCAAGAAAGGCGTGGAACGGGATTATCCAAACCTATAGGTCTGTCAAGATGTTCGCTCCTCAGATCAACCAAACGAACCGGAGTCTGCCCTTGTACAGTAATGCAAGCAAAGAATGTGAATAGAAGCAGTATATTTCTTTTCATAACTCCATTGTTTATCTATTCCGTAGTAATCACCAGTTCCTTGCCCTCCCTCAGTTGGTCATGGGTGATAAAGTAACCGTCAATCTTTTTACCGTCATAAGTAATGTCAATAATCTTCTTGCCGCTTCCTTTCTTCACAATCGTAAAGGGACGACCATTCAGATTGAACGTCACTTTATCGAACAAGGGAACAGTAACAATATATTCAGGATCGGCAGGCGAATAAGTGTAAAGTCCAATAGCATTGAGCACATACCACGAAGACATCTCGCCGGCATCATCCATCCCTGCATAAGCCAGCTTGTCGGCACCCATGTCATAGTAGTGGTTCATCAGGCTGTCGAGAATGCATTGGGCTTTCTCTTGTTTGTCTATGAAATAATAGGTGTAAGGAATGCTGTGTCCCGGCTGGTTTCCGTGACAATAGTTTCCGATGAATCCGGTCAGGTTGTGGGCCTCGTAACCTCTCCACGGTTCGCTGAATAAGGAATCCAGTTTAGCCTCCACCGCCTCTTTACTGGGATAGAGCTTAATCATGCCTTCGGGGTCGTGGGGGGCGAAGAAGAGGGCGTTCCATGCATTGGCCTCACGGTACATGTACTGGTAATAGGGATAATACGGATCGAAATCCTGAATCCAGCTACCATCGTCAATCTTACCTCTCCAAAAGCCGGTAGAGGGGTCGAATAGCGTCTTGTAGTTGTTGGAGCGTTCCATCATCAGCTTGTAGTTGGCTTCATCTCCCAGCTCCTTGGCTACCAAGGCTACGGCATAGTCATCGTAAGCATATTCCTGGGTCTTGGTCACAGCCCCTTTGTATTCGTCCCATGTGGGTACATTCACTGTGTCTTTTTCAGCAATCCAACCTCGCTCCATATACTCATCCAAATAGCGACGTCCTCCTTTACCGGGCACCGTAGCATTTTTCAGAATCAACTTATAAGCACGCTCCAGATCGAAATCATGCAAACCACGCAACCAAGAACCAGAAATAAAAGTGGAAGCGTGATCACCATGGAAGAAGGTGGGCATGTAGCCGTCACGCTTCTCGCCTTTGTCAATAATAGACCTAATGATGTCAGTAGTCACATCGGGAGAAATCATACCTATGAGTACCAGTTTGTTGCGATAATCGTCCCAAAAAGAAGGGTCAGTGTAATAGTGGAAGCCGTTATTCACTACTTCGCCACGGACATCAGTATATTCATGATTCACATCGCTACGCAAAGCCGGCCATTTAAAAGCATGGAAGAAAGTAGAATAAAACAATCTCTTTTCACGTTCCGTGCCACCTGCAACTTGAATCTTGGAGAGGAGTGCTTCCCAAGCCGCATCGGCTTCTTCTGCCACTTGTGCAAAACTTTTGTTCAACATTTCGGCCTTCAAATTCATTTGAGCATTCTCTATACTCACAAACGAGAAACCAGCCTTCACTTCCAAAGGTTCAACACCTTTGCTGTCGATAAAACGCAGCACAGCCACCTCATGTTTGTCGTCTTTTACCATTTCCACTTGGCCTATTTTATAGTTGGTCTTAGCGTAAAAGTAGATTTTACCATCGCCATCTTGATAACCCGTGAACGTATTATCGTCAACCTTCTCAATCTTCCAATCACGGACATCATTATTAGAACGGCGGATGTCTACCAATAATGACTTATCGTCGCCCTTGCCGAAAGTATATTTATGGTAGGCACAACGCAAGGTACTGGTCAACTCGGCGTTCACTTTATAGCGTTCCAGATAAACTTGGTAATACCCCGGATGCGCAGATTCCTTCTCGTGACTAAACCCGGAGCAATAATTACCCGGAGCGATAGTTCCCACCACTGGCAACATGGGGACATGCAACAAGTTCCAATGCCCTTTAGCAGTATGTGAAAAATCATAAATCACAGTGTCCTCAT
>OFFD01001217.1_pt1 | contig 16375 bp, 18 predicted proteins | sample 1521291 | NCBI WGS metagenome assembly OFFD01 (sample SAMEA3504103, study PRJEB24116) | mouse gut metagenome | biome: mouse gut; feature: mouse-associated habitat; material: faeces | place: Denmark | collected 2011 | reverse complement strand
AATGCGGTAAAAGTCGATAAAATCAAGTGTTTTAAACCTAATCAGCAGACACTATTTAGAAAAATATGCAGATGCAGGGATTCCATTGTTTTATGTAAACTCACGATATGGTATAACTAGAAATTGGAAATCAGATATGATGACTCTCAATTCCCGTACTATATATAGAAGTTTGGAGGAAATCTTGTAATAAGTATAGATTCGTTTGATCTGATGGTTTCGCATACCCCGTTAGCAAGCTAACGGGGTAGCAGTTCATCAAAAATGATAAATAAAGAATAAATCAAAAACTTAAGAAAACAGGAGGAAAGTATATGACAAAAAAAGAAAAATTGGTTTACGAAATGAAGAGTTTGATGAAAACATTGGAGGAGTATTTAAAAGAGCTGGATACAGGGGAAATTGATGAAACTGCTTATCAGCGGTTGGGGGAAAGTATATTTTCTGTATTATGGGAAATACGGTACTATTTAGGTGAGGATTCAGTTGATTCGGTATATGCTGTAGGTATTGATCCTGATATTCAGGGAATGGATTTTGAATAGAAAAAATTTTAGGTAAATGGAAAAAGAAAGGCCATTGGTTATACGGAGCCGATAGCCAGCATAGATTTGGTTTTTAATGTCACGGAGGAGGAAGTCTCTATTTTCTGTATTAGAGCAAATTTTCTGATAAGGAGGATTTGCGATTATGAAAGAAAAGGAATTGATGGTTGCCATACTGAGGATTCTGCTTCAAAAGGGCACTATTAGCGAAGATATATTTGATAATTCTATAAAGAAAATTAAGGAAACTTGAATCTTTAAAAAGAAGATTCATACCTTTGAAAATATATGAAAAGTGTTTTCGGCTAGAGATAGCTGGAAACCTTTTTTAGTTTAGGGGAAGAAAAAATTTATATAGATAAAAAACAGAAATTCTTATAATTCGGTTTTACTCGCACAGATAAATTGGGGCACTGGCAAGAGGCTTTGGGCACGTTATAATATTGATAGGGGATAATGTGATGTAAGCACCGAATATATAAGGAATTTTGAACTTTGATAATTGAGAAAAGAAGGTGATTTTTAATGAATAAAGTTGCAATTTATCATTTTACAGATGGTTCTGAAAAAAGACCTATCATAAATGAAAAACAGATGATTGCCTTAAGAGAATTTGCCTCTCGCTATGGCACAGTTGTAAAAGAATATTTAGATAAATCATTAAAAAAGGGAGAACAGGAAGAAAAGGAGAAATTATTTCAGGAGATTGGTAAGTATAACAGTCTGGTAACAAAAGATTTTTACCATATTTCAAAAAATACAGGAACCTGCATTGGTTTGATGCAGCAATTTCTTTCATTTGGAGTGAAAGTATATTCAATTGAGGATGGCAGTTTTGCATTTACAGAGACTCCATTTGATAAAGAACTAAATGTTGCAGTTTATCATTCAAAATTTGCAGACAATACACCCTCTGCAAAAGGTCGAAGAAGGGGAAATTCAATTACAGTGCAAACACAAATAGAAATTATAAAGTTATTTGTTAAAACCAAAACAAGATGGAAGATTATTGATGTATATGTGGATGAAGCGGAAGGGCAATCGGATGATAAACAAAAAAATCTCTTGCAATTAATAGAAAATAAAAACAAGTATGACTTGGTTGTGTGTAAAGATTTTAATAGGATTCACTGGAGGACTGCTAAATTTTGTGAAAGAAGAAATAAACTGGAACTAGATATATATAGCTTAAAAGAAGGCTATTTGAAATTTGAAAGGAGAAATTTATATGAGAAAAAATAATATAGCACAATCTATTAGAACAAAAATGGAAACAGGTGAAACAGTCTATGCACTTAATTATGCAAGAACTTCAACGGATTCAGATGAACAAAAGGACAGTTGCGATAATCAAGTGGCTATGTGTAATATCTATCTGAAAAGATATCCGAATGTCAAACTAGTGGAAAAACCATATATAGACAAAGGGATTTCTGGAAAAAGCGACTTAGGCAGAGGCTCATTTGCGGATATGCTTGAGAGGATAAAGCAAGGAGATATTGATCTTATTATTGTTAAAACAAAGGCGAGATTGTGTAGAAGCAAAGCCTTGGCTACTATGCTGGAAGAAATGATGCGGGATTACAAATTTTCTATATTAACACTTTCTGATGGACAAATATACGATAGTGCCGATAGAAGTTCACGACTTATCAATGGCATCAAAGACGTTATTGATGAGGATTATGTTTGGGGACAGTCTGAGTATGGAAAAATGTCACATGAACTTAAGTGCGAAAGAAAAATTCTTAATAACAGCAATGTGGTTTTTGGATACCAATGGAATAAGGAAACAAAAGATATAGAAATTAATATAGAAGAAGCAAAGATTATCAACCAAATCTTTGAATGGTATGTATACCTTGGCTATGGACTACATGAGATAGCTAAAAAACTTGCAGATATGGGGGTATACGGAAAAAACAGTAAAAAACCTGTAACAGCAAGTACACTTTCACAATGGTTAAGCAATGAGGCTTATGTAGGCTTGTTTCATATAAATAAAAGGGGTTCTATGTTGGATTTGGGAGAAGGAAGGGAAACAAAAAGATTTCAAAATCCTAAAGAAGAATGGATTGCCGTACCAAGACCAGACCTATCAATTATTGATAGGGAATTATTCGATTTAGCACAAAAAATTAGGATGGAGAAAAAAGCTACTTATAATAAACCGTTGAAAGAAGCTATACAGGCAAGATATAAAGGATTTCATTTATTTGCATCCAAAATATTTTGCGGTTCCTGTAATACACAATTTATCCATGACTATACAGATAGAGCAAGAACGATTGCTGTTTATAAGGATGCTTTTTTTAAAAAAGCAAAAGAATTAGGGGAAACATATAAGAACCATAAGTATAACAAAATTCATGAAGTGGTATTATCCAATATTACAAAAAAAGCAATTAACCTTACATTAGAGAACACAGAAGCTATTTTTGATAATCTTTACAAGATTATAGAAGAAGTAATGAAATCAGGAACAGATTATTCTATAAAAATTAATGATTTAAAGCAAAAGGTGGAGAAACTTGAATCAGAAAGGACTTCATATTTTGAAGGGTGGAGGACTGCACCAGATAGTGAAATGAGAGAATATTTTTATGAGAAGATTTCTGACATCAAAGAACAAATCAAAGAGGTAAAAGAGAAGCTAACAGATTTGGAGAATATGAATCAGGATAATGGGGCAATAGAAGAGCAATTGAAAGAGGTTAAAAAGCAATTATTGGCATTGCAGCATATTGAAACATTAGATAGAAGTACAGTAGATAATTTAGTAGATAGAATTGTTATTAATTCAGATGGTAGTTTGTATATTACTTTGAAGGTCGGACCTAAGTTTAGAGCAACCATACCAGAATATAGCGAAGTAGCAGCTTCACTCCGAAAGGGGGAAGCTGTTCGGTACATAAGGAATATAAAGGATTTTCTTCTTTTTTGGAAAAATGTCGGAAAGTTGTACATCGGTGGCATGACGGTTCTATGAGTACGGGGCATGCAAACGGGACGGAAGATATGCTGAACCGACTTGCAACAATGGTGTTAATGGGAATAGATCTGCCCCTTGCGGCGATCAAGCAGCAGATCGCTTCGGGAATCGATATTCTTATTCATTTGGGGCGGCTTCGGGATAAAACAAGAAAAGTTTTGGAGATTGCAGAAGTAGACGGAGTCAGGGAGGGAAATATCTGTCTCCACACATTGTATAAGTTTGAGGAAGGGGAAAGAAGTAAAAAAAACCATGTGATTGGAAAATTAGAAAAGAAAGGAGAATTGCGGAATGGAGAAAAACTTAAAAGCGCGGGTATTACTGTTTAGCCATGCAGACAACGGAAAGACCCTGATCGATTATGAACATTACCAATTCGGAGGAAAAGAATTTCTTTTATATGGAGCAGAAGCGGCCGGAATCGTTATATTTTTTGCTTACTTTTTTTACCGTTCTCTGTCGGCGGCCATACCGCTTATTCCAATAGGAATCTTTTTCTTTAAGAGAAAAGGGAAGGAACTTTCTAAAAAACAAAAGGAACTGTTAAAAGTTCAGTTTAAAGAAGCGATCCTTTGCATCAGCGCGGGAATGCGCGCAGGATATTCTGCAGAAAACGCGGTTCGGGAGAGTTATAAGGATATGAGGAGGATGTATGGGGAGAAAGGTCTGATATGTCGGGAACTGCAATACATGATCGGCGGAATGAATAACAATATTCCGATTGAAGAACTGCTGCATGGGTTTGGAAACAGAAGCGGCGTAGACGAGATCAGAGAATTTGGAGATATCTTTGCTATTGCTAAAAAGAACGGCGGAAATATCGGACAGGTTATTGCGGAAACGGTAGAGATCATCAGCAGAAAATTAGAGGTGGACAGAGAAATTGCAACGCTTATCAGCGCTAAAAAATTAGAGCAAAATATTATGAACTTTGTACCCTTCTTCATTTTGGCCTATGTAAACGCCACGTCAAAAGGTTTTTTCCAAATGCTTTATCACAATCCTGCCGGAATCATAATTATGACGATCGGAGCGGCAGTATATGTAGGGGCGATTTTTTTAGAAGATAAAATCATGGATATACGGATTTAAAGGGGGAAAAGGAGTGAGGCTGTTCTACTTTTTCGGAGAAAAGATTTACGGTCTGATAAAGAAAAAAAGAGGAGAATATTTTATAAAAAAACAGTCGGGGTCCGACATGAAAAGTCTTTATCCCGGAAGAAACGCGGCGGAAAAATTAAAGGATTATTATGTTAAAAAAATAGCATATACGCTGTGCATACTTACGGCAGGAGGAATATTTGCCATATTGGCTTCGGTAAAAGCGTATACGGAACATACAATAACGGGGGAAAGATATATCGCAAGAAATGATTACGGAAAAGGCGAAAAGGAGTTGGATGTTACCGCAGACTATGGGAATGGGATCGAAGAGCAGGTTTCGCTCCGTATTGGAGAGCGCCGCTATACGGATCAGGAACTGCAGACGCTATATGAAAAAGCAAAGGAAGAAGTTTTACGGAGCATATTTGCAGAGGGAGAAAGGGCAGATCATGTAAGGTCAGATTTGCATCTTCCGGATCTTATAGAGGGATTTCCGTTTGAGATCCGGTGGGAGAGCGGCGATTATGCCACGGTAGATTATGACGGTACCCTGCACAATGCAGAACTGTCCGAAGAGGGAAAAGTAGTGAACTTATGCGCCTCTTTTCAATATTTTGAGTTTAAAAGGGAGTATGTATTTCCGGTACATATATTACCGCCGGTTTTATCAGGGAAGGAAATACGGCGGCAGGAATTGGAGAGGAGTATGGCGGAAAATGAGGCAAAATCTATTTATGAAAAAGAGTATAAGCTGCCGGAACAGATTGGGGGAAAATCAGTTCAATGGAAAGAGAAAAAAGAAAATAACGCGGGAATCATTTTGATCATAGCTTCTACGGCGGCGGCTCTGATCTATTGCGTGAAAGATTACGATCTGCATAAGCAGGTTTTAGCAAAGCAGGAGGAAATGTTCGAATGCTATCCTGAAGTTATCAACAGGCTTGTGCTATATGTGGGAGCGGGGATGACGGTACGAAATGCATGGAGAAAAATAGCAAGAGAGCAGACAAAACAAAAAGGGAGTGGTGGGAAAAAGGGGTATATTTATCAAGAAATGCTGTTTACCTGTTACGAAATAGACAGCGGAACTTCCGAACAGGAGGCATACGAGCGTTTTGGAAGACGCTGCGGTATTCAGCAATATATCAAACTTGCTACCCTGCTTGTCCAAAATATGCAAAAGGGAAACAGCACTATGCTTCAGCAATTAAAGGAAGAAGCGGAGATCGCTTTCGCCCAAAGAATGGATCGGGCCAGAAAAAAGGGAGAGGAGGCCGGAACAAAATTATTGATGCCGATGATGATTTTGTTCGGAATGGTTTTGATCTTGATCATGATTCCCGCATTCGGGACATTTGGAGGGTGAAGCGTGAGAAGAATTTCTAAGGCGTCAAAGAACGCCGCCTAAGAAACATTAAATTTTACACGGAAAAACGCCAAGTGGGCCTGCTCATTTTGGACGCCAATAGGATTTAATAGACTAGCATACAAGAAAGGAAGAAAAATAATGTACGGATTAAAAGATTTATGGAAAGATGAAAGCGGAATGGGAACAGTGGAAGTGATTTTAATTATTGTAGTATTGATCGGGCTTGTCCTTATTTTTAAAAAGCAGATCACGCAAGTGGTAAACAATATTTTTGACAAGATCGTTAAGCAAAGTAATTCTGTATAGTGACAAAAGTATGCATTCTTCTCATTGTGTTAGCAGTTTGCGCCGCAGAGCGGCATGACAGAAAATTGGGAAGTAAACGTTCAACTGCTTATTAGTGGCAGTATTGCAAGCAAAGCTTGAATATACAGGGGTTTAATGATGAAAAAAGGATATTTGACAGTATACTTATCTCTTTCTTTAGGCATTATCTTGTCGCTCATTCTGGCATTAACAGAATGGGCGAGGATAAACGCTATGCGAATGCAGATCGAATGTACGGCGGATACGGCGGCGACTTCGGTTCTTGCCGAATATCATCGGCAGCTTTTGGAACAGTACGAATTATTTTATGTGGATACAAGTTATGGGGATGCAGCGCCTGCGTATAGTAATACAGAGGCACATTTAAGGGACTATATGGAATATAATTTTTCATTAAAAGGATTGGATACGATAAGAAATTATCGGGATATGCTAAAACTTTCGGTGGGAAAAGTCGCTTTATTGTCGGTGTCCGTAGCGACGGACGAAAACGGAATTGGTATAAAACGGCAGGCCGTTCTGTATGAAAAAGACCGGATCGGTTTATCTTTGGCAGATGAAATCATGAGAAATCTTCAAGAGATCACTGAGTATGAGACGGAAAGCGGGAGACTGCAAGAGCAGCGAAAGGAAATAGAGGAGGAATTAAATGAGCTGATCGATCAGGCGCAAGAAAATATGCCGTCGGAAACACAGACGGTAGAAACAGAAAACGGATTAGAAGAAATAGAAGTAAAACCGCAGATTACCAGAGATAATCCGGCAGACATCGTCAATGCAACAAGAGGGTTTTCCGTGCTGAAGCTAGTTGTAAAAGATATGGATAAGCTTTCCCGCCAAAAGATCACGCCGTCAAATTATGTGACGGGCAGAACCCTTCATACAGGAACCGGAAAGCAAGAGGGAGTCGATTATCCGCAAGGCCTGATAGACAATATATTATTTCATGAATATATACTTGATAAATGCAGCAGGTATACGGATGTGTTAGATAAGTCACTGTTAAAGTATCAAACGGAGTATATTATTGGCGGAAAGGATAATGATGAGGAGAATTTAAAAAGTATAGTGTATAGGCTGCTATTGATCCGAGAGGCTGCCAATGCCATTTATCTTTTATCTGACAGCGCCAAAATGGCTGAAATAGAAACCGTTTCCAGCATATTGTCTCTTGTATGTATGGTGCCGGAAATAGAACCATTGGTAAGATATTCGATTTTGTTTGCATGGGCTTATGTGGAAAGCGTTCAGGATGTAAGAAATTTGTTGGATAAAAAAAGAGTCCCTCTTATGAAAAACGAAAGTACATGGAACACAAAACTTTTTCATATGACAGAATATCAAAAATATTTGGCAGATGGGGATTCCGAGGGGGAGGGGATGTCTTATGAGGATTATTTAAGGGTATTTTTATGCATGACGGATGAAACGAAAGTAACGATGCGTCTGGCTGATGTTATGGAAATGGATATCCGGCGTACCGCAGGAAATGAAAATTTCCGTTTAGATGGATGTATAGAGAGCTTTGAGTTTATCGCATACATAAATAGCGGATACGGTTATGATTTTAATATACAAAGAAATTACAGCTATATATTTCATGATTAACGAGGAGGAACGGACAGGGATGCCCTCTTTGGGAAAGAAAATGACAGATAATGTAATAAAAAAACAAAATCAAAAATTTCAAAAAGGAAAAGCAATCAAAAAAACTCTCCGGGCAGATCAAAATGCCTATATAAATTCCATTTCTCTCAACTCATTTATAAAATCCATATTATCTAAATTCCCAAAGAGGGTGTCCCTGTCCGTTTCCTCTTTTGTCAAGACAAGAAAGGGCTGCCAAGGCAGTATGACGGTAGAAGCTTCTTTGGTGTTTCCTATCTTTTTATTTACAGTGCTAAATCTATTGTGCGTTTTAGATTTTGTATATCTGCAGAGCAGTATGACGGCGGCATTGCATCAAACGGGGAAACAATTATCAATATACGGGTATGCCTATGATAAAAGCGGGTTGGATTTGGAGGAATATCCTTTATCTCAGGCATTATTCAGTTATACATTTGTAAAAACGAATGTAGAAAACAGTATAGGAAAAGAATACTTGGAAAGTACAGTATTAAAATACGGTAGTATGGGGGTTTATTATGGTTCTTCTAAAATTATGGAGGAGGACAGGGTAGATCTCGTAGCGCTATATGATGTAACAGGTTTGTTTTCTATGAAAGGGTTAAAGGGGATTCCTATATACAGCAGGTTTTATGGTCATATATGGAACGGTTATGATGTGGAAAAAACATTGCATACAAACGAAGATGATGTGTATGTTTTTATTACAAAAAGTGGGACCGTATATCATAGAAACCGTAATTGTACTTATCTGAATCCTTCCATAAAAGCGGTTTATTATGAAGACATTGAGAAAAAGAGGAATGAGGGAGGCGGTATTTTTTATGCGTGTGAACGTTGCGGGGGAGAGCCGGCGGTTGTGGTATACGTTACGGAGTATGGAAATAGATATCATACGACAATGGAATGCAGCGGGTTAAAAAGAACGGTTTATTCCGTGAGGCTGTCAGAAACAGGACGTCCTCCATGCAGTAAGTGCGGATATTGATAAGATATGGACGGATGGGAATTAGCGTGAAATATGAAATTTCACGGTCCTGATTGGTATGCCCGCTGAAGCGGGCAGATGGGAGTTGATGTGAAATTTTTAATTTCACAATCCTGATTTGTATGCCTGCTGAAGCAGGCAGATGGGAGTTAAGGTGGAAATGGGAGTTCATATATTACTGGCAGCAGTCATGATCATTTGTGCAGCAGTAGATATAAAGAAAAAAGAAATTCCGATATGGGTGTTTTTATTGCTTGGAGCCATTGCATTGATCGGCAGTATGGTTTGCGAGGGCCATAAGTGGTATCATGTGGCGGCTGGAAGTGCGCCGGGAATTATACTTTTACTACTGGCCAAAATTACGGAACAGAGTATCGGCTACGGCGACGGCATAGTCTTAGCGGAAATAGGGTGTCTGACAGGTGCAGGAAACAGTGTGATCCTACTGGCAGGCGCGCTTGCACTGGCAGGAGTTTTTTCATTGGGAATGTTGGTCATTAAAAAGGTTGACAAACGATATAAAATACCGTTCATACCGTTTCTGACTGCGGTATACGTAGTTATGCTATGCGTACAAAATTGAATAGAGTAAAGGAAACCGAAGAAAAAATGGTTTGAAAGTCAACTTTTGTACAATAAAATTTAAAAGCAGGGTTTTGTTGTCAAGAATTCTGATTTGAATGCCTGCGAAAGCAGGCAGATGGGAGTTAGCGTGAAAAATAAGAAATTAGGCGGATATTTTACAATTGAGGCGGCATTTTTAATGCCTGTATTCATTTGCGTTATAGCGCTTTTGTGCTATTTGGGGTTATATATGTGCAACCGGGTATTACTTCTTCATGATGTATATACGGCCGGATTACGGGGCAGTTTAAGACAAGATTTGACAAACGAAGAGGTAGTGGATTATACATTACGGCAGAGTAGAGGAGGCATGCCGAAGTATTATGCCGTGTCTCAAATCGACAGACAGGCACGGGTAAAGGGAAATAAACTTTCCGTAGAATTTGAATGTGAAATGCAGATTCCCGTTTATGTTTTAACTTGGGGAAATGGAAAACTGATAAAGAAACAATGGATCATAAATGAGAAAAAAACTGTGGATCGGACAAATCCGATAACATTTATAAGAGTTTGCAGAAAGGTAGAAAAAGCAGTGGAGGCCAATAAAAGAAGATAAAGGGCAGTAGAAGGGGAACGAAAGAGGGTGTAGCTATTTATCATGGTGAAGCAGACTGAGTATATAAGCGACGGAAATTTTAATTATTTACGGATCAACTATGGAGAGGAAGGAAAAACGTCCTATTCTTACAGAATGATAATGGAAAATACAATAAAGGGACTGCTCCCATGCCGTATGAGGATGATCAACGGCGATACTTATTTATATTTTGAAGTACAATCTAAGCAGACATTGCAAAGCAGATATGAAATGAAGGAAATAAATTATGATGCATTGAAAAATTTATTTTTTCAGCTATGCGTATTAGGGAAGGAACTGGAAAAATATTTATTGGACTTAGAACATATTGTATTTAATGAAAAGTATATCTTTCAAAATGTTGAAACAGGGGAAACCGGTTTTATGTTTCTCCCCAATAAAGCTATAGAAGAAGATACTTACGCAAATTTTATGGAATATATTGTGAAAAGGATCGACCATAAGGATATAAAAGCAGTGCAGATATCGTATCGATTATACGATCTGTCTAGACACGGACATATTTCAACAAAGAAGATATGGGAGTTGTTTGAGGAGCAAGAGCATATAAAAAAGAAAACGGAAAAAAATGGGGAAGAGAACATGGTAAGCAGTTTCCCGTCAGAGCGGGAAGATTCAATATGGGAGGGCAATGAGGAAAAACAGAACGAGAAAAAGATTGTAAAAAATCAGGGCCAGACACAAATTGACGATGTTGTTGAATGGGAAGATTTTTCGAATGAGGACGATAAAACAGAAAAAACAAAATGGGGGGAGATTTTATTTTCCAGTCTTTTGGTAATCATTTTTACAATTTTGCTCTGCATAAAAATTTCAGTTCGTTTGACTTATGAAAAAGAAACGATGATATTGGCGGGAATGGCAGTAGATCTGGCAGCTTTTTTTCTACATACATGTTATAAGGTGTGGAATCGAAGAAAAAGGGATAAGGAAATACCGGATAAGGGAAACGACAAAAAAGAGGAGGGCTTTGACAGCGTCTTAAATGGAACGAAAGGGACGAAGAAAAAAGAGGAAGTCATAGAAAAGGAAGTTTTAGGATTTCCTAAAATAAGAGGGGAAAGGTATGAGATAAAGCAAGAAGAGGAAACAGAAAACTATGACGGCTATGAGGAAGGAAAAGATTTTTACGGGGAAACAGTTTTTTTGGAGCCGGAGACTGAAAATGTATTATATGGACAGGGGAAATATGGAAAGACAATCATTCAAATGAATAAATTTCCATTTACGATCGGGAAACTAAAAGAAGAGGCGGATTTTATTTTGAAGGATAATTCCATAAGCCGGATTCATGCAAGATTTTACCAAGAGAAAAAAGAGATTTATATTATGGATTTAAATTCTACAAACGGTACTTGTAAAAACGGGTTCCGCATTCCTGCAAACCAAAAAGTTTTAGTGGAAGAGGGAGATGAACTTACCTTTGGAAAAATTAGATTTCACTATCGTTGACATAGGATGGTATTAATGATACGCTTGATTCATTCGGAGGTTGCTGAATGGATCATAAAAAGATACGAAAAGAGATATCACAGTATTATTTTACAGTTTTATTCGTGATTCTTAATATTATAATATTTCTGATATGTACAATTACCGGAGAACTGTTATATAATATAGGTGCTTTTTTTGTTTGGGATGTTGTGACGAAAAAGGAATATTACAGACTGCTCAGCGCTGTTTTTTTACATTATGATATCGACCATCTTTTCAATAACATGATATTATTGTTTTTTATAGGCAGAATAGTGGAAAAGTATATAGGGCATGTAGGCTATTTTGTCGTCTATATTTTTTCGGGGATCGGGGGAAATATCATTTCCGCTTTATGGGAGTTAAAAATTGAGCGATATAGCTATTCTGTGGGGGCAAGCGGAGCTGTCTTTGGACTGACGGGAGCGCTGTTGGTTATTGTCCTTTTTCATAAAGGGAGGTTGGAACAGATCAAATGGCAAGGCGTTGTAGTTATGCTTTTATTATCTGTTTATAATGGATTTGTTGTAGATAATATTAATAATGCCGCGCACATAGGCGGATTGATTATAGGAATACTAATAGCGGTTATTGTATCAGCAAGGAGGAAACGTGAAGGGAATGCGAAAACCATACATTTTTCCGACACACTCTAGGGTTTAGGATTGTTTGCGCCGCAAAGCGGCATGATGGGAAAGCAAAAATCAGAAATCTGTAATCACAAGTTTGTGTCTGCGGGGCATCCGCAAACTTGTGGTCCATATATGGATCCGTACAATAAAGCCGCGTAGAAATGAGGAAACGCATGAAAATTAATATTTATTATGGTGGAAGGGGAATGCTTGATGATCCTACGCTTTATGTTATTAATAAAATGCAGGAGGTACTTGAAGAGCTGAATGTAACGGTGGAACGTTACAATTTATATGAGAAGAAGAATGAAATCACCACACTGCCCCTGACATTAAAAGATATCGACGGACTTGTCCTTGCAACAACCATAGAATGGTATGGGATTGGCGGATATATGCAGCAATTTTTAGACGCATGCTGGTTATACGCAGACAAGGAAAAAATTAGTAAACTTTATATGTGTCCTGTCGTTATGTCAACTACCTATGGTGAGCGTGAGGGAAAATTAAATCTTGCTACTGCATGGGAAATTCTTGGGGGATTGCCATGCAGCGGGATCTGCGGTTATATTGCGGATACGGTGACTTTAGAAATGAATGAGGATTATTCAAAACTCATTGAAAAAAAGGCCGAAAGTATGTATCGTACTATTCATCAAAAACTGCCGAATTTTCCAGCGAGCAATCAGGCGGTAAAACAAAAGATAGCCATAACAAAAAATATTGATTTAACGCCTCAGGAATCCGAGCAGTTGTCTCAATATGCGGCTGATGACAGATATGTAAAACGTCAAAAGGAAGATATTCAAGAATTAGCAAGTATATTTAAAGATTTGATGGAAACAAAAGAAACAGATGACGGATTAGAGTTTGTTCCGGATTTAGAAAGCCATTTCGTACCACAGTCAGGCTTAAAGGTTACTTATAAATTTGTGATCGAAGGTAAAAAAAAGCCGCTTATTGTTCAAGTAAATAATGGAGAACTTAAATGCTTTTATGGTACGGTAGAAAAACCGGAAGTTGAACTGCAGATTACAAAAGAGACTATGCAGGATATCATAGCTTCAAGAATGACATTTCAAAGAGCTTTTATGTCCGGTGAGATGAAATTAAAAGGTGATTTTAAAATATTAAGGGCATTGGATCAAATTTTTGTGTTTTCGAAAGCGGGAGAATTAAATTTATAATCAGTTTTACTGGTTGTTTCCAACGTTTGATGCCGACACCATGGCCGATAAGATTGAGAAGTTGAAAGGGGTATAGTTGAGATGAAAGATAGCGATTGTATTTTTTGTAAAATAGCAAACGGAGAGATTCCTTCTAAAACGATTTATGAGGATGAAAATTTTCGGGTGATTTTGGATCTGGCGCCGGCAACCAAAGGGCATGCGTTAATACTTCCTAAGGAACATTATAAAGATTTATTTGAATTGCCTGAAAATATAGCGTCGAATGTAATAGTATTAGCGAAAAAACTTGCGACAGAGATGAAAGAAAAACTGGGATGCGACGGATTTAACATTATGCAGAATAGCGGGGAGACGGCTGGGCAGACAGTCTTTCATTTTCATATGCATTTAATCCCTAGATATAAAGGGGACCGTCAAAAGATCGAATGGGAGAAAAAAGAACCGAGTCAGGAAGAACTGGAGGCTGTCAGAAAACAGATCGTAGAACAATAAAGGTTAATATATAAGGAATCATTAGAAAAGAAATGTGAATATATCATTCCTGAATATTGAAAGGAACTTATTTTTGGCGGGAAAGAATTCATAAAAAGAAAGTTTTACTGTCAGGACTGCTGATCGGTGTGTCCCAAGATACGCAAGGGGGTATAGTATTGAGAACAATTCAAGTAGAAGAAATTATAAAAAGTATCAAAGAAATGTGTATTGAGGCAAATCATTTTCTTTCACCGGATATGGATACCGCAATGAAAAATGCGATGGAAACGGAAAAGGCGACGCTGGGAAGGCAGATTCTTGGTCAATTGCAGGATAATTTAAAAATTGCAGGAGAAAAAATGATACCGATTTGTCAGGATACTGGAATGGCAGTTATTTTTATGGAGATCGGTCAAGAGGTCCATTTTGAAGGCGGAGATTTAGAAGCGGCAATAAATGAAGGAGTAAGGCAGGGATATGTGGAGGGCTATTTGCGTAAATCGGTAGTAAGTGACCCCCTTATTAGAGAAAATACAAAAGATAATACGCCTGCGGTCATACATTATCAGATAGTAAGCGGCGATCGGGTCAGCATAACGGTTGCTCCCAAAGGATTTGGCAGCGAGAACATGAGCCGTATATTTATGTTGAAGCCGTCAGACGGAATGGAAGGTGTAAAAGAAGCAATTTTGGCAGCGGTGAAAGAGGCCGGACCCAATGCCTGTCCACCGATGGTTATAGGCGTAGGCATAGGGGGAACTTTTGAAAAGTGCGCATTGATGGCTAAGCAGGCTTTAACCCGTCCTGTTGGTTTACATTCAGATATTTCGTATGTAGCTCAAATGGAAGAGGAAATGTTGAGCTTAATTAACAGTACAGGAATCGGTCCCGGCGGCCTTGGAGGGACAACAACGGCATTGGCTGTCAATATTAATACATATCCGACACACATTGCAGGATTGCCGGTCGCGGTTAATATATGCTGCCATGTGAACCGCCATGTTGTAAGAACGATTTAAGAATTTTTTAGTTACAGCCATCGTTACGCCGTAGAAATCCGCCTTACGGATGAAAGGATATATTATGTAGTTTTACTAAATATCAATAACACACTACGCTGGTTATAAAGAAGAATGGATGGAGAGTTGTTATGGAGAGACATGTGGCAGCGCCTTTAAGCGCTCAGGATATAAATGAATTAAAAGCCGGAGACTATGTATATATTAGCGGAACGATATATACGGCAAGAGATGCCGCACATAAAAGGATGGATGAGGCGTTAAAACATGGAGAAAATCTTCCGTTAGATTTAGAAAATAATATCATATATTATATGGGGCCGTCTCCGGCGAGAGACGGGAGACCGATAGGATCTGCCGGGCCAACCACGGCAAGCCGAATGGATAAATATGCACCTGCATTATTGGATTTGGGACTAAAGGGAATGATTGGAAAGGGAAAACGCTCTGATTCTGTAAAAGAAGCTATTATAAGAAACGGTGCGGTGTATTTTGCGGCGGTAGGCGGTGCCGGAGCTTTGCTGGCACAGTCGATTAAGTCATCCGAAGTAATTGCATATGATGATTTAGGTACAGAGGCTATTAGAAAATTAGAGGTGGAAAACTTCCCCGTAATCGTTGTAATCGATGCGGAAGGAAGGGATCTTTATCAAAGTGCGATAAAAGAATTTTGTACTTTAAAATAAATGGATTGACAAAAGTGCTGACGTTATGTATAATAACACTTGCGTCAGGCAAAGGACGTCCAATAAAATATTGGTAGAGGATAAGTTCAGACGATGGAGAAATACTCAAGAGGCTGAAGAGGCGCCCCTGCTAAGGGTGTAGGTCGTTTACGCGGCGCGAGGGTTCAAATCCCTCTTTCTCCGCTCTATTCTAATCAAGCGTTGCGCTTAGGGAATCTCATCTATGCAGAGATTTTTTTGCCGCAAAAGATGTAGAAAAGAATAGAAAAAAGCTGTTGACAAATACGAATCCGGTGTGCTAATATAAAAGTCCACCGCGTAAACAGCGGCACGGCATTCCGAAGAAAAAATGGAAAAAGCCAAAAAAACCTGTTGACAAATAAAAAGATGTATGCTATGATAAATGAGTTGCGTCTGAGAGAAAAGATACAGCAGGAACAGCAAAAAAAGCAGGAGGACTCCGGTCCCCTACAGGTGAAAGCCCTGACGGACCTTGACAAATAAACAGTAATGCAACCCTGAATATTCCAGACAGGAAGGGATCCGGAAGAGGAGCCTGACTGTCAGAAAAATTCAGAAGAACGGTATCGGAGGCATCCTGAAAGGGAGGCCGGAAGATACAACCTAAAAAACAGTAAAGCCAGTTGAACTGGAAGGGACAAATGAAAATGAGAGTTTGATCCTGGCTCAGGATGAACGCTGGCGGCGTGCTTAACACATGCAAG
>OFFD01001207.1_pt1 | contig 16507 bp, 15 predicted proteins | sample 1521291 | NCBI WGS metagenome assembly OFFD01 (sample SAMEA3504103, study PRJEB24116) | mouse gut metagenome | biome: mouse gut; feature: mouse-associated habitat; material: faeces | place: Denmark | collected 2011 | reverse complement strand
TGGCAACAATTCTAAAAATTTTTACAATCTTTACCCATCATGTCTACATTCTCTTCATCGGATAGCAAGCGCAAAAAGCGGCACCGTAAGCTGCATCCACAGCTTACGGTGCCTAATTATCATTTAACCAAATCCAAACAAAAATTCTTTAGCTATCAAGAATCTTCCTTTGACTTATTCCCTGCGGTAGACAGGCTTCATGTCATACGAGAGCATGGCGAGAGAGAAGCCCCAGTAGATAAATGCAAGTGAGGTAAGGAAGCTTGTCATGGCCATATCCTGAACCCAGCCGGCTTCAATAAAGAAGAATCCGATGAGCATAAGGAGAATACCATTGACGAGATAGAGCCACCAGTAGCGACGACCACTCTGCTGTACGGAACTGCAGATAGCACTGATGCCCCAGAATATGAAGATGAAGGCAATGAAGTAAGGGAATACCATTTCCGAAAGAACGATGCTACGCACCATGAGGAAACCGATGAACATGTCGATGATACCACCGGCGAGCCACCATCCCCAGCCCTTACCTCTGTCAGGTCCGGAAGAAACAAGGAGTTGAACGATGCCGACCAATACCAATAGCCAGCCAAATATCTGCGAAGCAACTGCGTAACCGGCCACCGGCCAGAACCAATATGCGAAACCACAGATTACCATAAGGATACCTGCTAACAGGACAACCCACCAATAGCGGGTCTGACCCCAGAATTTAGAAATTAGCGCTTTCATAACGACTTATTTTAATAAGTTAATAGTTGAACTTTTTAATTTTCTATTTTTCTCAAGTAGTTGAAGCGAGAATGAGACTGTCATGCTGTCAACATCCCTCGTTATCATCTGCTGTATTAGAATAACATCTGATTCATTAAATTTGTTGAAACATTCCTAAACTGTTTTCACTGAAAATATGGAAGTTAATATAATGGGGGGACAAATGGCCGGCAGAATAGCCATGAGTTATTCTACTGACACCGAATCGGGGACGGAAACCTCATCAGCATCACCAAGATATCGCTTCACGAGCTCAGAGTACTGCTCAGTGGTCTTGAATCGACGCATCTGGGCATCAAGGGTGTCAGCCAATGCCTTTCTGTTCTTATTGACGACCCACGACTGAAATTGAGTGAATGACACTGGAGTGGAGATATCCACATCAGGGTACTCCTTAGCCAACCTGCGCGCCAAACCTTCGTTCACCACGGCTCGTGGCACTTCACCAAGCGCTGTCAGCATGAAGAGCTGCTCGGCACTATGGAGCGAATCCTGACGCAACGGAATCTCGTCGCCAATCTCACGTGACAGGTTTTCGAGACGTTCAGCCGCAGGGGATCCTGCCACCACCCATACCGGCTTACCCGCGAGATCGAGCTGCGAACGCAGTGTCGTGTCGCGGCTTATAAGCACCTGCTTGTCAAGATAAACAGGCTCCGTGAAGCGGAAATTATCCCTCTGCGAGGCTGTGACAGGGATATCTGAGATCACCACGTCATACTTCCCCTTCTCAAGGTCAGTAAGAGCCTCCTGCACAGAAGCCACAGGATAGAACTTAACTTTGTAGCCATACATCGACGCCATCTCCTTCATCATCTCATAGTTGAATCCGCCCAACGTATCACCGTAGCGGTAAATAGACATAGGAGAATAGTCAATGGCCACATTTATTGTATCACCCCTGCCCCTTACGAATTCATAACCGTTATGCGCCACAGGGGACGAACATTCCCTCACCGACACCAATATGCCTACGGCAATCAGCGTCAATGACAGGATCAGGCTGCCACGCGGGCCTTTGAACAATTGTTGAAAGAAGTTGGGTTTACTATTTTTTTCAGATGCCATAAAAGTCAGTCATTATATATTCAATTAAATATATAACAACTGACTTTCGACAAATCTTTATGCAAGTGACCTAATTATTGAAATCCACGGCCACACCCATCTGGAAACGACGTGGATTGAGCGGATAGTGAGGCATGGAGAAATAGTCATTGCCACCGAACATTCCCTGGTTGACATGCGAGAATAGCACATAGAATCGCGCCCGCGACAGCTTCATGTTGATATACGCATTCATGAAGGGATAATTACCGCAGTCAATCTCACGCTGATTATAGAACGCCATAGTCGACGGTTGATAGCCCGGGGCCTTATATTTACTGTAATAATTCAAATCGACACCAAACTGCACCTGAAGCACCTTAGCAATGCGGAACATCAGATAGAGATTGGAGTAGACCGCAAACTTCGGAATCGGGATAACGGTCTCATCGGAAGATGTCTGGTAGATGAGCGTATTGCGCCAGTTCAACGCCCTGAACCGGAAATCCTGCTGCAGCTGCGCCGTGAATACCTGTACATTTCCGCCATGCTGTGTAGGGAGCGCATCCGAATTAAAGTAGATATAGTTCTGCACATTCTCCACACCTACATTGATGTTAGTGCTAGTGTGCGGAATGTCGAGCACACCGCCGAATCTCACCCTGCGGATTTTACCGAAGTCATTCTCCCAAATGAAGTGATTGGAGAAATAATGATTCATGAGATATGGAGCACTCTTGTTGCTGAAATGACCATAGCCTGTAATCGACACAGTGTCACCCAGCAGACGGATATGGGTCGACACCTTACCATCGGCAATAACCTCGCCCGCTGCCGGCCCTATGAGCCCGATCTTAGCTGTGGCTTCATAGTTGAGCAGACTCCCTTGCTGTTTGGTGAGCTGTGCACCTACATAGAGAAGATTCTCTGTAGCTTTCGGAGCCACTTTGGTGTCATAAGGATAAGGTGTCAGCACATCCGGACGGTCCTCCCCGGCAATAGGAATTGAATCCTCTGTCTGATTATATTTACGCAATTCATGCGTGATGAATGCCGCAAGTCCGGCTTTGGCATATTTATTGAACCCTTCGAGCAACGACACTCCAAGAGTGTTCTGCATCGAGGAATAGGAGGTATAGTCACGCGTACCGGTAGCCGACACATAATGATTCTCCCAAAAATCAGCCTCTTCCTGAGCATTAGTGTTGGTGAAGCGATGAGATGATGTCTTATAGTCAAAAGTCCATATAAAGCTTGACACCGGCACATATTCCCTGCCTACCACAGAGTCAGTGTCATCCTTTATATCTCTCCAGAATCCCACCTTATAGCGATGATTCATGTAGAACTGCTTTGCCTTAACACGGTTATGTGATGCCGTGAGGTTTGTGGGAATCGATTTCGAGTTTATGCTCGACACACCACCCTGCAGTTCCGCCGGGTCAAGAATATACAGGTCATCCGTAATACCCCCATTCTCTTTATTAAGCATGTTCGAGATATTAAAGAATCCCTGAAACTCATAACGGTCACCGGTGTATGAGCCTGAGAGTCCCCAGGTGAACCCCTTTGCAGCCTGATAGTTATAGCTGCCTTTCGAATAGGGATAGTTGAACACGGCACCGATCTGGCCTCGCCGTGAGAAATTGCCCGAGAAAAGCATCCTCAGGTAATCCTGTGCCGTCTCGCGTCCGCCACCGGTATTATAACTGACATGAGTCATCGGGATGCGGGTATTGAAAAACCTCATGCTCTCGAGACTTGGTAGCCACGCCGACTTGGCATCTCTGAAAAAAAAGTCGCTCATGGGCTCTCGCTGCATGAATATCATGTTCTGCCCCACCGAACCTTGATTGCCGGTGGTTGCGAACGCCGGAGATATGGCAGATGGGATGGCACCCTGATAATAGTTGTAAAGCAGTGTATCCATCGGAGCCTCCTCACGGAGTCCGAGAGGCGAAAGCAGTCGCCAGGCATAGGAGGTTGACTCTTCGGGGTCGGCGGCATTAACCAATGTGGACCCACAGAGTAATATCGTGATGTAAAGGAATAAATACCGTTTCATAATCGGCTACAAAGTTAAGCAAAATCAACGCAATATCCACCAATACAACCCTATAAAACTTCTTAAAGGTATAGGGACAAAAAAAATTACCCGTCATCACGACGAATAATCTTCTTACCTTAAATCTAATACCATGAAAAACTGATGCAAAGGTAGGGAGAATTTCTGAATCTCCAAATTTTTATGCTTAAAAACATATTATGTTTAACATATTTTTATCATTCTATTATCCAATTAACATATATTTGTAATTATCTTTCAATTTGGCAGTTTTTGCCCGAATCACCTCCTACATGCAGATAGACAAAAAAACAGTCGCCAATCTTGGTTTCAAGACTGGCGACCTTAAGTCGATATGAGCTATAGGACGAAGGGATGATATTTATTCCCACTCGATTGTTGCCGGTGGCTTGGAAGAGATATCATAGCAAACGCGGTTTACGCCACGCACTTTATTGATGATATCGTTGCTGACCTTAGCCATGAAATCGTAAGGCAGATGCGCCCAGTCGGCAGTCATTGCATCGGTGGAGGTTACGGCACGGAGCGCGATGGCACGTTCATAGGTACGCTCGTCGCCCATCACTCCAACGCTCTGCACAGGGAGGAGAATCGCGCCGGCCTGCCATACTTTGTCATAAAGATCCCAGTCGCGGAGCCCCTGGATGAAGATATCATCGGCATCCTGAAGTATGCGCACTTTTTCGGGGGTGATATCACCAAGAATACGCACAGCAAGTCCCGGTCCGGGGAAAGGATGACGCTTGATAAGATGGTCGGGCATGCCAAGCTGACGGCCCACAGCACGTACCTCATCCTTGAAAAGAAGTCGCAGAGGTTCACATAGCTTGAGATTCATCTTTTCAGGAAGGCCACCTACATTGTGATGACTTTTGATAGTAGTGCCTGTGATTGAGAGCGACTCTATGCAGTCGGGATAGATGGTGCCCTGGGCAAGCCATTTCACATCCTTGATTTTGTGAGCCTCTTCGTCAAATACATCAATGAAACCCTTGCCGATAATCTTACGCTTACGCTCCGGCTCGGTGACACCTGCCAGCTCGCTGAAGAACTTCTCCGATGCATCAACGCCTATTACATTTAGGCCAAGGCATTCATAATCATGCAACACATTCTTGAACTCGTTCTTGCGCAGCATGCCGTGGTCGACGAAAATACAGGTGAGATTCTTACCTATGGCCCGGTTCAGCAACACTGCTGCCACAGACGAATCGACTCCACCACTCAAGCCGAGCACCACCTTGTCGTCGCCAAGCTGTTCACGCAGCTGTGCCACAGTTGATTCAATAAACGATTCAGCTGACCAATCCTGCTTACCGCCACAGATATCCACCACAAAATTGCGCAGCAGCTGTGTGCCATGCTCCGAATGGTATACCTCCGGATGAAACTGCACACCCCAAGTCTTCTCTCCGTCAACCTGATAAGCGGCAATAGCAACCTTGTCAGTGGAAGCGATGATACTGAAATCGTCAGGTATAGATGTGATAGTATCGCCATGGCTCATCCACACCTGTGACCCGACGGGGATATTATTGAACAAAGGATTCTGAGTGTCGATTTTAGTGAGATGCGCACGGCCATATTCCCTTGAAGGAGCCGGCTCCACGCTTCCTCCTGCCGTATAAGCTATGAACTGGGCTCCATAGCAGATGCCAAGCACCGGCAGATGACCGCGCAGACGGTCGAGCTCGGTCTTGAAAGCCTTGTCATCATAGACCGAGAATGGAGATCCCGAGAGGATTACCCCGATGACCGAAGGGTCATCATAGGGAAACTTATTGTAGGGTAGAATTTCGCAATACTCGCCCAGTTCACGCACACGTCGCCCGATAAGCTGCGTGGTCTGCGAGCCGAAGTCGAGAATGATAATTTTTTCCTGCATATAAAGAATGTGTGAAACGATTAAAGAACTTTGGGTGCAAAGGTAGTGATTATTCACCGATTTTCAGAACTCTTTAATAGTGATTTTTAGAATCTGTTTAAAAATTTTATGGCTAATTTTCAAACTGACTCTTAGCGTGTTTGGGAAATTTATCGTAATTTTGCATCCCCAAATCAGGACCCTATGCAGCAGATAAAACTATTCCTTACCGATGTGGACGGCACGCTAACCGACGGTGGCATGTACTACACCGCCCAGGGGGAGGCGATGAAGAGATTCAACGCCCATGACGGCATGGGGCTCCAGCTGATGCAGAGATCGGGGGTGAAAGTAGGCATTATCACAAGCGAGACCACCGGGATAGTGACCAGCAGAGCCCAAAAACTGAAACTCGACTACCTCGTACAGGGAAAGCGTGACGGAGGGAAACTGGCAGCTGCGTTGGAAATATGCGGTAGCCTCGGCATCGACATGTCAGAGGTCGCTTATATTGGCGACGATGTCAACTGCGCTGACCTCCTGAAACATGTCGGCATCGCAGCATGCCCTGCCGACGCCATGCCTCCGGTAAAAGCCATCCCTGGCATCCGCATCATGTCACTGAAAGGAGGCCAAGGGTGCGTGAGGGAATTCATAGACGAATTACTCTCCTGAGCATCCTCGGACGCAGCAGATCATTATCCATAACAATCCAACAAAAATCATAACAGCGAATGGCTAAAGAAGTAAAAATATCCGTGACGTTCATGCTCCTGGCAGTGACATTCTGCGTATGCCTCATCGTGAGCAATCTCATGGAAATAAAGACCGTTGACCTCGGCCCTCTCACCATCACGGCCGGAGTTATCGTCTTCCCCATCTCATATATCCTTAACGACTGTATTGTAGAAGTGTATGGTTTCAGCAAAGCCAGACTTGTGATATGGCTCGGCTTCGGCATGAACCTGCTCGTGTCGCTGCTGCTCCAGATAGGCGTATGGCTACCCGGCGCCGACTCGTGGACCGGACAAGAGGCTATGTCCCTGATATTCGGAGCGGTGCCGCGCATCTTCGCTGCAAGCTTCATAGCTTTTCTTTGCGGGTCGATGGTCAATGCCTATGTGATGTCGAAAATGAAAGTGGCTTCGGGAGGGCGTGGCTTCTCTATGCGCGCCATCGCTTCAACCGTATGGGGCGAAGGGGTCGACTCCATGATATTTTTTCCGATAGCCTTCGGAGGAGTCCTCGCCTGGAGCGAAATAGGCATGCTGATAATCACACAGACATTCCTGAAAACCATCTACGAGATCATCATACTCCCTGTCACCATACGCGCTGTGAAATTTCTCCGCGACCATGAGGGAGGCGATGTTACAGATACGCCTCAGACATCTTATAAATGGTGGAAAATCAATGAAATCTGAATCACCCGCCACTTGGGCCGACCAACTCATCGACGGCATATCATGGGTGTGGCTCGACCTTGACGACACGCTCATCGACTTCCATGCCAACTCGGCGATAGCCCTATCTCTACTCTACGAGAGATGTTGCCTGAAGTACTATTTCCGTTCCGAAGAGGAATGGAAAGAATCATACTATGCCCATAACAAACTACTTTGGGAGCGATATAACAGAGGAGAAATCACCCAAAGCCACCTGCGCCTTGACCGCTTCGTCGCCCCAGTGAAGCCGAAATGGACATCATCGCTCACCGAGCTCGAAGAGCTGTCACGCGAAATGGACCCGCTCTACCTCGACCTACTGGCCGAACAGACCAACATGATTCCCGGAGCCGTGGATTTACTGAAGCACCTACGCGCGCGTGATTATAATATAGGTGTGCTCAGCAACGGCTTCACTGACGTACAGCACAAGAAACTGCGCGTCAACGGCCTCGATTCCCTCATCGACATCATGGTGCTCAGCGACGACATAGGAGTGAACAAGCCTGACACCCGGCTTTACGAATATGCCATGAGCAAGGTCCATGAACCCGATCCGGGACGCCACATCATGATAGGCGACAACCCTGACACTGACATAAAAGGAGCCATCGATGCCGGATGGAAAGCCATCCTCCTTGACCCCTCGGCTCCCGAAGGACTGTCGGCCGCCGACCGACATGCCGTCACCTCATCGCTCACCAAAATCACACATCTCTTTTGAGATAAGTTCCAGAGCTTAACTCACTTTACATGCAATCAGCCTTATTTTCAAGGCTAAAGTGGTGACAAAGTGAAATTTAAGCAAAATTTTAGCAAAAACATAGTTGTTAATTCAAAAAAAGTTCCGATATTTGCACTTGCAAAAAATGAGCGGCCCTCCCGACCGCAACATCAAAGATATTAACCAATTATATAAAACTCATAACAGTAATGACTAAAGCCGACATTGTCAACGAGATTTCAAAATCTACCGGTATCGACAAAGCCAACGTACTTGAGACCATCGAGAAATTCATGGAGACCGTAAAGGAATCTCTTGCTCATGGTGAAAATGTATATCTCCGTGGTTTTGGTAGCTTCATCATCAAGGTGCGCTCTGAAAAAACTGCCCGCAACATCTCCAAGAACACCACTATCATCATCCCCGAACACCGCATTCCCGCTTTCAAGCCCGCCAAGGTGTTCATGGAAGAGGTAAAAGAGATTAAGGAAGAGGCTTAAAATTTACTCCCTCCACACATCTTTGACGGCTCCCCGGAGCCATTTAAAGCAAAACAAATCAACTTATTTCTAATCAATAATAATTCCAACTATGCCAAGCGGAAAGAAAAGAAAAGGCCACAAGATGGCAACCCACAAGCGTAAAAAACGTCTTCGCAAAAACCGTCATAAGAAAAAATAATACGTTTCTTGCGTAACAGCGTTAAGACACACGAAGAACAAACTCTGGAAGGTTAACAGCTTGGTCCTGAAAGGTTTGTTCTTTGCGTTGTTAACGCAATCCCATCGAAGACAGCCGAAAGGCTTCTCCCTCTCGGCACACAAAAGCAAATAAATTCAAGTTAAATGAAAAGTGAACTAATTGTAGACGTTCAGCCCAACGAGGTGTCAATCGCCTTGCTTGAGGACTCGCGACTCGTCTCTCTGCAGAAGGAGTCGCGCAACATCGCCTACGCAGTTGGTGACATATACCTGGCCAAGGTAAAAAAACTGATGCCAGGACTCAATGCCGCCTTCGTAAACGTGGGCTACGAAAAGGACGCTTTTCTTCACTACTTGGATCTCGGTTCTCAATTCTCTTCCTACTCATCTTTCCTGAAGACGGCGCTGATCGACAAAAAGCCCGACCCTTCAGTGTCGAAAATCAAACGCCTGCCCGACATCGACAAACACGGCACAATAACCGACGTGCTCCAGCCGGGCCAGGAACTGATGGTGCAGATAGTCAAGGAGCCTATATCCTCAAAAGGCCCGCGTCTCACCACAGAAATCACATTCACAGGCCGATATATGGTTCTGATGCCTTTTGGCGACAAAATATCAATATCCCAGAAGATCAAGACCACAGAAGAGAAACTGCGCCTGCGCCAGCTCATAGAGAGTATCCGCCCAAAAAACTTCGGGATCATCATACGCACCTCGGCCGAGGGTAAAAGCGTACGCGAACTCCACCATGAGCTCAAAACCCTTCTCAGATGCTGGGAGGAAACCGTGGCTAAAGCTCAGAAAGCCACCGCCCCGGCACTCATTTTCGAAGAGGAAAGCCGCATCGTCGGTATGCTCCGCGATGTGTTCAGCCCCACCTACGAAAGCATCCATGTCAATGACAAGGAGATTTTCGGCCAAATTTCAAAGTATGTCAATCTCATTGCGCCTGAAAGCAAGGACATAGTAAAACTCTACGAGAGCGACACCCCTATTTTTGACCACTTCAACGTCACACGCCAGATAAAATCATCATTCGGCAAAACCGTATCATTCAAATCTGGCGCATACGTAATCATCGAGCACACAGAGGCTCTCCATGTCATAGATGTAAACTCCGGCAACCGCTCAAAAGCAGCCCCCGACCAGGAGAGCAACGCTCTCGAAGTCAACCTCAGGGCAGCCGACGAGATCGCCCGACAGCTGCGCCTGCGCGATATGGGCGGCATCATCGTCATCGACTTCATCGACATGAACAAGGCGGAACACCGCCAGAAGCTCTATGAACACATGCGCGAGGTGATGGCCAATGACAGAGCCCGCCACAACATCCTGCCACTGAGCAAATTCGGGCTCATGCAGATCACCCGCCAGCGTGTCCGTCCGGCACTCGACATCATCACCTCAGAGGAATGTCCCTCATGCCACGGCAAAGGGGAAGTGCAACCTTCGCTTCTTTTTACCGACACTCTCCACGAAAAGCTCGATTACCTTGTCAATACCTTAAAGGTAAAGCACTTCATTCTCTACGTACATCCCTATGTGGCGGCCTACATCAAGAAAGGGTTACCATCTCTCTACCGCAAGTGGCAGCTCGAATTCGGTTTCGGCTTCCGCCTTGTCGCAGACCAATCACTTGCCTATCTCCAATACAAGGTCCTCGACAGAGACCACAACGAGATAGACCTAAAGGAAGAAAAAGACGTTGACTCCTCGGCCACAAAGTCAAAGTCAAGAGCAAAGAACCGCTCCAAAGAAGAATAGCAAACACACTATCACCAGATTATCGCCCTCCCCAAGTGCCATCACAGTGCCGGGGAGGGCGTTTTTATGTTGTAAAACATACCTGCCCCGGTCATTCGTTTCCCTTAATCTTACTAACTTTGTCTCAACTATATTCGCATAAAAGCATATCACGAATCAACATCATGAAACTACAAAACTTAGCCCCGGCACTCCTCGTTCTCCTTCCTTTCATATCCGGTTGCCAAAGCAACAACAGACACGCTGACACACAGCTGACCAAATCAGGGCTGAATCCAGAAAATTTCAATGCCGAAATCGACGGTAAATCCACCGCACTGTTCACCCTCACAAATGATAACGGCATGGAAGCAGCCATCACCAATTACGGCGGACGCATCGTCTCACTCATGGTCCCTGACCGTGACGGTAAGTTCCGTGACGTGGTGCTCGGATTCGACAGCATAGCCGACTATTTCCCTGAAAACAACCAGACAGATTTCTGCGCCTCGATAGGCCGCTATGCCAATCGCATCGACCACGGACGCTTGGTAATAGATGGCGACACAATCCAGCTTCCTGTCAACAATTTCGGCCACTGCCTGCACGGCGGACCTACCGGATGGCAATATCAGGTATATGAAGCCAACCAGCCGAATGACTCCGTCCTGATCCTCACTATGCACTCACCCGACGGCGACAACAATTTCCCGGGAAATGTCACAGCTACTGTAACTTACTCCTTATCGCACGACAACACCCTCTACATATCATATAGCGCCACCACTGACCGTCCTACAGTGATCAACATGACGAACCATGCGTATTTCACTCTTTCGGGCGACCCCACCGCCACGGTCAACGATGATATCCTCTACATAAACGCATCCTCATTCACCCCTGTGGACTCCACTTTCATGACCACAGGTGAAATTCTGCCTGTGGCAGGCACCCCAATGGACTTCACTTCAGCCAAGCCCATCGGGACCGACATAGCCAACACCAGCTATGATCAAATAAAAAACGGCAACGGCTATGACCACAACTGGATACTCGACACGAAAGGTGACATCGACACCCCGGCTGCCATACTGACATCTCCGGCAAGCGGAATCACACTGACAGTGTATACTGACGAGCCAGGCATCCAGTTCTACTCAGGCAATTTCCTTGACGGGACTATCACAGGCAAGAAGGGTATCGTCTACCCCCAGCGTGCGGCCCTCTGCCTTGAGACCCAACATTATCCCGACAGCCCGAACAAACCTGAGTGGCCATCCACGACACTGCGCCCAGGCGAAACCTACAAGAGTCACACCGCATTCAAATTCGGCATATCGACCGACGCAAACGCAGTTCCGGAGAAGTGAGTCTCACCCATTACTCAAACGTATATCTGCACATAGATGTAATTATCCTCAAAATAATCGCACTTTAACATCCGTATTGAATCAACATAACCTACAATAATCGCAATTTAAAATGGCATTTCTTGACTGGCTCGTAATCGGCATTTTTGCCCTCGCGCTTATTGGCGTCATCGTATGGGTGATGCGCCAAAAACAGAACAACGCCGCAGACTATTTCCTTGGAGGCAAAGATGCCACCTGGATAGCCATAGGCGCATCAATTTTCGCTTCAAACATCGGTTCTGAACACCTCATAGGCCTCGCCGGTTCCGGCGCTTCGTCCGGCATGGCGATGGCTCACTGGGAAATACAAGGATGGATGATATTGCTCCTCGGATGGGTCTTTGTTCCGTTCTATTCCCGCTCCATGGTCTACACCATGCCTGAATTCCTTGAGAAACGTTATAACCCGCAGTCACGCACCATCCTTTCGGCCATATCGCTCATCAGTTATGTGCTCACCAAAGTCGCCGTGACTGTTTACGCCGGGGGCCTCGTGTTCCAACAGGTGTTCGGCATCGACACCCTGTGGGGCATCGACTTCTTCTGGATTGCAGCTATCGGCCTGGTACTTATTACCGCGCTATACACCATATTCGGAGGTATGAAATCAGTGCTCTACACCTCTGTGCTTCAAACCCCGATCCTGCTTCTCGGCTCGCTCATCATCCTTGTGCTCGGACTAAAGGAATTAGGTGGCTGGGACGAAATGATGAAGATATGCAGCAGCGTGGAGGTCAACGAGTATGGCGACCACATGACCAACCTCATCCGCAGTAACGGCGATCCAAACTTCCCATGGCTCGGCGCACTCATCGGCTCGGCTGTAATCGGCTTCTGGTACTGGTGTACCGACCAGTTCATAGTGCAGCGTGTGCTTTCGGGCAAAAATGAGCAGGAAGCTCGCCGAGGCACCATCTTCGGAGCATACCTCAAACTTCTGCCTGTGTTCCTCTTCCTGATTCCAGGCATGATCGCCTTCGCTATCCATCAGCAGTCCATAGCAGCCGGTGGAGAAGGATTTCTCCCGATGCTCGCCAACGGAAATGTCAACTCTGACGCAGCCTTCCCCACCTTGGTGGCCAAACTGCTTCCCGCCGGTGTCAAGGGTCTGATCGTCTGCGGTATCCTCGCTGCTCTCATGTCGTCATTGGCATCACTTTTCAACTCCTCGGCAGCGCTGTTCACCATCGACTTCTACCAACGATTCCGTCCCGACACCGATCCCAAGAAACTGGTGCGCATCGGTCAGGCTGCCACAGTGGTCATCGTCGTCCTCGGCATCCTTTGGATTCCCATCATGCGCTCCATGGGCGACGTACTTTATAAATATCTTCAGGAAGTCCAGTCAGTGCTCGCCCCCGGCATCGCAGCTGCATTCCTTCTGGGTGTGTGCTGGAAACGCACATCTGCCCAGGGCGGCATGTGGGCGCTCATAGCAGGCCTCGTCATCGGCCTCACCCGACTTGGTGCAAAAATCTATTATGAGAACGCATCGGTAATACCAGGCGGAGATGAAAGCAATCTCTTCCAGTATCTGTTCTACGACGTCAACTGGCTCTTCTTCTGTGGTTGGATGCTCGTGTTCTGCCTGCTTGTCGCCTTCGTTGTCAGCCTCTTCACCAAAGCGCCAGAGCCTCAGAAGATACAGGGCCTCGTGTTCGGCACCTCTACCCCTGAGCAGGTTGCGGCCACTCGCGCAAGCTGGAATCACTGGGATGTCATCAACACAGTCATTATCCTCGGAATCACTGTGGCATTCTACATATATTTCTGGTAACCGACAGACAATATTGAACAACACAACTATCGAACTTAACACATCGAAATAATGCTCGAAGAATTAAAAGAAAAAGTATATAAAGCCAACATGGACCTCGTGCGCCATGGGCTTGTAATCTTCACATGGGGAAATGTCTCAGGTATCGACCGAGAGAAAGGCCTCGTGGTCATAAAGCCAAGCGGGGTCGACTATGAGTCAATGCGCCCTGAGGACATGGTCGTTGTCAGCCTCACCACCGGCGAGGTTGTGGAAGGATCGTTGAGACCGTCGTCCGACACACCGACCCATCTTGCCATCTACCGAGCCTTCCCTGAAGTTGGTGGCGTGGTACACACCCATTCCACTTATGCCACAGCGTGGGCCCAGGCCGGAATCGACCTCCCGAACATAGGCACTACCCACGCCGACTATTTCCACAAGGCCATCCCATGCACCGCCGACATGAGCGAAGTGGAAGTCAAGGGTGATTATGAACTCGAAACCGGCAACGTGATAGTGCGCCGCTTTGAAGGGATGAACCCCATGCACACCCCCGGTGTTTTAGTTAAGAACCACGGTCCCTTCACCTGGGGCAAAACCCCGGCAGAGGCCGTACACAACGCCGTGGTGCTTGAGCAAGTGGCTAAAATGGCATCAATAGCCTATACAATCAACCCTAAGCTCACCATGAACCCACTGCTTATCGAGAAGCACTTCTCACGCAAGCACGGCCCAAATGCCTATTACGGTCAAAAATGACCATCAACCTAATACTCTAAGAATCATAAACATCCTTAAATAACACTAAAAACGCGAAACCATGTATTCAAACTATGAAATATGGTGGGTGACCGGTGCTCAGCTCCTCTACGGAGGCGACGCAGTGGTCGCTGTCGACGCCCACTCAAAAGAAATGGTCGACGGCCTCAACAATTCAGGCAACCTCCCGGTCAAAGTTGTGTATAAAGGCACAGCCAACTCCTCTAAGGAGGTAGAAGATGTGATGAAGGCGGCCAACAATGATCCCCGCTGCGCAGGTATCATCACTTGGATGCACACTTTCTCACCTGCCAAGATGTGGATTCACGGTCTGAAGATATTAAGCAAGCCTCTCCTGCATTTCCATACCCAGTACAACGCAGAAATCCCCTGGGACACAATGGACATGGACTTCATGAATCTCAACCAAAGTGCCCACGGCGACCGAGAATTCGGGCATATCTGCGCCCGCATGCGTGTGCGCCGCAAAGTGGTGACCGGTTACTGGAAAGACACCGAGACACAGCAACGTATAGCCGTGTGGCAGCGCGTATGCGTAGGCTGGGCCGATGCACAGGACATGCGCATAATCCGCTTTGGCGACCAGATGAACAATGTAGCCGTGACCGACGGTGACAAGGTCGAAGCTGAGATCCGACTCGGATATCATGTAGACTACATGCCGTTCAGCGCTGTAATGCCCTACTTCGACGCTATCAAGGACGAGGATGTGGATGCGCTCGTAGGGGAATATTTCCGCCTCTATGCCCATACACCCGAACTCGAGGACAAGAGCAGTGAAGCCTACCGCAAAGTATGGAATTCGGCAAAAGCCGAACTGACACTGCGCGCTGTGCTCAAGGACAAGGGAGCCAAGGGCTTCACCACCAACTTTGATGACCTCGGCGATGTAAATGTCGACATCACAGGCCGCGGATTTGACCAGATTCCCGGCCTCGCGTCACAGCGACTCATGGCCGAAGGCTACGGCTTCGGAGCTGAAGGTGACTGGAAATCAGCCGCCCTTTACCGCACACTGTGGGTAATGACACGCGGCATGTCGGGCGGATGCTCATTCCTCGAAGACTACACCCTCAATTTCGACGGCAAACAGAGTTCCATCCTGCAGGCCCACATGCTTGAAGTGTGTCCCCTTATAGCCGAAGAACGCCCACGTCTTGAAGTCCACTTCCTCGGTATCGGTATACGCAAAACACCTACCGCGCGCCTCGTCTTCACATCTAAACCGGGCAATGGAGTCACTGCCACCGTGGTAGATATGGGCAACCGCTTCCGCCTCATAGTCAACGACGTGGAATGCATCAAGTCCAAACCGCTGCCCAAGCTTCCGGTGGCTTCCGCTCTCTGGATACCGATGCCTAACTTCGAGATCGGTGCCACAGCATGGATCCTGGCCGGCGGGACACACCACTCCTGCTTCTCCTACGACGTCACCCCTGAATTCTGGGAAGATTACGCGGAAATCGCCGGCATAGAAATGGTACACATCGATAAGTCAACCACCATCGAGACATTCAAGAACAATCTTCGTCTCGGCGAGGTGTACTACATGCTTAATAAATCGCTCTATCTGTAATGTCCATGGATTCAGCCGCTAAAACCATAATCGAGGAAGGCAAGGCAATCCTTGGCATCGAATTCGGGTCAACCCGCATAAAGGCAGTCCTCACCGACGACAATAACCGCCCGATAGCCCAAGGCTGCCACGAGTGGGAAAACCAGATGGTGGACGGATTGTGGACCTACAGCACCGAGGCCATCTGGTATGGCCTGCAGGATTGCTATGCCAATCTCCGCGCCAATGTGCGCAAGGACTACGACACAGAGATAGAATCGCTCGCCGCCATAGGCATAAGCGCCATGATGCATGGATATATGCCCTTCGGTGCGACAGGTGAAATCCTTGTGCCGTTCCGCACCTGGCGTAACACCAACACCGGCGCCGCAGCAGCGGAACTGTCAAAACTGTTCAACTACAACATCCCTCTGAGGTGGAGCATTTCCCATCTCTACCAAGCCATCCTCAACGGCGAAGAGCATGTAAAGGATATCGAATTCCTTACCACTCTCGCAGGTTATATCCACTGGCAACTTACAGGCGAGAAGGTGCTTGGGGTGGGTGATGCTTCGGGAGATCGGAAGAGCGTCGTGTAGGGAAAGAGTGTAGAT
>OFFD01001196.1_pt1 | contig 16592 bp, 11 predicted proteins | sample 1521291 | NCBI WGS metagenome assembly OFFD01 (sample SAMEA3504103, study PRJEB24116) | mouse gut metagenome | biome: mouse gut; feature: mouse-associated habitat; material: faeces | place: Denmark | collected 2011 | reverse complement strand
ATATGGATCAGCTGATCCATATGCCATATCCTTTATTATATACGGCCAAGCTGTATTAAAAGACCTTACTTCACATTCCTGTGGACTATCTTCCAAACAACAGCGTCATACGGAGGTATCATTGCAGTGAACGGTTCGGAGGATGAGAGAGTCTTAAGATCCGTCTCTCCGGAAAGCAATTCACGCGAAAGAATCTCCCCTTCCGGGATATTCAGCATCTCAAGAGCATGAAGAGGAATATTCACAGCAAGGTCACACGAATCGGACGAGAAATTGACTGCTATCAGCAGAGTGACTCCATCATGGCTACGCATGAACACATACTGCCGGTGAGGATTGAGTGTAGGATTATGGTAATTCACATACATGAGGTCATAGAAACGCCCCTGTGATATTGCCTTCTCACTGTTGCACAGTTTCAGTATGGTGGAATATTTAGCCCTCAGCCAACGCTCTCGCGGAGTGAGAAGAGAGCCGTCAGGGTTACCATTATTATACCATCTGCGCAGAGTCCCTACACTCCAGTAGTCAAATATGGTGGTGCGTCCGTCATAACCGCTGAATCCCTCGGCATCAGTGGCCTGCTCGCCGAGCTCCTGCCCGGCATATATCATCATCGGACCGGTAGATATCATTGAACTTACCACAAGCGACGGTACCACCTTGGCAGGGTCACCGGCATAGAACTTCGACCCGAACCTCTGTTCGTCATGGTTCTCAAGGAAATTAAGCATGTGAGGCTGTATCCCCTCTATTGACTGCCAGCAATTGGTGATTGTGGCGGCAGAGAAGTTGGAGCACTGTATGCCACGGAGGGTATCATACAGATTCACTTTGTCGTAGAGATAGTCGAAACCGCCTGTGAATATGAAATCACGGTACATCGCCACATCATATATCTCAGCAATAAATTTCACATGGGGATATTTGTCCTTGACATTGGGTATCGCCCACTGCCAGAATTCGAGAGGCACCATGAACACCATGTCGCAACGGAATGCATCAATACCTTTCGACGCCCAGAAACGCAGGATATGGAGCATCTTGAACCAGGTGTCGGGAATAGGGTTGTAATGTCCGGTGCCATTATACGGATCACGACCGTAATTGAGTTTTACCGTCTCATACCAGTTGTTGACTCCCGGAAATGCCGAAAAGCAATCGTCGCCGGTCGCCTTGGCAGGAAACTCCACATAAGCTTTCTTTCCCGAACCGAGATCTATAGAGGGGGCAAACAGCTGGCGGGTGATATAGTAATAGTTATTATTGGGAGAGAAGAACATGTCGGCATCGTCATGCGCTCCGAAATCCTCTATACCGGCAGGCGCGGCATCCGAATGGTAGCAGCGGGCAGTGTGGTTAGGTACAAAATCGATTATCACTTCAAGACCGGCGTCATGAGTGCGAGCAACAAGCTCCTCGAATTCACCCATACGGTTATCGACATCCACAGCCAGATCCGGGTCAACGTCATAATAATCCTTTATAGCATATGGAGAACCTGCCTCTCCTTTCACAACATGAGGATTATCGGCAGGGACAATGCCCTTGTCGGTGTAGTCGGTCTTGGTTGCATGCTCTATGATACCTGTATACCATACAGCTGTGACCCCCAGTTCCTTGATACCGGCAAGCACCTTGTCGGTGATTTCGTTCATCTTCCCCACCCCATTCTGAGCTATTGTTCCGTTAGGGACACATTTTTCAGTAGTATTGGTAAACAGACGTGGGAACATCTGATATATGATCGGTTTTCGGTCCATTTTAGTTAAGTTGGTTAAATTGTTCACGTCTTTTTAACATCCGACGGACGCACGAAACCTGCATTAAGCAACGCCAGCATCGTACTGTCGTATCCTGAACGGAACACCCTGTTTATCTCCTTGAGGTTAAATACCTTATATTTTGCAATATCATTGATGCTTATGGCAAGGTCACACATCTGCATCTGCTCTGTGGAATTGTTCTTCACAAGCAGGTCATAGGTGAGCTGAGCCACATCGAGTATCGACTTAGGCTGAGAACGCCGAGGCATAGGTGAGCAATTGACCCCGATGAGATACTTGCACTTGTCCCTGAGAGCCCATGCGGGCAGGTTGGCAACAACTCCGCCGTCGACATACATCACACCACCTATCTTGACAGGCTTGAACACAATAGGTATGCTGCACGATGCCGAGACACACTCGTCGATGCTACCCTCCCAGAATGCAACCGCCTTACTCCCTATCAGATCTGTGGCACACACCACCGCAGGAAGAGGAAGGTCGGAAAGGTCAGAGTAAGGTATCTGCTTGCGCAGAAACTTCTTGAACCCATCCATCGAAAAGAAACCGTCGCGAGGCAATGCCAGCTCGGCAAAGTCACCGAACTTCGCATCACTGAATGCCTTGAGAATCTCCTGGGGCTTCATTCCTGACGCATACATCACGGTAACTACCGCACCTGCGCTCACGCCACCTATCACATCAGGCTTCACACCCATCTCCTCCAGAGCCTGGAGGGCTCCGGCATGCGCGAAACCTCTCGCGCCTCCTCCGCTAAGGACGAGACCCAACTTATATGGCTTACGCGAAAAACGAAGCATGTCAAGCATAGGGCAGTCAAAATTTTGTGCAAATTTACATATTTGATTTCAGTCCGGCAATATCAAGCCCCATCCCTTCCATCTCAAGAGACGCCCATATGAAAGGGCCTACACCCTTTCCGTCATTGTCACGTATAGGCTCACTGAGATAATAAGCATATGATCCGTCACGACGCTTGTTCTCCTTTACGTTAGGCGCAGCCTTAAGCACAGCATCGCTTATGCCCGGACCAAGACCGGCTACCGAACAGCAGTTTGTGAGCGATAGCGTCCCGTCAGGCTCCTCGCGAAGAAAATTCTTTACAATACCCTTGTAAGCCTTCATGCCGGCATCAAGATATTTAGGATCTTTCACCCAACCTTTGCGAGCAGCCTTAAGAAGCGCATATGCAAACATCGACGAGCAGGTGGATTCAAGGTAATTGCCCTCACGTCCGGGTGAATCCATGACCTGATACCACACTCCGGTAGCTGGATCCTGCCATTTTATGACATTATCGAATGTGCGGGTCAGGAGATCGATCACCTCGCCACGGCGGGCATAGTCCTCGGGAAGAGCATCCAGTATCTCCACCAGTGCCATAGTGTACCATCCCTGTGCACGTCCCCAGCAATGCTGCGACAGTCCGGTCACATTGTCGCTCCAGAACATCTCGCGGCTCTCATCCCATGCATGACGGTTAAGCCCGGTATTCGGATCATAGGTGCGGTCGTAGGTTGCCTTGACCTGCTCAACGGCATCGTCATATATAGGCACGGCAAGATCGGGCGAATATATGGTAGAAGCCGCCAGCAGTCTGCCCGGGAGACCCATAAAAATCCCGTCGAGCCACACTTGATAGGCATATATCGCCTTGTGCCAGTACACCCCCTCGTTAGTGCGTGGCTGGTCATTGAACTGCTTCATTATGGTGTTGATAGCCCTAAGATTCTTAGGTTCGGGGAACTCTCTGTACATGCGGGTTACAAAATGCACTGTACGCGTATTATCAAGATTATAGTCAAGCAGACGGTAACCTCGTATCTTTCCGTCAGTAGCAATCATGGTATCTGTATACTGCTTGCAATATGCAAGGATATCGTCACCGCCGTAACGCAAATATGTGTCAAGCATTGACTCTAGTTCGATGCCTACCACATATCCCCAGTTGGGACGCTTGGAAAAATCGAGCATACAGCTTGTCGGGAAACGTTTCATCTCCGAGCGTGCCAACCACTCTGAGTAATGTTTCGGACGTTCATTTTGGTTCTTTGCCGGAGCTTCTGACGCCAATGTTGTCCCCACAGTCGCCATGAGCACAATCCCTACAAGTATTGCATTAAATTTTTTCATTGCTTGTTTTTAAGGTATTATAAGATTCTTCCGACAAATGTACGCAAAAAAAATCACATATCCTCAGAATGTCGGCAAGGGTGAACACCCCTGACACGTATATTCTGAGGATATGTGATTTTCTACGTATCGGTTCAGTCCTTGAACTGACCGGCAATGAACTCTATAAGCCTTTCACCCCGAAGTCCGTCCGATATGATGCGGTTGTTCTCATCAAGGATGAACATATGGGGTATAGCGAAGATGTTATATACTGATTTAGGAGTATTCCCTTCGCCAAGTTCCGAGACATGCTTCCACGTCATCCCATCATCTTTGATAGCCTTTATCCAAGCATCCTTGTCGGTATCGAGCGAAACACTTATTATCTCAAGCCCTTTGGGAGCATATTCAGCATATAGCTTCCGCAAGGTAGGATTCTCAGCGCGACAAGGTCCGCACCATGAAGCCCAGAAATCAAGTATCTTCACTTTAGCTTTCACTCCGTAGAGCGAAAGATTCTCCCCCGAGGGAGTAGGCATTGTGAAATCAGGCGCAGTGCCACCGACAACGATACGCATCATCCTCTCCGCCTCAGCCTCCAGAATCTTTCCGGCTACGGTATTGCGGGCATTGGCTCCAAGCATTGCATATTTCTTATGGACCGTCTTTTCATTTACAAGTCTGCGTATATCCGAAACGAGCACCGAAGCACTGACAAGATTGTCATTTGCGGAAACAAATTCGTCACGCCTTGCATCAAACATGCCCACCTCATCATTAAGAGCCCCTTTGAGCTGCAATCGCCAGAAATAATCATTGAGATCATAGTTGGACCGATAATAGTTCTCCACCGAGTCGCACCTCATGGAATGCTCAAGCTCGATATCATGGAATTCATTGCGGATACGCTGCAAGTCACCTCCTCCGCTCACAGTCCATGCCTGAGGCGAGCGTACATCGGCTTTAACGTCATATTCCCTTCCATCCTCAAGCATCACAGGCACTCGCATACGAGAACCTTCCGATAAGATTTCGGCAGCCATCGGAGCAACACCCAAATCACCTTTGAAAACAAAACTTCCGTCGGGTGTTAGCGATGTTGCTATTGTGTCGACAGTATTGGTGCCGGTCCGAGTGACTAGATATATGCGGGTACCTCCATTGTTTTCAATTTTTCCAGTCACATTATAGGCGGCTGTCGCGGCTATGCTCCCAGCCAGGAAAGCAACCGCCAATACACTTAACTTTTTCATGGATTATTATGATTTTGCACGTTCTTTATACACGACCTCGACAATACTGCCGAAACCGTCATACTCTTTCAGTTTCTTAAGAGGCTGCATAAGATTCGGCACCTCATAGAAGCGAACCTTTCCACAGTTATCAGCAGGAGCCCCTTGCACATCGGTACCGACAATCAACTGATATCCGCGTGCCCGCTCCCAGTCGGCATATGCCTCCCAGCCAACAAACGGATTGAATCTTAGCACCTTGACAGTCTCTCCCGGGAATGACAGGACAGGGATTGCCGGTTCATCGGGAGCAGCAAGATTGAACTGATACACCTTGTCGCCAACAGCATAGAAAAGATAGTCCCACTGATGGTGGAAAGCAAACATAGTAGCATTATCCACATCCGGACCGATAACCTTACCGTAGGCAGCCTGTTCATTATAGCTTATGTAATCACCCTCTTCCCACCAATTTTCAGGCTCAATGTACTCGCCACGCAGATGGATCGAATAAAAATATGTCTCACCTGTTGAGGGGTCACGCAGCACGGAGTGAACAGGTCCTGACTTCGATGATTCCATATGCACCATGTCACGTCCGGTAGGATTGTCAAAAAGATGCCTGCCTTCAAAATCCATCACCGACGGATATACCGAGTTATTGTGGATCTGTATGAACTGACGGTGGTCGGCATCATACATTATCACAGGATTGCACCCATCGTTGTAGTTGTAATGGTTGACACCGATAAAGGGTGCCGGCTTGAAAGGAATCTTTCCGTTGAGACGAGTCAGGGGGAATTCGAAAAATGCCCCATCCACACTTCGTGCAATAGTGTAGATATCGTCATTCTCATCAATTATAGCCCAAAGGTTACGTCCGGCATACTTCGATATCGCGGAAGCCTTAACACGCACCGTCTCAGGCGATACGCCGAAACGCCACACCAGACTGTTCTCCTCGCCTACATGCAGATCCACCTGGTCAAGATTGTAAGTGTTCTTATCGGTGACAAGCAGAGTAGCCTGGTCCCTGAGATCATAATTGAAAATGAGTCTTTCCGGCTTTCCGAGATCCATCTCCACATCTTGGAATATGTCATGAGCCAGGAGGTCCTCGGTCTCGCTGCGGTTATACACGATATCAAGACGACACTTGTCGTTTACATTGCTGAGAACGAGCCATCCTTCGTTGGTGACAGAACGCACCATCAGAAAGAAGCGGGTGGTCCACACCACACCTGTCGCCTTATCCCTGACATTGAAGAATGCCGAATACTTACCCGGAGAGAGTGTGACCGGCTGATTGATACGTCGGGTGGTGCACACGGTGATGTCCTCAGTATCGATTTCCTCCCATCCTGCACCGAGAGGCATCACACGCCACTCGTACTCATAGGCTGACTCATCATTTATGCCTAACGACGACTTTATCTGAGGATCAAAGTCGATATTGTCAATGAACGCGACAACATTATAGGTCTTGCCTTCCTCAGGGCTTCTGTCGTCCACGGCTACCGACACCTCATTGATTTCGGTGTAGTCATAATTACCTATGTCGTCGGCACATCCTGCCGACCATAATCCGGCGGCAACTATAACCGGTATATATAGAAACTTTTTCATTGTCGTAAGAATTGTTTAGATATTATCTGTCGGACTCAATACCCATTTTCATAGGTTCACCATCTTCGTCAAGTATCGGATTGTCAGGATTCAGTGCATTCTGCTCGTCAAGCCATCTTTTCATGAAAGCTCCACAGAATTTCAGATATCCGGCAGTGAGAGTAGCTTTTGCTATCCAGTCCTCACGGTCTATTTCCATCACATCGCATATTAGCGAAGCCTTTGTCTGAGACCATGTGCCGAAATAAGGCTCTCCACGGTGGTCCCACCATACAGGCATGGGGAATGACTCGTCGATACGGATCACTCGTTGCAGATCTATAGGTCTTGTCTCTGTAGTTCCGTCCGCATTTACAAAGCCCACAGCCCTGGTGAAATGGAACTTCAGTTCATCACTTTCCACAAGGTTGATCCTGAAACGCCTTGCATTGTCTTTTAAGTCAGGTCGGCGCAACACTTCTATCTCAATGGGAGTCTCCGCCTTTCCAGCCTCCATGACATATTCAAGAGGCGGCATCACATAGTCCACCCCCTGCTCGGCAGCTTTTTCATCTCCCGGATCAGTCTCGACACGTATGCTGAATCGGCGGTCGACAGGTGATGTATTCCCAAACAATTTCACTATCAATGTGAGCTTTTGGCTCGTGACATCTGATTTTTTAAGTCCCCAATGCACATCGATGGTATCGTTCTGCATTTCAGACTCTTCATATCTGGTATCGAAATATATGCCGTTCTCTCCTGCATAAGTATCGAGCGACTCCTCACAACCGACGAGAGCCGATGCCGAAATCACAAGTCCAAGGGCTATAATTATATTTTTCATATCAATAGTCTTATGAAGTAGTTTTAGTTATACTGCGACTCTCCGTTAGGTATGGGCAGAGTATATTTTGACAACGGCGACACTCTGAACGGATAATCATCATATTGATCGGTCGCTGAACGCATGGCTGAGCATTTATTGCGCTTGTACCAGAAGAACAGCTGTCCCTCCCCATAGAATTCCTTTACCCATTCCTTGTAAAGTGAATAATACTTATCGGTGGGATTATTAAGCTCACGTATGTTAGTGATACCTTTAAGCCCTCGGGCATTGCGGAATTCATTGAAACGCCGCATGCGCTCCTCATCATCGGGACCTGTCTCGGCAAGTATCAGATAGGCTTCGCTCACACGTATCATAGGTATCATCTGGCTGTACAGTGAGTCAGCACCCTGGTACTTGTTGAACATGCGGTAGGTCATGCCTCCGAGCTCGACAGAATTCTTGAACGATGCTTTCACACGGTAGTCGCTGGCGGACTGACTCCCTTCGAATATCTGTTCCACTACATTGTCGCGTGGAGCAAGCAATGTGGAAGTCTTGAGATTATTGGCATCAAATAAAGAGGTGAACAGATTGTCACGCTGTAGATTCTGCAAAGAGAAAAGCAGCTCGGAAGAAAACACTCTGTCGACACTCGCACGAGTCAGTGCTATAGGATTTATCCATGGGAAATAACGCTCCTGAAGATCCACCACTTTCTTGGAATATGCATAGGCATTCTCATCGTCGTGGATATAATAGTAGCATCTTGCCATAAGCCCATAGACTGCATAAAGATTAAGGCGCAGGTTACGGTACTTAAGGAACACATCTTTAGGATTGCCCGAAGTGCCATAAGTCACGATAGGATCATTCTTGAGCTCTTCCTCAGCCACCGCGAGATCCTCAAGAACCTTTTCCATAAACTCAAGGGACGACAGACGCGGATTGACATCAAGCTGAAATTCCGTATAGTAAGGGAGTGCCGTAGTGGACTCTTCCGGAGTATAGCTTGTGCCGAACAAGCGGAACATGTCGAAATGGAGATAGGCACGCAGAGCATACGCCTCCCCCTTTATGATATGATAATACTCGTCAGGAAGCACATCGCGGCGTTCCTCACAGTTACGGATTATAAGATTGGTGTTGGCTATAAGATTGTAAGCCTTTCCCCACATGCTTTCCAGTCTTGACAGAGCGGAAGAACCACTGAAGTCAAGCTGCATTATCTCAAGGGCAGCCTTGTTGTCCTGTCCCACATCATAACGCTGCGCCATTATCTCTATGAACTCGCATGAGAGAGTCCTGCCGTAAAGTTCGGATGCGTTCAGATCGATATATATGCCGTTAAGAGCCTGCTTGAAGCCTGCGACAGTCGAAAAATTCTGTCCCTCAGAAATGCGGTCGCTCGGCTGCACGTCCAGAAAGTCCGAACATGACGCACATAGGGCTCCGAGCATTACCAGTATGTAAGATAATTTTATTTTCATGATTATTTAGTGTTCCGGTTAGAAGTTTATACCGACAGCAAAGCTCACACTGCGGGAGAAAGGATATGACGTACCTCTCTCATCCTTGATTTTCGACCATCGGGCGATATCGTTCATATATGCACTTAGCGATATGCCCTGGAATCCGATTGTCTCCATCCATCTGGTGGGGAGTTCCCAGCCGACATGAACTGATTCGATGGTGAAATAATCATTGTCCTGCACAAATCGCGATGACATTGGAGTGCTTGATGTCTCACGTATACCCTTGAACTGGGCTATATCGCCCGGCTTCTGCCAGCGGTCATAGAGAGCACGCTTGTCCTGGTTGGATGACAGGTCGGTACGTGATATGCTCTCGACCTTGTTATAGAGAGTGGAGTTGAACGCTTTGCCTCCGAGACTGTAACGACAGTATACGCTTGCCGAGAAGCCTTTCCAGTAGAGCGTGTTGCCGATCACTCCTTCAAGGTCGGGGCGGGTGTCGCCTACAACCACCTCATCGGCATAGCTGTGCTTGAATGTGTAGGCCCCATCTTTGGTGATGAATATCTCCTGACCGGTTGCAGGGTCAATTCCGGCAGAACGCACAGCCCAAAGAGCTGTTGGCGACCCTCCGTCATAATATCGGGTGAGACTCTTGGACAGGTTCTCCCTGTTGAACTGGTTAAGCTTATCTCCGATCTTACGGTACTCCGAAGAATTATGTGAAAACGACACACTCATTGTCCAGTTAAGACTATTGCTCGGATTATAGAGTATGGCATAGCGCACAGTGCCGCTGTAACCCTTGTTGACCTGCTGACCTATGTTGGCAAGACGGTTGGTGGTACCGACTGACAAGGGCACGCCTATTGATGCGAGCAACGGATCAGTGTTCTTGCGGTAGATGTCGAAGTTGAGATGGAAACGGTTCCACATGCTCAGATCGAGTCCGACATTGAGGTCGATGGTCTTCTGCCATTCGAGGTTGGGGTCGCCGAAAGCGTTGATGAGCACACCGGTGCCGAAATTGTTGAGCATCCAGTTGTTGTACTTGTAGGTGGTGATGGCGTTGAATGCTCCGAACGACTGGTTGCCGGGATTACCGATGGAGCCGCGTATCTTGAGCATATTGAATATGCCGGTGTGGTTCCTGATGAAATCCTCATAGGCGAGGTTCCAGCCTACACCGAATGCCCAAGTGGTGGTGAAATGCTTGTTGGAGCCGAACACCGAGGTTCCGTCCATACGTATGTTGGCATCGAGCAGGTATTTGTTCATGAATGCGTAACCTCCGTTGAAATAGAAGTTTGCGCTGCGGCTTGTGTAGTCGCTGTAGCTCGGCTTGCCACCCTCGGGATAACGGTTGGCAAAGCCGGGAGTGGTGAAGTTGCCCTCGGGGAATCCCTGTGCGGTGAATCCTTTGTCTTTGCCTTTGCTTTCGCGGATTGATGCACCGACAACGGCATTCACCTGATGCTTGCGGGCGAAAAGTTTACCGAATGTCACTGACAGGTCTCCGTCGTAATCGAAGCCGTCGGAACGTTGGTTGGAGTATGAGCCTTTCTTCAGCAGTTCTTCTTGATTGAAGCGGGTGTCGGACGGGGATAGGAACTCCTCGGTCTCATTGGTTGATTTCGACACGCTGACACGGCCTCGGATCATGACTTCTTCAATGGGGCGGTATTCAAGGTTGAGACTGTTGCGCACGCTCCATGAGTTACCCTTGTTGTAGCTGTTCTGGGCAGCATTCCAGAGCGGATTGGATACATAGGGCGATGCACTTGTCACGTTTACACCGGTCTTTGGAGCTTCAAGCCACTGGTCGATACTTCCGTCATCATTGCGTTTGGGATAGTAGGGGTTCGCTCCTGCGTAATCGCTGAAGCTCACTACAGGGTTGGTGAGGTCGGTGAAGTCCACAGTCATCTTGTTGGTGAAGCGTAGCTTGCCGGTACGGTATGTGATGTCGAGGTAACCTCCGCCCACATCGCGCTTGGAGTCCTTCATCACACCGTCGATGCGGTTGTAGTTGACACCGATACCGAATCGCAGTTCGTCCGATCCGCCCTGCACATACAGGTTGTGACGCTGGTTGAGACCTTTTTGGAGAGGTTCGGATAGCCAGTAGGTGTCGACTCCGCGCTGCACGTTGCCGAGCAGCATATTGTAGCGGATGCGTGCACGCTCCTCGCCGTCGGCGGTGTAGGACTCGAAGTTGCCTGCGAGACGTTCAAACTCAAGCTTCTCCGAAGCGTTCATGAGGTTGTAGTCGGTGAGGTCAGCCCACGAGTAGTTGAAGGAGCCGTTGTAGGTGAGTTTGAGTTTTCCCATCTCGGGTGCCTTGGTCTCCACAACGATGACACCGTTGGCTGCCTTCGATCCGTAGATCGCTGTAGAAGCGGCGTCCTTGAGGATATTGACCGATGCGATACGGTCCATGCTGAGGTCCATGATGGTCTGTAGAGTGGTCTCGAAGCCGTCGAGGATGAAGAGCGGCTGGTTGGGGTCCTGTCCGAACTGCTCCTTGAGCCCTACTATGGAGCTTTTGCCACGGATCTCAAGGTCGGGGAGGCGGTTGGGGTCGGAACCGAACTGGTTGTTCTCCAGTACGGTGAAAGCCGGGTCGAGAGTCTTGAGGCTCTGGATGAGGTTGGTGTTGCCTGCCATTTTCAGCTCCTCTGCCGAGAATGAGGATGCCGATCCGGTGAAGCTTTCCTTGTTTCGGGAGTATATACCTGTCACCACTACTTCGCTGATGCTCTCAGCATCGTCCTCCATGGTGATTTTCATGCGCCTGCCTGTAGAGGCTTTCACTTGCATAGGCTTCTTTCCTATGTATGATATGGCGAGAGTCTCCCCTTTGGCTCCCGGGATTGAGAACTCTCCGTTGACATTTGTCAGTGCAGTCCTCTTGTTCTTGATGTTTCTGATAGTGACGCCAGGAAGCGGCTCTCCTTCAGCATCACTGATGACTCCTGTGATTATTACTGCCTGGTCCGCCTTTTTGTCATTTCCTGTGTCGGTCTGAGCCATAGCCCATTGTGACGGGAAAAGCAAAAGGAAGAGGAGCAGTAGAATCAAATGCAGTTCTTTCCTTTTCATAAATGATTGGTTTTCTTATCTGATGTGTAATAACTAATGGATTGCGATTTTGGTGGCTTTGGAGCCCTGACGCCGGATGTATATCCCTTTTTCAGTGGGCTTTTCTATGCGTATGCCCTGGAGGTTATAGTATTCGATGGGGGCGTTTTCGTCAGCGTCGTCGGCTGTGAGGCTGTCTATTCCTGATGTGGGACCGTCGGCGGTCATATTGTCGAGATTAACATCTATATGAGTGGGATACACTCGCTCCTTGTCGTAGAAGAGTGCGGTGCTGTTGACCATGTCGGCGAGATTGGGCTGTAGCTTGCCGTTGAACACCTTCTTGCCGTTCACAGTGAGTGTCACAGGCTTGCTAAGGTCAACGAGGTCATTGTTGAGGTACACTTTGAACTCGCCGCTTGTCGCTGTTGCGTAATGACGGTTGAAGTTAAGCACAAGGTCGTCACCGTAAGGATTGTTATGGTCGTTGGTGGTTTCGTAGTATAGTCCGCGCACCTGCATATTGATGTTGTTGCCATCGATATCCATCTGATAGTATGTGCGGTTGCAGTTGATAGGAAAGCTGCGGCGGGTCACTTCTATATTATAGAATCCTTTTCGCCAGTTGCCGTCCATAGTATAGTCCTCCCAGTTGATGTGCTTTGGGTTGGTGGTACGGGTCTGTTGCACGAGCCAGGGGAACGCCTCTCCGTATTTTGGCAGTGTGTGGTCGGCTCCGGCTACAGTTTTTACATCATGCACGTATCCGTCGGGATATTGTTGTTGCAGGAGGTCGAGGGAATCTCCGCAAGCCTGAGTGAGTGTGGAGCGGTAGAATCCATTGTCGTTGGAGCCCGTGCGGAAGTGGACAGCCACATGGCGTAGGTTTTCGCATGGAGCATTGTTGAGGGGCTCGCCTCCCGCCATGGGTGCTATGCCTGCAAGGTAGTCGGCATAGTATGTGCCGAGACGCTGGCTTCCGTAAGCACCTTCGGAGATCCCTATGAAATATACTTTATTGATGTCGATCTCGTCACGGAGATTGACCTGACGGATTATCTTTTCCCATACCCATTGCTTCCCTTTCTGCCACCATCTGCGGTAGTTGACCCCATTGAGTTCTTCGTTGGGGAACTGAGGTATGAAGTATATGGCGGGCTTTGAGTCGAACGACGGAGCAAGTTTCTTTGCCAATTCCCATTCAGTCTCTTTTGCTCCGGAGCCATGGAGGAATATAATGAGGGGGCATGCATCGGAAGAGGAATCGAGACGTCCCCATGCATACTTGAGTGATGCCTGAGGTTCTAAGTCAGCTGGGATTTCCCAGACGGCAGGTATTCTGAGCTGTCCGTCATATCTTGTTTGGAGTGGGGGCAGTTTGATTTCGCTATATCCGTCGTTGGCGTCTTTCCATTGGTCCCATACAGAACTTCTGTAGGTTGCTATATCGGAATAAGGGATCTTGATATCCGACACATATTTCTCATTCTTTCCTTCAAGAACTGATGAGAAATGGTTTTTTATGGCAGTGGCTGTGCTGCTGTCAAGCCCTTGAGCCGATGCTGAAAGCACTGCGCTTCCCAATGCTATGAATGTTAATAAAGTATTTTTCATTTTTGGCATTATTATGACCACAGCAATGAAACTGTAGGATTCAATGCTGTGGCCATTGTGTTGGTCATTTTATTAAGTTGAGGGGAGGTAATTCCTTGGATGGAATTTACTTAATGGCCACTTTTGTCACTTTGTTGCCTTGACGACGGATGTATAGACCGTTGGTGGGGTTGTCTACCTTAATTCCTTGGAGGTTGAAATATTCTACAGGAGCGTTTTCCGATTCGATGTCGATATCTTCAATACCGGTTGTGACACCTGGCTTAAAGCCGTTTTTGTCAAATGAGAAATTTAGATAAAAAGGCAATGCTGATGACAGATTGCTCCAGTCGTCTGCTCCATCCATCTTATTCATGTGGTGGGCAGAGTTACCTTCGATTTGGCAGTTGTAAGTGTTGCCTGACAGTGTGGCATATGTGCGTGTTCTGGCTATTGCAGCAGTTTTACCAGACCAAAAATCCGGAGCGAGAAGTATATTTGACTCATCTGGTCCTACAAATGGACTGGATTGCAATACTTTTGCATATGAGTCGGGAGCACCTGTGTTTTCATCTATCCCTTCTGCCAATGGAAGTGATACTTTTGAGAATGCGTCAAAAGGCCAATTGAAATAAAACAGGTCGGCATTGTAGTATGCGGCATCGTTGTATCCCTCATCTCCATATACTCGTGCCTGATTATCCTTATACCAGTTGTTGTTTGTTCCGTCCGATTTGAATTCGGTTCGTGGATCGATAAACATTAGTCCGAGGTTGCCATTGTCGGCAGTCACTTCTCCTATTGTGAACATCATAGTGACAGGTTGGCCGTCTCTGTCGACAAAGCCGAGAAAATTGGGCAGAGTGTATGTCTTTGAGCCGTCGTAGGTTATTTTTCCGGTCATTGTGCCTAATTCACTCTTGTCATCCTTATAGAGAAGTTTGATTGTTATGTCCTGTTCTCCGGATGTGTCTGCGAGGAGGGAGGGTGCGATGTAGAGTGTCATCGCGATAAGGAGTAGAAGTTTCTTCATAAAGTCAGTGATTAAATGATTGATGTAAATGGATTGGTATTAGTTTGTATTTATTAAGGGAGAGTGCACTATATTTCCTTTTTTCGCAAATGTACGACCAAAATTACCCCCCCCAAATTTTTAACACACATTAACTCAATTGAGGCAAATAATTCTCTATAACTCTTAAAAAGCCAATGGATTTTAAGTTAAAATCGTGATTTGCTTCAAAAATCAGATATTTTTTCTTGAATAACCTTAAGTTGTAAAGCATATTAAAAAGCGAAAAAGTGTAAAAACCACACTAATTCTGCCGTAGGTTTTTGCAGAGGCAGGATTAGTATCTAAATGTTAAATGTAAATAGTGTTTAAATACAATATTTTGCATAAATTTACATATTGGACGTATTGTAAAATTGGGTTTTGATTTTTTAGGTTATTTTTGCATCTATGTTTAATTGTCGATAGATTAGTGTGTTATGTCTGCGCGTTTTATTGATGTTTATAAAGCATGGGATATTATGCCGAATATGATTTGTGTAATATGCTCAAAATGACTAAATTTGAAATCGTAAGAAATTAAAATCTAAACGAACGTTAAACCATCATAATTCAACGATGCAACAGACTCTGATCATCTTCAAGCCCTCTGCAGTGGAACGCGGATTGGTAGGCACTGTGCTTGCCCGCTTTGAAGCCAAAGGGCTTGCCATCACAGGCATGAAGATGATGCAACTCTCTCCCGAGATTCTGCGCGAGCATTACGCTCATCTCGTTGACCGTCCGTTCTTCCCTTCGATAGTCGCATCCATGACAGCCTCTCCGGTGATAGTGATGTGTCTTAAAGGAGTGGATGCTATCAGGGTGGTCCGCTCAATGACCGGAGACACCAACGGCAGGACAGCGGCTCCGGGCTCGATACGCGGCGATTTCTCTATGTCAAATCAGGAGAACATCATCCATGCATCATCCTCAGTCGAGGATGCCGAGGTGGAGATAAAAAGATTCTTCAGCCCCGACGAGCTGTTTGACTATACCCCCGACGCTATCAGATTCATCAACGCCGACTCCGAACTCAAGGACTGACACCGCAGAAATAATAGACTATAAGGAATACCCGATAAAACAGAAAACAAGATATTAACTCAATCCTCATCATTAATCTCATCCTCTTTAAGCAGTATGACCTTCAATCTAAAGATATTACTTTCCACAGCACTTATAGCGATGACCGGAATGGTGGCACAGGCGCAGCGCAGGCTCCCTGAATCACATGCCACCCAGCACAATGCCCTGATAGCGCGTCAGAATCCTACAGTCAATCCCTTCAAGATCGAGAACAATGACATTCTTCTCAATCATGTGAAGGAGCGTGAGGAGATGGATATGGAGAGCGAAATATTCGGCGAATTCTGGAACTCCGATAACGTGAATGCCTATGGCAATGCCATGGTGCCCGACCATAAGATTATCGATGTGTCGGAGTATTGTGCTCCTATCATGGGGCGTGTGACATCCAATTATGGCTATCGGCGTCGTTTCCGCCGTATGCACAAGGGTATTGACCTCGGGCTGCATGTGGGCGACACTGTGCGCGCCGCTTTCTCCGGAAAGGTTCGCATGACCAAATATGAGAGAAAAGGTTACGGATATTATGTGGTGATGCGTCACCCTAATGGTCTGGAGACAGTGTATGGTCACCTGAGCCGTTTCCTTGTGAAGCCCGACCAGGTGGTGAAAGCCGGCGATCCTATAGCTCTCGGAGGCAATACCGGACGCAGCACAGGTCCACATCTTCATTTCGAGACCCGCTTCATGGGTATAGCCATCAATCCTGCTGCGATAATCGACTTTGAAAACGGT
>OFFD01001178.1_pt1 | contig 16767 bp, 17 predicted proteins | sample 1521291 | NCBI WGS metagenome assembly OFFD01 (sample SAMEA3504103, study PRJEB24116) | mouse gut metagenome | biome: mouse gut; feature: mouse-associated habitat; material: faeces | place: Denmark | collected 2011 | reverse complement strand
AATATGTTTAAAAAGACATACACAAAGATAAATATACAGTATCAGGCATCGGGTCATGCCTCCACAGAGATGGAGCAGGAGGCCGCAAGTCCTGTGATTCCGGCAGGGCTGTGGCGTAAATGCAATAAATGCGGAAAGCCGATCTACGCGGAGGACGTCCGCAGCAATTTCTATATCTGCCCCAAGTGCGGCGGATATTTTCGTATTCGTGCATATCGCAGGCTGGAAATGCTGGCCGATGAGGGAAGCTTTGAGGAGTGGGACAGGGAGATGGAAGTCTCGAACCCGCTGGGCTTTCCGGGCTATGAGAAAAAGCTGGCGGCCATCAGAGAAAAGACAAGGTTAAATGAGGACATTGTAACAGGAAAGGCCACAATCGGCGGATATGCGGCCGTTCTTGGCGTATGTGATGCCAGATTCATGATGAGCAGCATGGGGCACAATGTGGGTGAGAAAATCACACGGGCCATCGAGCGGGCCACCAGGGAACGCCTGCCGGTGATCCTCTTTGCCTGCCTGGTCTTCACCTTGACTGCACCCAACTATATCTGGGGCATCATTGGACTGTGAGGCGGAAGATGAACGAACAAGTGGCACATTCTCAAAAATATCCGAGAATTTTCTCACCCATCTGGGTAAGCATTGGAGAAATGGAAGAATACTGGAGCCCTGAATGTCTCTACGATCACTCCGCTGCATTCGCGCAAAATATCCTCGACGCCCTGCGTGCGTTCCATTCTGAGCCGTCCTCCAGCATTGATCTGATGAAGTTTTTCTCCTGGCCGAGTGACCGGGAGATGGACCATGCTGTCAAGCAAAAAATCCGGGCGGCCCGGCTGAGTGTCTGTGCGGTAGGTGAAACTGCTTATGCGGTTGTTGACCTGGAAACCACCGCTGAATTGACAGATGAAGAATGGGATGTTTTTACCCGTCAGCTGGAGTACCAGTATCAGGATGGCTGGGGAGCGGAATTCGAAGTGACCGACATCCCAATCGGGCAGAACAGGATGATCCTTGCCAGGCTGTGTCGTGAAGAACTGATCTATTGCTATACGGAGGAGCAGCTGAAAGAGCGGCAGGACCCTGCATGGCAGACGGAACAGACCATGCAATGAAGTGCCAGGAGGTGATCTGCGATATTTGTCTTTGATTTTGTAGCATCCACCATCATGGATAACCTGATTGAATGGTTCTATGGGCAAATGGTGGGCTTTCTTGGCAACTTTTTCGCTGTTATGGGCAATATGGGCGTAGAGCTGTTTGAACTGCCATGGGTGCAGGCAGTGACTACATTTTTCGGTTATCTTGGCTGGACGCTTTTTGTGGTTGGCATAGTGGTTGGAGCCTTTGAGTGTGCTATTGAGTATCAGGGAGGCAGGGGGAGCGTGAAGGATACAGCGCTCAATTATGTGAAGGGATTTATGGCAGTCAGCCTGTTCACGGTGCTGCCAGTTAATCTGTATTCTCTGTGCGTGTCCCTACAGGGTACCTTTGGCTCCGCCATATCGGGACTTGTGAACCCAGAGAGCATTGGTGAAATGGCTCAGGGGGCTTTGATGTCGGCGTCCATTCCGGGCATCGGAAATCCCATCCTACAGATATTCTGTGCGGTGATGATGGGGTATGCGGTGATCAAGGTATTCTTTGCAAACCTGAAGAGGGGTGGTATTTTAGTGATCCAGATCGCGGTAGGAAGCCTGTATATGTTTTCCGTGCCAAGGGGATATATTGATGGATTTACACAGTGGTGCAAACAGGTTATCGGAATTTGTGTCACAGCATTTTTACAGTCCACGATACTGACGGCAGGGCTTCTGGTATTTTTGGACCATCCGCTTTTGGGGCTTGGACTGATGCTTTCTAGCACAGAAGTACCAAGAATTGCAGGGCAGTTCGGACTAGATACCAGCACAAAGACAAACCTGATGGGTGGAGTGTATGCGGCGCAGAGTGCGATCAATCTGTCAAGGACTGTGGCGCGGGCTGTGGCAGTATAAAACACTGCATAAGGGGTCGTTCTGTCAGCCAGCGGCATACAGGGCGCTCGGAAATAATCTGACAGTGCTGTAAGCAGATTTTTATTGCATGCGGCATTGTCTGTTTTATCAAGAGGAGAGGAGGAAAAGAATGTATATTTATCCCGATAATCTAAAGTCAAAGGCATCCATGTGGCTGTGGGAACTCAAAGACCTCGCGGTCACAGGAACGATTATTTTATTCTCTGTATTTGCGTTTGCTTTTGCAGGCGTCTGGTTCCCGTTAGTCATTGCAGGAGCCTATGCCTTTTTGACCATACAGGTGGAGGATACGACCATTATGGATTTTATCCGCTATGCCTGTGCATATTTTCTGACAACACAGCAGTATTTTGAATGGAGGTACACACCAGATGAATAAGAAAAGGGAACAGTCCACAAGAGAATTGATGGGCATCAGGGAGCTGACGGATTACAGTATCCGCACCCATAGAAACGAGGAGCTGGTGTTTTTCCTGATCCAGCCAAGCAACTTATCGGTATTGTCCGAGGAGAGCCTGTCGGCAAGGATTTATGGCCTGATGACTGTGCTGAAAGGTATCACGGAGATCGAAATGATGTGTCTCAATTCAAGGGAAAACTTCGAGGACAACAAAAGGTATTTAAAGAAACGCGCGGAGGAGGAAGAAAATCCTGTGGTGCGCAAGCTCCTTGAACTGGACGCGGGACACCTTGACCGGATGCAGGTGCAGATGGCGACGGCAAGGGAATTTTTACTGATTCTGCGGCTTGGAAAACAGAAGGAACACGAGACGTTCTCTTACTTAAACCGTATTGAGAAGATGCTGGTGGAGCAGGGATTTAAGGCAGCGCGTGCGGAGGAGGAGGACATCAGAAGGATACTTGCAGTCTATTTTGAACAGAATGTAACAACGGAAAAGTTTGAGGAATTTGACGGGGAGCGGTGGATTATCTTAAATGACTGAGCGCCCGGCAGTGTTATATTTGTGTTGCTTTCCTGTCCAGATATCAATATAATGTACATGAGGTGATGGAATTGACACTGCTTGAATGCATAAAAGAAAAAGGGCTGTCCCGTTACAGCCTGTCAAAAATAAGCGGAGTGCCGTGGGATGTGCTGTCAGAGCTCTGCTATGGCGAGATCCGTTTTGAACAGTGCAGCAAAGAACTGCTTTCAAAGCTGTCAGAAGCGCTTGGGACCAGTGGTGCTTCTGGAGACCGGAAATGACATGGATGAGGACGGGAGGCCCAGAGATAAAAAGTATCTGGAGACAGGGCTGCCGGAAAGCCTGCAGCATTCCCTGGATGAATTTATACAGGGAGAAAAGGATCAGGTGCCGCATATGGACTGTCTGTGGGGAGAGCTGTACGGCTCCATCAATGCCTGCCAGTGGGGAGGGCGGATCACAAAGGAACAGGCAGACTACCTGCGGGCAAAATACCTGTTTGGAGAGGAGGCAGAAGAAGATGATTGATTTTACAGCGTGCGAAGTGAATAAATTCAAGGCTTATGGCGGAGCAAATGGAAATAAGATACACATACGGTATCAGGGGAAGGGGTATATGCTGAAATTTCCGCCAGTACCCGGACGCAGCAAAACCATGAGCTATACAAACGGCTGCATCAGTGAATACCTTGCCTGCCATATTTATGGACTGCTTGGAATGAAGGTACAGGAGACAATTCTTGGCACATATACAGACAGACGGGGGAAAGAAAAGGTAGTAGTTGCCTGCCGTGATTTTACAGACAGCGGGAAGAGGCTGATTGAATTTGCACAGCTGAAAAATACATGCGTGGACAGTGAGCAGAACGGGTATGGCACAGAAATTTCCTCCATTATGACAGCAATTGATGAACAGACACTGATACCACATGCAGAAATGAAGTCTTTTTTCTGGGACATGTTTATTGTGGATGCCCTGCTTGGAAATTTTGACCGCCATAATGGAAACTGGGGGATTCTGGTGGATGAGGAGAAACAGACAGCGGAGATTGCGCCGGTATATGACTGCGGTTCCTGTCTCTATCCACAGCTTGCATTAGAGGAAATGCAGGGCGTTATGGAACAGGAAGAGGAGATTGACAAACGTATCTTTGTGTATCCGGCTTCCGCGATAGAAGAACACGGCAGAAAGGTGTCTTATTTTAAATTTATATCTTCCCTGAAAAATGGGGACTGTAACGCAGCGCTGAAGCGTATTTACGGGCGTATTGACATGGGGCGTATTGACAGTCTGGTAGAAGAAACGCCGTTTCTGGAACCGGTACAGAAAGAATTTTACAAAGTAATGATCAGGGAACGGAAAAAGAAGATACTGGACTGCAGCATGGAACAGCTTCTGAAACAGGAAGAGCAGGCTGGAATGCAGGAGCGGCAGGCATCCGTACAGTCTATGTAAAGCAAATACGAAAAAAGGGTACAAAGAGTATCAGACGGAATGTTTGGTACTTTTTTTGTGCCCGGTTTAATGGTGAAGGAGGATTTAATGACAACAAATACAATGAACAAAGACAGGAAGAAAAAAATGGAGACACAGTCACCGGGAGAGGTGAAGCTCAAGGGATTTCTGGACATGATTGCCCCGTCTGTCATCCAGTTTTACACGGACCATTATATCTGCGGCAACACTTACCGTAGCGTATGGGCGCTCAGGGAATACCCGACCGCCACCGACGAGCAGGCAATCCTGCGCCACCTTGGGGAGAAGGACGGTGTCACCCTCCGCATATATACGAGGCAGGTGACATCTGCGGAGGAGAAAAAGATCATCAGCAATGCGGCAAACAAAAACCGCATGAAACAGGGAACCACGGAGAACCTGCAGGAGACCGTAACGGCCGCAAGCAACCTTCAGGATGTGACAAACATCATTGCCGCCATGCACCGCAACAGGGAGCCGCTGCTGCACACTGCTGTGTTTCTTGAACTGTCTGCACCAGATGTGGAGAAGCTGAAACTTTTACAAACGGAGGTGCTGACAGAGCTGATCCGATCAAAACTGAATGTAGACAGACTGCTCCTCAGACAGAAGCAGGGATTTATGTGCGTGCAGCCGGCAGGAAGAAATGTCTTTTTGGAGCAGTTTGAGCGTGCACTGCCAGCCTCCAGCGTGGCAAATCTGTTCCCGTTTAACTACTCTGGCAAGACAGATAAAAATGGTTTTTATATCGGCAGGGACAAATTTGGCAGCAATGTCATCGTGGACTTTAACCAGAGGGCGGATGATAAAACCAATGCCAACATTTTGATTCTTGGGAACTCAGGACAGGGAAAATCCTACCTGTTAAAGCTGATATTGACTTCACTGCGGGAATCGGGTATGAAGGTCATCTGTCTTGATCCCGAGCATGAATATACAGACCTGACGGGCAACCTCGGCGGCTGTTTTGTGGACCTGATGGGCGGGGAGTATATGATCAACGTGCTGGAGCCAAAGACATGGGATGAAAACGGAAGCCCGGAGGACACGGAGGCGCCGTATGCGTTCCGCTGTTCCTCAAAGTTAAGCCAGCACATTTCGTTTTTGAAGGATTTTTTCAGGACGTACAAAAACTTTTCAGACAGCCAGATTGACACCATTGAGATTATGCTGGCAAAGCTGTATGAACAGTGGGGCATCTGTGACAATACGGATTTTTCGGGATTAAAACCAGAGGATTATCCTGTGCTCTCGGATCTGTATGAGCTGATGGAGGAGGAATATAAACACTATAACGTGAAGAAAAAAGAACTGTATACCGCAGAATTACTGCAGGAAATCTGTCTTGGACTCCACTCCATGTGCAAAGGGGCGGAGTCCAAATTCTTTAACGGGCATACCAACATCACGGACAGCAGCTTCCTGACGTTTGGCGTGAAGGGACTTCTGCAGGCGAGCAGAAATGTAAAGGATGCCATGCTGTTCAATATCCTCTCATACATGTCCAACGAGCTTCTGACCAACGGGCACACGGCGGCCAGCATTGACGAATTTTATCTGTTTCTCACGAACCTGACAGCGGTGGAGTATATACGGAATTTTATGAAGCGTGTGCGCAAGAAGGAGAGTGCAGTCATCCTTGCAAGCCAGAACCTTGAGGATTTTAACATAGACGGTATCCGGGAGTACACCAAGCCGCTGTTCTCCATTCCTACCCACGCATTCCTGTTCAATGCGGGAAACATTGACGCGAAATTTTATGTTGATACCCTGCAGTTAGAGCAGAGCGAATACAACCTGATCCGTTATCCGCAGAGGGGCGTGTGCCTGTATAAGTGCGGCAATGAACGCTACAACCTGATGGTGCATGCGCCGGAGTATAAGGAAGATCTGTTTGGAAATGCAGGCGGAAGATAGCTTGAATGGATTGCTGAAATTAATCCTGATACAGGAGAACCAGACAAAAATACTGTTCAGTGTATATGGAAGAGCACCGCCAGAGAATATACTGACATTTTTTTGGATGGACTGACAGTGTGAAAGTTCTGTTTGGGAGATTGTAGATTTTTCGTTAACAAAAATATAGAAGGGAGGCAGAAAAGTGTTTTATGGACATGCGGGATCAGAAGTTCGGGATAGAGATTGAGCTGACAGGGATAACGCGGGAGAAAGCGGCAGAGATTATCGGAATATATCTTGGATCTCCGTCACACTATGACGGCGGGTTTTACAAGGAATACAGTGTCATGGATGAGCAAAACCGAAAGTGGAAAGTCATGTATGATTCCAGTATCATGGCAAAGAAAAAGAATGGCACACGCGCTAATGATGACTATAAGGTGGAGTTTGTATCCCCCATCTGTGAATACAGCGATATTCCAAGGATACAGGAGATTATCCGCCAGCTGCGGCATGCGGGGGCGGTGGCAGGGGAGAACAGCGGCATCCATGTACATATCAACGCAGCCCCGCACAATGCAAAAACGCTGCGCAACCTTACGAACATCATGTACAGCAAGGAGGACCTGATTTATAAAGCGCTGCGAGTAGATGTGGACAGGGAGTACCGTTACTGTAAGAAGGTGGAAGAGGATTTCTTGCAGGAGCTCAACCGTAAGAAACCGCAGACGCTGCAGGAGGTCAGCACAATCTGGTATAAGGGCAGGGACGGCAGCTGTGAGCACTACCATACAAGCAGGTATCACTGCCTGAATCTGCACAGTGTGTTCCAGAAAGGGACGATAGAATTCCGTCTCTTTAATTCCACCACCCATGCTGGGAAGGTCAAGACCTATATCCAATTATGTTTGGCGATATCCGCGCAGGCGCTCAACCAGTCCAGTGCGGGACGCATCAAAACCACAAGCACCAATGAGAAATATACGTTTCGGACATGGCTTTTGCGTCTTGGCATGATTGGTGATGAGTTCAAGACTGCAAGGAAGCTTCTGCTGGAGAATCTGGAGGGCGGCATCGCATGGAAAGATCCAGAGCAGGCACAGCGGCAGAAGGAGCGGCTGCGGGCAGTGAAAGAAAAGAAAGAAGCAGCAAAACCAGAGAGGATTCAGACAGAAGAAATGCTGGAAGAACCACAAGAGGAAGAAGCGCAGGGAATGGGTATGACGCTGTAAATATTAGAAAACATAAAAATTTAAAGGAGAAGGAAAATGCAGAAAAGAAAAAAATATATTGCCTATGGCTCCAATCTAAATCTGAACCAGATGGCAGGACGGTGTCCGACGGCCAAGGTGGTTGGAAAGGGAGAAATTAAGGACTATGAGCTTTTATTCCGGGGATATGACGGCTGCGCAGTGGCAACGGTGGAACCAAGGAAAGGTGCCAGTGTCCCTGTGCTGATCTGGGAGATCGGTCCCGATGATGAAGGAAGGCTTGATGTTTATGAGGGATATCCAAGGCTTTACGGCAAAACTGATCTGGAGGTACAGACAGAGAATGGATGCGAATCTATTATGGCGTATACGATGAATGACAGGTATCACATCGGAATGCCCTCAGACATCTATCTGGAAACCATCAGGAAGGGATATCAGGATGCCGGATTTGACACAGCGGTTCTTATGGACAGTGTCTCGCACTGCAGGGAGGTGGCTGTACAGGAACTGGAAGGAACGGAGGAGAATACATGGACCCAGCATCTGCTGTAGTCATAGCGAAGGCTGCCATCGCTGCCGGGAGCAGTAAGAAAGCAAGGACAGGGACCGCTTCTGTAATTGCAGCCCTATGCCTGCCGGTTATCCTGATCATTGTGTGCCTTATGAGTGTGGCTTCCGGCGGCGCGGACCATAACCGGGCGGCAGTACGGTTTGCTTTCAGGGGAGACTGTCCGAAAACCCCTGAGAGGCGATAACAGGATTTTAAACGTAGGATTATCGCCCAAACAGAGCTAAAAAACGCTTACAGAGCGATTTTTATAAATGCACCTTGAAAACTGAATAAAGTACGCTAAATAAACAAATATGTGGGACTTTTCCACCAATATCTGGTATAATGGGAGTATCTTAAAAGTTCCAGTTTAGCGGGGTGTTTTCCATGCCATATATAGTAAAACCTATCAATAGAAACCAGGCGGTAATAAATACACTTGATTCCATGGTGGAATGGGATAGTATTGCAAGAGTAATCGATTGTTTTGTGGATCACATAGACTTAAAAGAGATGGGATTCGAAAAAACAGAACCAAGTTTTGAAGGAAGGCCATGTTATGATCCGCAGAGTATGCTGAAACTATATCTATACGGATACCGCAATAACATCCGGTCATCCAGAAAACTTGAGGCGGCATGCGTCACAAACATTGAAGTTATGTGGATGCTTGGCGGACTCCGTCCTGACTTCCGCACGATATCTGATTTCAGGAAAGACAATGCAGACAATTTAAAGGAAGTATTTAAGGAATTTCTAAAAAGGGTAACCGTAGATCTGGAAACAGGATACGTGTCTATAGATGGGAGTAAGTTTAAAGCCTGGAATGGAAAAGACAGCAATTTTACCATTATGAAACTGGATGACAGGATAAAGTGGCTGGAAGACCACACACAGGAATACCTGCGGCTGATAGAGGAAGCGGATAAAGAGGAGGAGGCTGCCAGTGGAACGCTGACCAGGGAAGAACTGGAAGCAAAACTGAAGGAGGCAGAGGAAAGACTGGAGAAATACCGTTCATACAGGGAACTGATGGAGAAAGAAAACCACACGCAGATTTCACTGACAGATGCAGATGCGCGGCTGATGAAAAATAAAAATGGAATGGACGTGTCGTACAATGTCCAGACAGCAGTGGATTCAGAGACGCACCTGATCATGGATTACCTGGCGACAAACCAGGCAACAGACCATGGATTAATTGCTCCGACAGCGGAGTCCATTAAACAGGAAGCCGGGGACAGGATTATTGAAGCTGTGGCAGATAAGGGATACGAACAGGCCGAAGATATGGTGTCATGTCTTGAGAAAGGAATTATTCCTAATGTCATTCTGCCAGACGGACAGGACACATATGAACTGGAGATCGAGTATGAGGAAGCAGGGGAGTTAAATACAGCAGGCACGAATGCAGAAGAACTGAAGAGATGTCTTCATGCGGGAGTGGTGCCGGAAGCATATGCGGATGTAATAGAAGGTATGGAGGTAGCAGAGGTAAGGAGAAAAGTTTCGGACGGGCCGGAACAAAAAGTGGAGAGCCCCTATGGAACAGAAGAGGAAATGAAAAACCGTGCAGGGGAAGGGTATTTTGTCAGGGATCCGGAAAGGGATCTGGTTTACTGTCCCGGAGGGGAAATCCTCAGGAGAAAAAGCATCAAAAAAAATGGGGCGACAAGATATGCCAACAGGCAGGCGTGCAAGGGATGCCCATACCGTGATAAGTGTGTGAACGGGAAGGGAAACACGAACTGGAAGGAAACGGATTTTGGCAAAGACAGCCTGGAAAAGAAAGCAAAGTGGTGGAAACCGGAAGAAGCGGAAAACTCAGAAGAAGAAACAGAGAAACCAGGAAAAAAGAACCAGAAGAAGGCAAAGTACCATTTTGAAAAGAAAAAGGTAGTCAGGTTTAAACTCAGGCCGGACAGGGAAAAAATGAACCAGCGGATGTGTATTTCAGAGCATCCGTTTGGAACAATAAAACGAGCAATGGGAGCAGCCTGCTTTCTGTTAAAGGGTAAACAGAAAGTAGGTGGGGAATTTGCGCTCATGGCCATGGGATATAACCTGTCCAGGGCGTGTAACATGTTCTCATTTGAAGAACTGATGGCACTTGTTGCAGCATAATGGGAAAAATAACAACAAAAAAGCGTATTTTATTCAGTTTTCGAGGTCAGGTAACTATAAACGGACAAATAATGTCCGAAAAACCTGGCATTTTTTGTGCCCAAAATGGCCAAAAATTGTGGGTTTTCGGACAGCCTGAGGGGAGGGGATGCAGGTGCACAAATGCCTGCTGACTACAGGGAATATATCGCAAAGATGCAGGAGAGCTTTGCAGAGCTTGATACTGTCCTTGACAGGATTGAGGAAGTGTCAGAGGGAGAGCCGCCCGACCGTGATCTGGTCAGGGCGGTGTTTTACGCCCTGTATTTCGGCGAGAACAGGGTGCGGCTGGATGCGGAGGATTATGTCCGTTTTGCAGACTGCTTTGTGGATTATGAGGAAAGGACAAGGCTGATAGAACATGAAGATGGCAGCACCGGGGAGGAGACCTACACCGCTGCGGTGGCAGTCACAAACAAGGTGGAAATATTTAACAACATCAAAAATGATTATGGTAAAGCCACAACTTATGAGCAGCAGTCCAATGCCGTGAATGTGTGGTATCTCGCAAAATATGATACTGCCGCACCGCAGGAAGGAGATGGTTTTGATGACTGGCATGGCTGGAATATGCCAGAGGAGACTGCTTATTATGATCTCCCTGCAAGTGAGGCAGGCAAAAAAGTAGTAGAACTTGCCATGTCACGCCTGGGAGATCCGTATTCACAGAATTACCGGGGAAGGGGAAGCTATGTGGACTGTAGCTACCTCACCATGTGGTGTTACAGGCAGACAGGGATAATAATTCCCACAACTGCGGCGGAGCAGGGGCGTTATATGGTGGAGCATAACCTGACCATATCAAGACAGAACCTGCAGCCCGGCGATCTGGTATTCTGGAGCTACAAGCCCAATGGAAGGTTTATGAACATCACCCATGTGGGTGTTTATGCAGGAAACGGAAAGGTGGTGGATGCCTCTTATTCAAAAGGAAAAGTAGTGTACAGGAATTTATTTGACAGTGACAAACAGGTGCTTTATGGCAGGCCGCAGTAGTTTTTGATGCCAGAGGCATCTGTTTTTTATACACATGGGCGTCCAAAGGAAATGTGTCAGATAAGGCTGACGGACGCCCGACGCAGCGAGTAGTGGAAGATAACGCTTCCCTGCTTGATTGAATATTTCAGGAAAGGAGCAGGGAGATTTGTCCGGACGATAAAGCATGCTTTGCTCTGGGAATGAATGGATTTAGAAAAACAGGCATTGGAGATATTAAGAACTTTTGAGGGCGGCGAACCTTACCAGCTTGGATACAGTGGCGGCAAGGATTCGGATGTAGTATTCCATCTTGCTAAGAAAAGCGGGGTAAAATTTGAGGCGGTACATAACCATACTACGGTGGACGCACCGGAGACTGTGAGGTATGTGAGAAGCAAAAGAGGCGTGGTTGTCTTATATCCGCCCATGAGCATGTGGGAGCTTATTGTGAAGCATAAGACACCACCCACACGCCGTATGTGGTACTGCTGTGAGGAGTTAAAGGAGTATTCAGGTGCTGGGAAAAAGGTGATAACCGGCGTAAGGAAGTTCGAGAGCAGGAACCGGAGGCAGAATCAGGGGTTCGTCACCCTTATAAAACCAGATCGTACAGCAAGAAAACTGACAGATGATGAACTGTTTCTTTCAAACGATAAGGGTGGGATTGTTGTTATGAATTATGACAATTCTGAGGTACACCGCATGGTAGAGAGCTGCTATCGGACATCAAAGACGCTGGTAAATCCTATTTTAGAATGGGATGATGAGTATCTGTGGTGGTATATCCAAAAGGAGCAGATAGAGATTAATCCGTTGTACAGGGAGGGATTTCAAAGAATCGGATGTATCGGATGTCCAATGTCATGCCAATAAATTGGCAGGCAAGAAGCGCTGGCGTGAATTTGCCCGTTATCCAAAGTATAAGGACGCCTATATCCGTACATTTGCTAAAATGCTGGAATACAGGAAAGCCTGCGGCAATAAGGATGTCGCAGGCTGGAAAACACCGGAGAGTGTCTTTCAGTGGTGGATGGAGGATCAGTGTATGGAAGGACAGATAAGTATGATTATTGAAGGAAATGAGATCACTGGTTTTTGTGAGAAAGGATGAAGTGAAAGTGGTGAAATAAGTTGTTATGAGAAAGAACAAAATAAATTGGAGGATAAAGTATGAGGGCAGATTTCAGGAGAAAGGAACCGGAAGCGAAAGTAAACGAGTGTGTCATAGAAAAAGTGATTGTACTGCCAGATGCGGAGTATGACTATTTTACAAAACACCTGCTGTATGATTATGACTTTATAGACGAAAACAGGGAGCTGATGGGTGAATGGGACAGCGTATGGCACTGCCTGTTGGTGACAGGAGACAGAAACGGGGAGGGCGTGCTTGTGCAGAGTGAGGGTTCTTCCTATGCGCGGTATTCTGCATTTGTTCCATCTGTTTCTGGTCTAATTATACAGGAAAAGTGTGAAAAATACGGACACAGAGAGAACACGCAGGCTGAAAAATACTGCCAGCAGATGATATGAGGTGGGGGCATATGTGGCATATCAGGGAAAAATAGGAGATAAGGAAAAGAAACACAGCCTGTACTTCGTGCTGCTTTTTTAAGAGTATTGTGGTATGATAACAGTAGATCTGAAAGGATGGTGACAGAGTGAAGATACTAAGAAAAATAGACCTTTTCCAAAAAGAAATCAATACACTGCGCCCGTTGGAGGGGGAAATACTGGAACAGATAAAGGATTATTACCGGGTGGGGCTTACATGGACATCGAATGCCTTGGAGGGAAACTCCCTGACAGAGAGTGAGACAAAAGTGCTTCTGGAGGATGGTCTGACAGTGGGCGGAAAGCCGCTCAGAGATCTATTTGAAGCAGTGGATCATGCCAAAGCCTATGACTTTATGTTTTCTGCGCTTCAGAACCGCTGCATTGATGAGTACACAGTGCTCAGGATGCATGAGCTGTTCTACCAGAATATAGAACCGGAATATGCCGGGCGCTACCGAAATATGCGGGTGATTATTACAGGTTCCCGTTACCCAGTGACTGAGCCGGAGAAGATAGAAGAGGAGATGGGGCGGCTGTTTGAGTGGATACAGAACGAGCGGGACGGATATCATCCTGTGGAATTTGCGGCCCAGCTCCATAAACGGTTTGTGTTCCTGCACCCTTTCAAAGATGGGAATGGCAGGGTGGCAAGGCTTCTTATGAACCTTGCGCTGATTCAGGACGGATACCTGCCAGTGATTGTTCCGCCTGTGCTGCGTCTGGAGTATGTGTCCCTGCTGGAGCGGGCACACTGGGATGACGGGGACTTTGTGGCATTCATCGCAGAGCGGGAGCTTGAATCGCAGAAAGAGATTCTGCGGCTGTTTCAGATACCGTTTGAGCAGATTCCCTTAGACGGTGAATTTCAGATCAGGAAAAGTGATTATTTCCGGGAGAACGGAGGCGTAGTCTTTCCTAACCCCAACGCCCCCACAGGGATATTGATGGGCTTACCGGAGATAGAGGATATTATCAGCCACAATCAGGACGTGGTGGTGATCGTGGACGAGGCTTATATTGATTTCGGCGGCATATCCGCGTTCCCGCTGCTGGATAAATACGATAACCTGCTGATTATCCAGACCGTTTCAAAATCCCGCGCCCTTGCCGGCCTGCGTGTCGGCTATGCGTTTGGAAGCCCGCAGCTTATCAGCTACTTAAACGATGTCAGGAACTCCTTTAACTCTTATACCATGAACCGCCTGACGCAAACACTGGGCGCGGCGGCAGTCCGGGACAGGGAATACTTTGAGCGAACAAACGCCCTGATTATCGCAACCAGAGAGCGTATAAAGCGGGAATTGAAGCAGTTAGGCTTTTCCTTTCAGGATTCCAAAAGCAATTTTCTGTTCGTTACGCACCCGTCTGTAAAGGCCGGTGTGATTTACGAAAGCCTGCGGGCCGCTGGGATTTATGTGCGCCATTTTTCCAAGCCGGAGCGCATTTCCGATTACCTCCGTATTGCGGTGGGAACGGATCAGGAAATGGACTGTCTGCTGATAAAGCTAAAAGAGATATTACAACAACATGGTGACTTGCACGGAAACACAGGAGAATGTCAATGAAAGATTTAACACAGGGAAGCGAGCTGAAAACGATCTTTTACTTTTCCCTGCCGATTCTGGTAGGAAACTTATTTCAGCAGCTTTATAACGTAGCCGACAGCGTGATTGTCGGAAACTTTTTGGGGAAAGAAAGCCTTGCGGCGGTGGGATTCAGCTATCAGATCAATTTCCTGCTGATTGCGCTGTCCACGGGGATTTCTCTGGGCGCAAGCGTCCTGACCTCCCGTTACTTTGGAGCCAGAGATATGCGGCAGGTGAAAAAGGTGGTTGATACCGGCTTTCTGTTTTCAGCGGTTCTTTCCCTTGTCATAGCGGCAGCCGGTGCCTGCTTTTCCTATCAGATTTTAGTGCTGTTCCGGGTGCCTGAAAATCTGCTGACGATAGCAGATACTTACTTGAAGATTATATTTATCGGTGTGATCCCCACATTCGCATACAATTCCCTGACGAATATCCTTAGAGGCGTCGGGGATTCCAAGACACCGACTTATATTCTGATTGCGGCAACGCTTATCAATATCGTGCTGGATATTTTCTTCATTACCGCCCTGAAATGGGGTGTGGCCGGGGCTGCGGTTGCGACCGTGACCGCGCAGGCTTTTTCATTCATTACCTGTATGCTTTACATGCGGCGGCGTTACCCCGACCTGTTTATCCGACTTTGGGATTTACAGCTTGACCGCCACGAGTTGAAGAAAAGTCTGGTGATCGGAACGCCCGCCATGCTGCAACAGGTATTTGTAAGCGTTGGTTTTATGTCCATACAGTTTCTAATCAATGGCTTTGGAACCGATTGTATGGCTGCGTATGCTGCGGCCTCCAAGGTGGATTCTTTTGCGGAAATGCCCGCCCTGAATTTGGGGCAGGCCATGACGAACTTTACCGCGCAGAACTACGGGGCCGGGAAAATTGACCGGGTAATCAGGGGCGGCAAATCGGCGCTGGCTATGGGGGTGGGTATCTCAATCCTCATATCCATTGTCATATGCCTGTTCCCGTCCCTCTTTATTTCCCTGTTCAACCGTGATCCCGGCGTTGTCCAGATCGGGAACGGCTACCTGCGGACGGTATCGGTATTCTATCTGATTTTTGCAGCTATGCAGATTTTGAACGGTCTGCTGCTGGGATATGGGAAAGCACTGGTTCCCATGATTGCGTCAATCGGTTCCCTCTGTCTTTTACAGGTTCCCACGGCAATCCTGCTGTCTGGAACCGAATTGGCTTATCGCGGTATCTGGATTGCCGCACCCGTGGGCTGGCTGGGTGGTCTGCTGATCCGCTTCCTGTATTTCCGGCATATTGCAAGGAAACAGGCAGCTCTAAAGGAGGCATAAATTTTACACACAAGGAGGTTCCAAGATGGAAAAGAAAATCACACTGAAACAAATTGCTATGGTTGGCGTTATGGCTGCGGCAGTCTATGTGGCTTCCGCGTTTCTGCAAATACCAATCCCTACGGTCATAGATAACATGCGCCTACATATGGGAAATGTGATATGCTTGCTTTCCGGCCTGCTCTTAGGGCCGGTACAGGGTGGGCTTGCGGCGGGGATCGGCTCCATGTTCTTTGACCTGACGAATCCGGCCTACATCACGTCCGCGCCGTTCACCTTTGTTTTTAAGTTTCTTATGGCGTGGATTTGCGGCATGTTCGCATTTCACAAAAATTCCGGGATAAGCTCACACAAGCGGTATATTATCGGTTCGGCATTGGGCGCATTTGCCTATGTGCTTCTTTATCTTTCAAAGAGCTACATCGAACACCGCTTCGTTTTGGGCCTGCCGTTGGAGGTCGTTATGATTACCCTGTCACAGAAAGCCGTTGTGTCCAGCGTCAACGCCGTTGTATCTATTATCGTGGCTGTTCCGCTGGGGATCGCCCTGCGGCCTGCCGTAAGAAGATATTTGCAGTAAGCCTATGGAACTGGATATGACTTCGGGGAAGCCCCTGAACACATTGTTAAAATTCTCCCTGCCGCTGCTGGCGGGGAGCGTGATACAAAACCTTTATAACATCTTCGACACGGCCATTGTGGGGCATGTGCTGGGTAAATATGCGCTGGCGGCTGTGGGTAACTCCTATGTGCCGACGCTTATCATCAACAGCATTGTTTTAGGGATTGCTTCCGGCATATCTATCCTTGTGGCGCAGCTATACGGCTCCAAGGATAAAGGACAGATTTGTAAATGTTATGGTTCCGTGCAGACGTTGATAGTAGCCGTGGGCTTCGGGCTGGCTGTGCTGTTCTTTGCTCTTGCCGGGTGGATTTTTAAGGCTATGCAGATACCGGAGGAAATCACAAGCCCTGCGGCCCTTTATCTTCGGATTGTAGCGGCTGGGATTCCGTTTTTGGCAATCTACAACTTTTATTCTGCGCTGATTAAGGCAAAAGGGGATTCCCGAACACCGATTAGGTGTATCT
>OFFD01001177.1_pt1 | contig 16777 bp, 12 predicted proteins | sample 1521291 | NCBI WGS metagenome assembly OFFD01 (sample SAMEA3504103, study PRJEB24116) | mouse gut metagenome | biome: mouse gut; feature: mouse-associated habitat; material: faeces | place: Denmark | collected 2011 | reverse complement strand
AAAATTATTTTCTGCAAAAATAATAATAAATTATTTTCTGCAAAAATTATTTTTCACAAAAATAATATGTCGGTTTGTCATCTTTCGTCGAGGGAACGGGCGTAGCCCGTTCGGGGCATACACGCACAACAGGAGGCCATGCCAAATTGAAGTGGCATAGCCTCCTGCTTGCTTACAATATACTTCTTACGGGCGGAGTCTGAGCTCGCGCCATGCTGTGCCGAGGTCGAGCGAGGCTTTCACGCCCGGTGTCTGCGGCTTTTGGTTGACGACTACCGCCTGCTTGGCTACCTCCGACGACACATAGTCGGCGATTTCGCCAAGAGTGGCCTCTCCTTTCGATTCGTTGATTTTCTTGATCAGATAGTAGGAGAAAAGGCCGTGCCCCTTTTCATGGTAGGGGAAAGCCGTCTGGTCGCCGGAGGCGGCCGAGAGTACCACCAAGTTGCCCTTGGCAGGTATTTCACGCGGGTTGATTTTTATGCCGCGTGACTGGAGTTCAGACGTGTGCTCTTCCGATCTCTGAAGCATGCGTCGATAAACGCCACTACCGACTTGGCCTTCAGCTCGCTGAGCTGGCCGTAGAGACGGCTCAGCGGATAGCAGGCTTCGGGCTGGGTGCCGGTGGCGTCGATTGGTATGAGGAAGGCGTTACGGTTGCTTTCGTCGGGCATGCCGTGCCCGGCGTAGTAGAAGATTATGTCAATGTCGCCGTTGAATGCGTCCGCGATATTCTTGACGTCGTCCATGGCGGCGAGGATGTCGCCGAAGGTGGCGTCGTAGTAGGTGCGGATGTTGCTTTCGGGTATGCCGAGGGTGCGCTCGCAATATTTGGCGAATATGCGGGCGTCGTTCATCGCATAGTCTACATGGGCCACACGCTGATAGTTCTCGTTGCCGATAATCACGGCAAATGTGCGCGGGTTGTCGCTCTCGGCGCCCGGTATGTCGATATCGATGATATCCGTCTCGTAGCTGCGCTTCTCTTCCTTGGCCTCGCTGCGGCGGGCTGCGGCGAGCTCATACTCGCGCACTGCCGAGAGCGGGGTCACAGTCATGGCGATGGGGCTGAAATCATCGTCGGTATACGACGAAGGCGACTTATACACCTTGTCGCCAAGCTCGAAGCTGCACGACAGTATGCCCAAGGCATTGTCGAGAATACCGAATTCAGGCTTTATCACCACCTCTTTCCAGCGCTCGGCGAAGTCTTTGGCCTCGCCGGCAGGCACTGAGGCATACACCGTGCCGAATTCGCCGAGATAGATCGAGTAGAAGCCATAGTCGGCGTTATACTCCTCTATCACGCCTTTGACAGCCATTGGGGCGAAAGTCTTGATAAATTCAGCACGCGATTCGGCTATCGCCTCGTCAATCATCTTGGTGCGGTTGGCCTCGGTGACGCGCGCCTCCCACTGGGCCATGGTCTCGTAGACCTTGCGGCGCTGCCAGTCTTCTACCGGCTTCTTCACGCGGGCTGTCGCGAAGTCGGCGAAATTGGTGTTGACTGTCGCCGCGCGGCGTTTGGCGTCGTCGAGGCTGCGGATGATATCGTAGGCCGGCACTTCCTTGCAGTCGTAGAGCGCGGTCAGGGTGAAGTAGTCGGGATACATCTTGGTGGTGCCGCGCATGCGTTTGAGCGCCTTGCACTCATGGAACACGCCGAAGCGGTCGTAGCCGTAGCTGCCCTTCGATATCTCCACCTCGCACTCATCCGGCAATACCACGCTCTCCAGTGCCGGGCAATTCCAGAAAGCGCACTCGCGGATAGTCTTAAGTGTATTCGGCACCACCACCGAGCGCAGGTTCTTGCAGCCCTTGAAGCCCTCTTTGTCGATTTCGACTACGAGATATGGCAGGCCCTCGATTTCGATTTTTGCCGGGATGACGACATCTACGAGCCCTTTCTTGTCGGCGGCCGAGCACTTGATGGTGTTGTTGCCCATCAGTGAGAATCGCACGCCGTCAATCACCACATCCTTGCCGGCGAAAGCCGCGACGGTGGAGAGGGTAAAAAGAATAAGAGTTAACAGTTTCTTCATCAATAGGTGCTTGTTTGGCTTCGTGCCTTAAGGTCTTTAGAAATCTATGCCGAGGTTGAGGCCGAAGTTCAGACGTGAGTAGGTGGCGGAGAAACCTTTGCCGTATTGTCCGCCGTCGTCAACATCGGTTTTGTAATATGACGGATATAAGGTAAGACCAAGATTAAGTCCTACATGGTGGTGTAGACGGAAACGTACACCTACAGTGGGCTGATAGAAAAATCCGGAATTGGCCTCTAATGCGCCTACCCCGTAGCCGTCCGGTCCAACCACATTATAAGAGCCATTCTCAGCTACGCCGAGGCTATAGCCGAGTTTGCATGAAACGAAGGGTGATACTTTTGCTGCAATGTTCCAGTCCCAACGGGCGGCGACAAAAGCCGGAACGTAGAGGTTGAGTTCTGTAGCTGTCTCAGAATCCGGTTGTGAGGGGTTGATTCTGCGAGCTTTTCCATCTGATGTACCTAAAATGAATCCTGCACCGGCTCCTATGAAGAAGTGGCGGTTGAGCTGAACGCCGTGGGTTGTGGTGAACATGACGTTGAAGTCTGCGGGCTTGTCGTAGAGGGTACATTCGGAAGGGTTGACCGAACTGTATGATATGGCAATTGTGGGGTCGATGTCCACAAATCCGCGGTAGGAAGTCCGCGCTGTGGCGCTGAGTGATATGGCCGCGATGGCCGCTATGGTAAGGATAGATTTGATAAGTCTTTTCATTGCGTAGTGTATCTGTTGATTGGTTTGTCGGTGCGTCAGTTACAACGCCGGCAATCGATAGTGCAATGAAAGTCGAAAAGCTGAAGAGGGGAGAGTGTGACGGGATTTTTTGTATCATGGCATAAGCATTAGGTATTGCTCAAATCGATATTGAGCAATCAAAGGTCTGCCTGCCATGTCTGCCTGCTTTTCGACTTAGGTCGCGATTACTGAAAGCTTGGCGTTATACAAAAAAGATAATCCCGGGGTGGAAGAACTCCTACCCGTCGATGACTGTCTGGCAGCGGCTCCGCGCCGAGTGTCGCAAGCTCTTGATTGACAGCGCCCATTGCCGATCAGGCTATTCCATCGTCAGGCACCTGCGAGGGTGCTCCACCGGGGCTGCTGTCGTCCTTGCAATACTCTCTGTGCTGCGGAAGTGACGATTTTTATAATACAAAGTTATAGCTTTTTGTCATTTCGGGCAATAGAAAATTAAAAAATCGGCCCCTGAAAGCCGATTTTTAACATATTTGTTGTTGGTGGTTGGTAGGCAGTGGTTGGTAGGCAATGGTTGGTAGTTGGTGGTTTGTGGGCAGTGGTTGGTAGGCAATGGTTGGTAGTTGGTGGTTTGTGGGCAGCGAATTACTGCTGATACATCAAAAACTAACTCGCTGCCCACCAACCACACACCACCAACCAAACCCCACCAACCACCAACCTTAAACTTAAAAATCAATCTTAAAGCATGTCATTCCGAAAGCCTCGGCCACGCCGGGATAGGTGACCTTGCCGTCGGTGATGTTGACGCCCTCGGCAAGCCCGGGGTCGTCGGCACATGCGCGTCGCCAGCCCTTGTCGGCAAGGCGGAGCGCGTAGGGAAGGGTGGCGTTGGTGAGGCCGAGTGTAGAGGTAAAGGGCACAGCGCCGGGGATGTTGGCCACGGCATAGTGCACAATGCCGTCAACCGTATATATGGGGTCGGAGTGAGTGGTGGCATGCGAGGTCTCGAAGCAGCCGCCTTGGTCGATGGCGACGTCGACGAGCACCGTGCCCGGACGCATGAGCGCCAACATGTCGCGTGTGATAAGATGAGGAGCCTTGGCGCCGGGGATAAGCACCGAGCCTATCACGAGGTCTACCGCCGGCAGCTCCTGCTCTATATTGTGGCGTGAGGAGAACAGCGTCTTCACATTCGCCGGCATAACCTCCGAAAGGTGGCGCAGCGTAGGCAGCGAAATATCGGTGATGGTGACATCGGCTCCGAGGCCGGCAGCCATGAGGGCAGCGTTGCGGCCTACCACGCCGCCGCCGAGAATGAGCACCTTGGCCGGCTTCACGCCCGGGATGCCGCCCAAGAGAATACCCTTGCCGCCCTGAGGCTTCTCAAGGAAGCGCGCGCCCTCCTGCACACTCATGCGGCCGGCAACCTCGCTCATAGGTATGAGCAGGGGCAGATGGCCGCTGCGGTCAGTGACAGTCTCGTAGGCAATGCAGGTAGCCCCCGAGGCAAGCATGGCGTCGGTGAGTGCGCGGTCGCAGGCGAAATGGAAGTAGGTGAACAGCACCTGACCCGGGCGCACAAGCGCATATTCAGGCTCGATAGGCTCCTTGACCTTGATAATCATCTCGGCTGCCCCATAGACATCGGCAATGCCGGGCAAGATGGTGGCGCCGGCCTTGACGTAGGCCTCATCGGAGAAGCCGCTTCCTTCGCCGGCTGTGTGCTGCACATACACGGTATGGCCGTGTCTTACCAGTTCTTTCACACCCGAGGGCGTCATGCCGACGCGGTTCTCGTTGTTTTTGATTTCTTTTGGAATGCCGATAATCATTGTGGTAAAGGTATTTAAGGTGATAAATTAAGTTTCGCAAGCGAAACTTGTTTATTATGAGTTTAACGCGGTCAGGGAGTTTAGCTACACATATTGGTAAATCTAAACTTTTTTAAACTACATAAACTGCGCTGAAAGCGCCATAAACATCAAGATTTCAAGTTGCAAGGCAATTTGAAAAACTTGAATTTAGAATTGTTTTTCGGCAGCAAAGATAAAACTTTTTCCCAATAAACCAACATTCCCTTAATAAATTTTTTCACCCCCACTTAAAAATAATTACAAAGTATCAGCCTCGCAACTGAATCAAAACTGCCAACCCGCTGATACTCAGCATGGACGCGTCTTCGCGCGTCCGCCTCTCGTGGGTATTGTAGCGTTCGCCGAACGCCAATATTTATTCCTGACCGAAAGTCTCTTCAAACACTACCGTGCCGTCAGATTTGGATAGACGCACCCAATCTACGGCGCCGCAGCCTTTGAAGCGGAATATGAGCTGGTCTACAGGCCCTACAGGCTGCTCATACTCCATTTCGTGGATGAGCTTGTTGTCGATATAGAATTTCGACTGGCCGTTTTCCACCACAATTTTCATCACCTGCCAAGGCGTGGCCGAGAAATTGGCGAGGTCAAAAGAGTGGGTGTCGCCCTTCATCTCGTTTTCACTGCTGATGAATTTTATGAAAGCGTTGCCTTGCTCGTTCATTGCGAAACCATGGGTGGCGGCGTCAGAGCCTATATACATTATAATATCGCTGCAAGGTATGGCATGCTCTTCGGCGGAATTGCGCACATTGGCCTCGATGATGAAGTTGTCGCCGTCGATAAGATTTTCCTTGAAGTAGGTATATGTCACAAACATGTGATTGGTGCGCGCTTCCTCAGGTATACTGTCGAAGGGCAGGCTTATATAGCCTTCTCCGGGTCTGACAACCTCGTCGATGGTGTAGGTCTTGTAGAAATTGCGCCGCTCATCGCGCACCGACACCGACCATCCGGGTTTATGGCTGTTCACAGCCAGACGCCGTATCTCCTCATCCTTATATTTAAGGTATGCGAAGCCCTCGCCCTCGTAGATAAACGTGGTGTTGACAGAGTGCATGTTTTCGGGCAGTTTGCGTTCGGTGACATCGCCGTTGGCCTCTACATAGCCGATGGTGATGTCTTTCATCAACTTCTGAGGGATATCGTAGGAAAACGACACTGTAAGGGGCGAATTCCCGCTTTCGGGCGACACCGAAAATTCTATCTTCGACAGCAGATAGTCGATGTAGACATCTTTAAGCCAATAGCGGTAGGCAATTATTCCAAGCACTATCAATGTAGCAAAAACGAGCACTGCAAGATATTTCCTCGATCTCTGATGATGGCGTATATATTCCTGCACCGGAGTGATATCCTCGCCTGTCGCCGCCGGCTTCGGGGCTTCCGGAGCCGCTTTTATCTCGGGCTTTGCTTCCGCCTGTGCGGCTGCTGCGGCCGGCTCCTCGGTTTCTTCTGCCTCAGGGCTCTCGTCGGCGATGTCGTCGGGCTCGGCAGCCGCTCGCTTCTGCATTTCGGCCTCCTTGCGCATCACAAAATCAGTATAGCCTTTATATCCTAAATATATACAAAGAGCTTCCTTGGTGGCCATCTGCGGATTGCCGGTATGCTGCTGGAAAAAACGCTTGAGGGTGGCGGCATTGATGTTGATATTGGTCGCTTCATTCAACATGTTCGCCAGTGTCTTGAACTGGGTGAGATTCCATGTGTCTGAGTGACCCCACGACTGCAACCGTTCGTTATATTCCTTGATTATTTCCTTTACATACCCTTGATTGGGAAGTGTGCTCATGGTATACTGGTTTAAAAGAACTGATTTCAAAAAATAGATGCAATGCAAATTTAAAGAATTTCTGTGATATGGCAAAATTCAAAAATTTCACCTTTATGCCAAATTTGCCCGTTTTCTCCGATTAAAAGCTGTTTTTCGGCTTGGATTGCCCTCAGAGTATTGTTTCGAGCCTTTTTGTCGCTAATTTATTCGTGTTTTAGTTGGATACCTGTTATATATAATGCCTATCTTTGCCGCAGCAAAATATAATGCCTTAAATATAGAAACATGAGATCAGTCATCAGTATTTTTTTATTGCTTGCAGTGTTGTCGGCCTGTGCCCGGGGCGCTAATCCCGTTGTTGATATCAATCGGCATGGTGCCGGGGTGGTGCTCGAGGATAAGCTTTCACACCCCTTGTATTGGTGGCCGGCTACATTGCTCGAATATGATATCCCGGCAGATACCGATATTGATTCCGCCAATCTGCGCCTTGTCGATAAAGCCGACGGCACAATCGTACCGTTTCAGGTCTACAGCCATGATGGCGCGAGGCATTTATATATCAAGACCGACTTGCCATCGGGCGCACGTAGGGAGTTCGGCTTTATGCCGGCAGCCTCTTCTGCCGCTAAAATTCCGGTAAAGCTCTCCGACGGTTTTTATGAGGTCTCCACAAGCAAATTTTCTGTAAAGATTCCGGCCTCGGCGTCCGGGCGAGAGGTACCCGGCCCGGTATACTCTGTTTCCGACGGCTCGGGTAAATGGTATGGTAAATCGTCATTGACTTCCGGCAAAGGCGATATCGTGCTCTCTACCACTATGACAGCCGACGGCCCTCTTTTCGCTGAGTTCGAGCTGGTGTATGCCATGCCCGATAAGTCGGTATATAAATCGGTGGTTAGATGTATCGACGGATACGACTTCGTAGAGCTCTCCGAGACCATGGATGGCTTCGGCTCTGACGGCTCACGGCAGTGGACAATCGACTGGACCGGCTTCAACCCGACACACCGTCAGGCACCCAACCACCCTTACGGTGCCCCCAAGGCAGGTGCAAAAGGCTTCGACCTTTACGACTGGGAAGAGGCCGACAAAGCTACCCTCAATTCACACCACGGCATTATTGCGAGCACCGACACCACAGGCCGCGTGCCCTTCGATGTGGGTATCTACGGCAACTGGCCTGCTGAAGACAATGTCACGTCGGCAGTGTTCTGGGATCCCGCCGCCGACCGCTCCATAGGCCTCTTCGTGCGCGGTATCGACGGCTGGGACAACCGGCAGTATCCAATCTGGGTAGATCCCCACACATTGAGTATAAAGATGTATTGCCGCGACGGCCGTCTGCGTTGGGCTTATCCGCTCGTCGACGGCACCCGCACATCGGCTATAAGCTTCTATCCCCATAATCTCGACATCGACCATATTGAAAAACTTGAAGAACTCTCCGTACCCCACACAGCTCCCTCCGGAGCCCGGTATCAGGCTGTCATGGGGCCGCAGTCATATAATACATTCCTCCAGAACAGATACAGCACCATCTGTCTTGACGACGTGAAAAACTGGCAGCTCGAATACCCCGACAGTCTCACTGTGGCGAAGAATGTTTTTGACAACCGCCACAATGTGACCCCCGCCGAGTTTGAGCAGCAATTCTTCTACGGACGCTTCTCCAACGAGCTCCCGTGCAGCGGCACATGTCAGGACAGCGGCTACGGCCCTACATCCTCGCGCCTCTTCTATGAAGACTACACCGGGCTGATGAGTGTGCTCCGCCCGCAGATGTCTGATGAGCTGCGGCGCCGCCTCACGGCCATGTTCCTCGTCCATGCATACGTGGCTGCAGGGGAGGAATACATGCCCATGCGCCACATGCTCGGCGGACATCCCAATTTCCTCGCCGATGTCAAGTCGGTGCCCGCTTTCGCGGCATATCTTTTCCCCGACCATCCCGAGGCCGCCCGTTGGGCTGATGTCTTTGAAAAGCATATCGACCTCAACATGCAGTATCATGTACGCCCCGATGTGAAAGCGTGGGACTCGCGTGGCGGACGTTGGACCGAAAACCTCAGCACCTATATATGGGCAGCTATGCGCCCTATGCTCCGTGCCAACTATCTGGCCGAGCGCTATTACGACGGTAAAAACCGCCTGGCCTCGCCCAAGATGGCGCGCCTTGCCGACTATGTGATGAACTCTCTCTCTGCTCCGTTCGCAGGCGAATCGGCTGATTTCTATAAAAATGAGAAAGGCGAATACGAAGGCCGTATCTACTGGGGCATAGCGCCCGACCGCGGCAGCGTACGCGTTATGCCGCCGCTGGGTGCTCATGCCGTGCGCCGCCTTCCGCCGAGCGGTTATTGGCTGTTGGGTAAGGAGCTCGAGAATTACGATCCTCTCCTGTCGGAGAATATACGATATGTCGCACGCCCCGACTATATGGATACCGAATTTTTCACCACCGATGAAAATTCATTCAGTTTCATGTATGTCGACAGACTCGACACCGGCACTCCTCCCTCTCTGAGAAGCAGCAAGTACACCGGCAGCGGCGTAGTGCTGCGTGCCGGAGCCGACAAGGATGAGGAATTGTCGGTACACCTTATGCAGGTCGACAACGGCCCCAACTACCGCTGGGGTATTACAGGCGACGGCGGCTGCGGTACTGTTTATTTCTATGCCGACGGCAAATCATTCAGCAACAACGACAAGGAAGACATCGGCGACCGACGCCTCAACGACACCGACCTCGCAACCGGCTTCGGTGTCTTCAAAGACGGACGCTTCAAGGCTATCGGCCGCAACGACCTCACCGAGCCGCTCTACGACCTCGGCAGCGGTCAATTCGCCCGTATCACGGCCTCGGAGCAGAGCGCATACTCGTGGCCCGAATATCAGAGCCGCAGCATTATGCTCCTCGGCAACGACTATTTCATGATTTTCGACGATGTGTTCAATCAGAATATCGCCGGTCGCTTCAGTTGGTTCACCCATCTTGAAGATGATTTCCCCGACCTGCAGAATGTAAAGGGAGGTGGCCCCGGCTACGTTTTCTGGGACACAAAGCCCGATGAGATTCACATCACAGGCCCGCGCACAAAGGGTGTGTGGTTCGACGGCACCGGCGACTTCCTCACCTTTGTCTCCCACAAAAAAGGCTACACAACCCAAAAAGCTCCCTACGGATGTGTGGTGACATCGCCCGCAGGATTGCGCGACCATATCTTCATCACCGACACTCAGGTAAATACCGCAGTGCGCCTCGGCGACGACAGCATTTCCTTTGCCGGCACGGCAGGCTATGCCCGCGCTTTGACCGACGGCAAGCAGGAGTGGGCGCTCTTCCATGGCAAGAGGATAGCCGACGGCAACTTCGCTGTCAGCGTGCCCGGCGGACGCCTTGGCATTAACGCAAAGATTGCCGCCTACGACGAGATAAGCGGACGTGTATTCGCCCCCGAAGCCGCTACCGTTGAATTTGAATGGAACGATCTCCCCAAGGGAATTGCGGTGTATATCGACGGTGTGCGTCAGAATATAAAACCCGCGGGTACACGCCTGACGGTAGACTTCCCCGCCGGAGCGCACCTGTGGAATATCACCAAAGGCCTTCCCGACATGCCGGCTCCTGAAATAGCATATACCGAAAACCGAAAAGGCACTGTCGCTGTGGCTGTCAATCCCGTGCCATCGGCCTCTTCATATATCTATGAATACAGCACCGACCAAGGCCGCTCTTGGGATAATATCAAGCGCTCCGGCGCAAGAACGATTGTCCTCAAGCCGCTCCATGGCGAGGGCAAAGGATATGTCCGCGTCAAGGCTGCAAACCGCGACAAGGAGAGCGCCCCGTCGGTGATATATCCCGTATATTTCACCTCAGAGCTACCCGCTGCGCCTGCCGGACTTGAGGTGACAACCGACTGCGACACCCGTACTCTCTCTTGGGGCCGTGTGCTCGGCTGCGATACTTATCGCCTCTACCGCAAACTTCCCGGACGCGACTATGAACTGATCTATTCGGGTGGCGCTACTGAATATACCGACAGCAGCCGCCGCGACGGAGCAGCTCTTTATGCCGTTTGTGCAGTCAATGGCAATGGCAAAGGTGAACTCTCTGCTCCGGTCACCGACGACCCCGCTTGTCTGCTCAATATCACACCCGCCGAGCCCGGACGCTTCCGCCGCTCTGTGATAGTAGGTGGCGGCAAAGACCTCCACGACAACAATGTGCCGACATACTACCCCGATTGAAATATCAGAAGTTCAAGTTTCACAAGTTGCCTTGCAATTTGAAAACTTGAGGTTTAAAGCGCTTTCAGCGCAGTTTATATAGTTTAAAATGTTTAGTTTTACCAATGTATACCTAAACTCCTTAAACCTGTTAAACTCAAAATAAACAAGTTTTGCTTGCGAAACTTAAGTTCAATGATATGATACGCTTTTATGCCCCTGACATAGAACAGAAACCGCAGCTTCCGGCCGACGAGAGCGCGCATGCCGTGCGTGTGTTGCGCCGCAAGCCCGGTGATGAATTGGAGGTGGTTGACGGGCGCGGCAATCTCTACCGCTGCCGCTTGGTGACAGACGACCATCGCGGCGCTGTAGTTGAGATTGTGGAAAAAGAGGCGCTTCCCAAGGTGTGGACACCTTATATCACCATCGCCGTAGCTCCCACCAAGCATGCCGACCGCATGGAGTGGCTTGTAGAAAAACTGGTGGAGATAGGGGTAGACCGGATAGTGCCGCTGCGTTGCCGCCGGTCGGAGCGTAAGGAAATCAAGCCCGAGCGCCTTGAGCGTATCGCAGTTTCGGCAATGAAGCAGTCGCTCAAGGCAATCTTGCCCCGCATAGACGCGACCACGCCGCTTAAAGACTTTCTTGCCGAGGCGCCGACAGAGGGACAACAACGCTTCGCCGGGTATTGCGACGCCGACACACCGCGCCGTCTGCTCGCCCAAGCCTATAAGCCCGGCAGCGACGTGAATATACTCATAGGCCCCGAAGGCGACTTCGACCCCGAGGAAATCGCGGCAGCCATAGCTGCGGGATATATCCCCGTGACAATGGGCGACAACAGATTACGAACCGAAACAGCAGCTCTGGTAGGCTGCGACACCATACATATTGTAAACCAATGTCTACTACATTCAACCAACTGAGCAGCGGCTCAAACTTCTTTCTTATCGCCGGTCCGTGTGTGATCGAAGGCGAGGAAATGGCATATAATATATGCGACACCATCAGCAGTATCTGCCGCCGTCTTGATATACCCTACGCCTTCAAGGGCAGCTACCGCAAGGCCAACCGCAGCCGTCTCGACTCCTTTACCGGAATCGGCGACCTTGAGGCTCTTAAGATACTCCACGGAGTGGGAGAGCGCTACGGGGTGCCTGTGGTGACCGATATCCATACGGCACAGGAAGCCTCGATGGCGGCTGACTTCGTCGACATTCTTCAGATACCGGCCTTTCTCTGCCGCCAGACCGACCTTCTGCTCGCGGCTGCCCATACAGGCAAGGCCGTGAATGTGAAGAAAGGGCAATTCCTCTCGCCCGAATCAATGCGCTTTGCAGTAGAGAAAGTGCGCTCGGGCGGATGTGATGATGTGGCAGTGACCGAGCGCGGCACCACATTCGGCTACGGCGACCTCATTGTAGACTTCCGCGGAGTGCCCCGTATGCAGCAGGCATGCCAATGCCCGGTGATAGTAGACTGCACCCACTCGCTGCAGCAGCCCAACACAGCCGGCGGTGTGACAGGCGGAGATTATAGAGACCATAGCCCGCGCGGCCATCGCCACCGGCGCCGACGGTATCTTCATCGAGACCCATCCCGACCCGGCAAATGCCAAGAGCGACGGCGCCAATATGCTCCGTCTCGACCTGCTCGAGCCCTTGCTGAAACGACTTACGGCATTGCGCAGCACCATAAACACATTTGAATAAGAATATGAAAATCACCAAGATATTGATTGCGGTCGCCTTGGCCGCGTCTGCCTCTATGCCGATTGCAGCCCAGTCGAGCATACAGAACCCCATGACGCAGGCCGTGCTTGCCGTGTATGAAGAAGAACTTCGCGAGAACCCCAATGACTATAATATATTGATGAGCCGCGCCGATGAGTATTACCGTCACGACGAATATATCCGCGCCCTCGCCGATGTAGACAAGGTGATACAGCTCGCACCTGCAAGCGAGGAAGACGTGCGCTTCCGCGCGTACGTGCTCCGCGCCGGAATCTACAATGAGACCAAGCGCCCCGAGCAGGCTCTCCAAGATCTGCGCGCAGCCGTTGAGATCGACCCTAACTCATATAATGTAGTATACCAGAAGGCCAACACCGAGTTTATGCTCGGACGATATGCCGAGGCCCGCCTCGACTTCCAGAAACTGCAGCGCCTGAATCCGCGCGGCACCGAGGCCTATATCGGACTTGCGCGCGTGGCGGTGAAAGAGAATAACCTCGGCACAGCCAACGAAATGCTCGCCTCGGCGGTAAACCTCGACCCCAACAATGCCGAAATCTACGTGCGCCGCGCGTCGGTACGCCGCATGATGGGCGACCACAACGGCGCCGTCGACGACCTCATCCTCGCCATCTCGAGCGACAACAAACATCCGCGCGCCATGCAGGAGCTCATCGACTATGGCAACACCAACTATCCGGCAACTATGGCCGGATTGAGCAAGGCTGTGAGCGAGGCTCCGCAGGTGGGAATGTTCCGCTATATCCGCGCGGTGATAGCGCAGGCCCATTACCACTATCTTGCCGCCATCAACGACTATCAGACCATCCTCGACGAGCGCCTCTACAACTATCACGGTATCTATGCCTCGATAGCCGAGTGCAACTATTGCCTTGGCAACTACAGCGAGGCCCTTGACTTCGTAGACCGCGCCCTCGGCATGGTTCGCGACAATGCCGGCCACTATGTGCTGCGCAGCAAGATATTGCGTGCTATGGGCAACTATGACGAGGCAGTGAAAGCCGGCGCGGCCGCCCTCGCTGTAGACCGCAACAACAACGACGCACTGATCGAGATGGCGCTTGGCTATGTCGGTATCAAGAATTATGATGAGGCTTCGAATCTTATCTCGGAGGCCATACTCAACGACGCGGAGAATCCGATGTATCTCATGCTCCGCGCATGGGTATTCGAGAAATATCTCAACAAGGCTGCCGCCGCTGAAGACCTCTACAACAAGGTGGCCGATATGGAGCACTTCTATATCGACAATCCCCGTTCGCTCAAAGGCTTCGCGCAGCTATTCCTCGGTCAGACCGAGCTCGGCAAGCGCTGGATGGACAATATACTCGACACCGTGACAGACTACGATGGCCTTATCCACTACTACGGAGCATGCTTCTACGCCCAGTATGGCGACATGGACCGCGCTATGGAGTTGGCCGACAAATCACTCAACCTCGGCTATGCCAATTACCATGACTGGACAGAGGCAATTGACGGCCGCGTGAATGTGGCGCCGCTGCGCGACGACCTGCGCTTCCTCAATATGCTGCACCGCCATGACGCCATTTTCGGCAAAGAGTCAAAAAAATAGTTAAAATCGTGAGCTTAGTGTAACTTTGGGCGCGCAAGCGCGTCATATAAGTACTTACACATAGAAGCGAATAACGAGCGAATTAACTGTTTTCATAATTGATTGACTATAATGCCGGCCCGGGCGCGATGCTCAGTCGGCATTTTACTTTTTAAAGTGTTATATCTTAAACAATCAAACTACTACGAAAATGATAATAGCCTCACAAAAACGCAAAGAGAATATAGCCGAGTATCTGCTCTATATGTGGCAGATAGAAGACCTCATCCGTGCCAACAGCCTTGACCTTGACAAGATAAAGGCCAATGTGATAGACAAATATCCCATCGACGAGAAGCAGCAGCGCGAGATGGCCGACTGGTATGAGTCGCTCATCGACATGATGAGACGCGAGGATGTGAAAGAAAAAGGTCACCTGCAGATGAACAAGAACATCATCGGCACCCTCGCCGACCTTAACAAACGCATACTTGCCGACCCGAAGTTTGTAGACTATCACAAGGAATTCTATGCCACCTTGCCCTATATAGTAGAGCTGCGTGCAAAGGCCGGCGATAATCCGGCCGGCGAGATAGAGACCTGCTTCAACGCTCTCTACGGCTGGCTTATGATGAAGCTCAAGGGCGCGGAGATATCAGAGAATACAGCCAAGGCTATGGCTCAGATCGCGCGCTTTGTGGCCCTGCTCTCGAAGTGCTTCTATCTTGACGAGCACGACGAGCTTTTCAAGGACGACGACAAGGAGTAAAGCTCTGCCTCCGGCGGCACGAGATTACTTTTTTAAACATTTGGATATAATACAATGTTATAATATCGGCGCACTATATAATGCGCCGATATTATATTATGCATATATGCCGAAATCTAATCTTTATGACGATTGCCGCCGGGCTTGCTCTCGCGGCGAGTTCGTGCATATATGAATATGATAAATGCCCTCCGGCTCTAACACTTAAAATAGAGAATGACTGGCAGGCGGCTCCTGAAGCCGATCCTGAAGGCATGGCTTATATGTTTTTTTCAGACCTTGGCGGTGAGCCGTGGCGCTTTGACTTTGCCGGGCGTGAGGGCGGTGAGGTATCGTTGATTCCGGGGGATTACAGCTTTGTCAGTTTTAATGACGATACCTATAATGTGCGATTCCGCGAAGACGGCGGATATGAAGGGTATGAGGCATATACCGTTCGCGCCGACGACAGCTATCTGCCTGCGGCTGTAAGAGAGCTTGACGAAAAACTACATGTTTGCCCCGACATGATGTGGGGCTGCTCATACGATTATGTAGGCCTGAAATATTCCGGACTTGAATATGGCGAGCCGGCGGTTAGATCTGAGAGCTATATACTGCGCTGTCCTCAACGGCAGCTTACCGCCCGGTATAGTTTTTTGATAGAAAACGTAACGAATCTCGACGGTGTAGTGTCGTTGTCGGCGGTATTTACCGGCCTTGCCTGTTCGCTGAATCTCGCCGACGGAGCGAAGGGCGATTATCCTTGCATGCTGCCCTCGGCGGCAAAGAAAGGCGGTGAAACGAGCATAGAGGGCGAGTTCCTGACCTTCGGAATACCGGCGGAGCCGACAGCGGACAATTATCTTCTGCTGTTTGTAGTGCTAAGCGACGGTAGAAAATTCACGTATCATTTTGATGTTACGCCACAAGTGAGAAATGCGCCTGACCCATTGGATGTAAAAGTGATAATCAGGGGATTGGAGCTTGAAGAGTCGGAAGGGGGCAGCAAGCCCGGCGGCGGCTTTGACGTAAGTGTCGACGGCTGGATATCCATCACCATAAACATTCAGGGCTGAATAGTGTTAATATATTAAAAAGCACTGATATAAAAAGACTACTAACTATAATACTAAAAATATGAAATTAATTTATCCGTTTCTCGGCCTTATAGGAGCATGCTCCCTGCTGGCCTCGTGCAGCGATGATATGGACGAAACGCCCATGCAGAGCAATGCAATCTCTTTCAGTGCCGTGGCGCCCAATGGCTCAAGAGCTACGCCTACCACAACTGCGAGTCTGAAAGAATTTGTCGTATATGCCTTCACCGAGGGGAGTACACTGATGGACGGAGTGACGGTGACCCGCAGCGGTGGCAGCTGGACATATTCGCCTGAAGCATACTGGCCCGTCAACCCGGTAAACTTCTATGCGTTCAGCCCCGATATCACCAATTCGCCGGATATCAAGGGTATGGACGGCGGTAGTATCCCCGATTATCTCAACCCGGGCAATGTTGACCTTCTCTACTCTGTAAAGACACAGGTAACGCAGCAAGCCGCCCCGGTGCTTCTCAATTTCCGCCATGCTCTATCGAGAGTGAGCGTGTTGCTCAGCAGTACCAACAAGAGAATTCAGGTGAAGGTGTCGCATATATCGTTGTGCAACATCTATATGCAGGGTACATTTAATTTCCCGAATTCATCGACCCTTGCTTCGACACCCGAAGTGATAGGTTCATGGACTATGCTCAAGAGATTCGGCAAGAATCTGCTCTTCTATGCCTTCAGCGATGACGAGGCCGAGACCCTGACACCCCAACCGACAGATTACACTGAAAATACGCTCAACTACAGCTTCCTGATTCCTCAGCCATTGCAGGAGGTAGCATTGTCGGGCTCTGATTATACCGGTACTTATATACAGGTTGACTGTGAAATCTATGATACGGCTTCAGGTGCAAAGCTGTGGCCTAACAGCAAGACCCCTGATTATATGCTCGTTCCTGAATCGGAAAGCGGCCGTATAGTTTATCCCACCACTTCCGACAAGGTTAAATCATGAGATCGGAAGAGCACACGTCTGAACTCCAGTC
>OFFD01001176.1_pt1 | contig 16779 bp, 10 predicted proteins | sample 1521291 | NCBI WGS metagenome assembly OFFD01 (sample SAMEA3504103, study PRJEB24116) | mouse gut metagenome | biome: mouse gut; feature: mouse-associated habitat; material: faeces | place: Denmark | collected 2011 | reverse complement strand
CCCTGAGATGTCTCTCAGGGGCATTTTTTGGATTTATAATTGCATAGATTGAAGCGATATTTGCATTAATTTTAGCTTTATGCGGATATATTTGCATCCGAAAGCCAACAATTTATAATACTATGACCCCTATGCCTATGACGTAACAAATCCTAATCAATGTTCTATGATTGGCAGAAGTGACTAATCACTTTCTGCGGTGTATTTAAAAGCGGACGTTAGTTTCCGCATAGTTTTAAAATCTAATTCTATCAAAAATGATCAAGAAAATCTTATTCTTATTCTTTGTTGTGTTTGCAGCTACCGCTTATTCACAAGATGTGACCATAACGGGAACGGTGACGGATGCAAATAGTGAGCCTTTGGTGGGCGTGAATGTATTGGTGAAGGGTACTACTACGGGTGCCATTACCGATATTGACGGTAATTTCTCAGTGAGTGGAAAGAAAGGAAGTACACTCGTTTTCTCTTATATCGGTATGCTTACGCAGGAAGTTGTCTATAAGGGAACTGCCTTGCGCGTGGTGATGAAAGATGATTCGAAAGCACTGGAAGAAGTGGTTGTCATCGGTTATCAGACTGTGAAGAAGTCCGACTTGACTGGAGCGGTTGCCGTTGTTGATACCAAGGAAATGAAGAAAAGCGCTGCAGGAACACTGGTCAGCCAGATGCAGGGTTTGGCAACCGGTATTAACGTACGCAGTAGCGGTAGGGCAGGCGAAGATGCCTCTATTGAAATTCGTGGTGTCGGTTCCTTGAGCAATAACTCTCCGCTGTGGGTTATTGACGGTATGATTACAGACCCGGGTGTTGATTTCAATCCTGCGGATGCAGAGTCCATCCAGATTCTGAAGGATGCTTCTGCTGCTGCCATCTACGGTTCGCGTGCTGCCAATGGTGTGATTATCGTTACTACCAAGAAAGGTACGAAAGGCCCCATGAAAGTGAATGTAAGCGTAAAGGAAACATTGGAATGGAGTCCGAAGTTTGACTTGATGAATGCGGCAGAATATATCAAGTATAATGATATTGCCTACAATGAAGCCATCAAAGACGGTATTGCCACTGTAAACAGCACTCAGAAACACTCACAGTATGATACCAACTGGCAGGATGAAGTGTTGAAGACTGCATTGGTTCAGGACTACAACGTATCGCTTTCTGGTGGTGGTGATTCCGGTAGTTATTTTGTATCAGCCGGTTACTATAACAATGACGGCGTTTCTTATGGAAATACTTTCGACCGTTATAGCTTCCGTGTCAATACACAAGGTAAAAAGGGCTGGTTCTCTTTTGGTGAAAACTTGGCTTATTCACTCACAAACACAGACCCGAACCAGACAAATACCTACAATGACTTTTTGCGTATGATGCCTACTATTCCTATCTATGATGAGAATAATCCGGGTGGATATGGCTATGGTGATGCAGCCAAGTATAATACGTTCGGTGTAAACCCGATTGCCCGTGAAGATTTGGAATACCGTCATTTCCGTCAGAATCGTTTGAATGGTTCTTTATGGTTGGAATTCAAGCCTTTCGAATTCCTTTCTTATAAATTCAATGGTGGTATTGACCTTTACTTTTATGAGAATTCATGGTTCCGTGGAGAAGGTAACTGGACTCAGAACCAGGAACACCGTGACCCGGAAAGCCAGAAGGCACGTGACAATACTTACAATATGCTGGTTGAACATACTTTGAACTTTAATAAGGATTTTGGCAAGCATCATGTGGATGCTGTAGTCGGTACTACTTACCAGCACCATGAGTGGGAAGGTTTGTGGGCTTCCCGTCTGAACTTCCCGATGTTGGGTAACGGTGATTACCTGACCGTATTGAATGCCGGACAGAGCAACCAGCAGAATACAAACAGCATCAGTGAAAATGCGATGATTTCTTATTTGGGACGTGCGAACTACATTTATGATGATAAATACTATTTGACTGCCACCTTCCGTCGTGACGGAACTTCCCGTCTGGCTAAGGAAAATCGTTGGGGTAATTTCCCATCATTCTCCGGTGCCTGGAGAATTTCAAAAGAGGAATTCTTTGATGTACCTTGGATTAATGATTTGAAGATTAGAGGTAACTGGGGCCGTCTTGGTAACTCTTCCATTGGCGATTGGGATTATATTGGAACTATCAACCAGAGTATTGTAACTGTATTCGGAGGTGCTATTGTTCCGGGTTCCACTCAGGTGAAACTTGTGAATGCAGGTCTTGTTTGGGAAACAAAAGAAACAGTGAATGTAGGCTTTGATGCCAGTTTCCTTAACCAGCGCTTGACTGTCAGCGCAGAGTATTACAACTCAAAGACCAGTGATGTATTGGCAGAGACTCCGATTGCCATTTCTACCGGTAACCAAGGAGGTTCTCCATGGAAAAATGCTGCCAGCTTGCGCAACAAGGGCTTCGAGTTTACACTTGGTTGGAAAGATCAGATTTCGGACTTTAGGTATAGCGCTTTGCTGAATGTGACTACTATGGATAACGAAGTATTGAGCTTGGGTCGTGATGGTACTAATAGAGATTATATTGATTCTGGTCAGGCAAGAACTAAACCGGGCAGATCTTTGGCTGAATTTTATTTGAGAAAAACAGACGGTATCTTCAAGACACAAGAGCAGATTGATAATTATGTGACATCTACGGGTACCCCCATTATGATTGAGGGAAAGCGTCCTCAATTGGGAGATGTCAAGTATCTCGATTTGAATGATGATGGAGAGATTACTGATGCCGACCGTGATTATTGCGGTAGTCCCTGGGCCAAGATGCAAATGTCATTGGTATTCAATGCAGAGTGGAAGAACTTCGATTTCAGTATGATGTGGAATGGTCAGTTCGGCAATAAGATATACAACGTATCCCGCTGGCAAGGACGTCTGTTTGCAGACAACTCCAACTATATCCGCTTTGAAAAGGGTGAAGAACCTTACCAGGTAAATCCTAACTCCAATACCCCGCGTATCATTTACGGTGATTTCCGTAACTCCCGTGATGCCGACCGTTTCTTGGAGAATGGCTCTTATTTCCGCATGAAGAATATTTCTATCGGTTATAACTTCAAGCAGAAGTGGCTGACCAACCTGGGTGTTGAGAAACTCCGTCTGTTTGCTACCGGTAGCAATTTGATTACTATCACCGGATATTCCGGCTTGGATCCTGACTTCAAGGGCGCGAATTCCGTTTGGAACAGTGGTACGGACAGTTTTGCATATCCTAATACCCGTTCGGTAATGTTTGGATTGGATTTGACCTTTTAACTTATAAATCAGCTTATAAATTATGAAAAAGATATATTATGGATTAATGCTTGCAGGTGCCTTGACCTTGTGCACCGGATGCAGTTCGAGTTTATTGGATATTGATAATCCCAATGAAGTAACTAATGATACTTATTGGAATAAGCCGGAAGATGCGACAGCCGGTGTCAATGCTTGTTATAGCTTCTTCTATAAGGAAGGCACTTGGATGCGTTGGCTTTCTTTCCGCTATGATTTGACTTCGGACGAAGGATGGAGTTCTTCTCCTTGGATTGAATTGGGCGACTGGACACGTTTTCTCTATAATAATTATAATTTTTATGAAGGCAACAACATACATTGGGAACATTTCTATGTAGGTATTTTCCGTTGTAATCAGGTGTTGGCTCATGTTCCTTCTATCGAAATGGATGAGACGACGAAAAACCAGGTACTGGCACAAGCTTCTTTCTTGCGTGCATTGTGGTATTTTCAGGTAAATTTGTTGTGGGACAAAGGAACTATGCCGTTGGAGCCTAAAGATGCTTCTTATATACCGGAAGATGCTTCCGAGCAGGAAATATGGGACCAGGTAGAGAAAGATTTGACTTTTGCCATGCAGTATCTGCCGGAATCTTGGGATGCTGCCAATCTGGGACGTGCTACCAAAGGTGCTGCCAAGGCATTGTTGGGCAAGGCTTATATGCAACAACATAAGTATGACAAAGCAAAGGAACAATTACAATGGCTGATTGATAAAGAGGGCTCTTTATACGGTCTTATCGCCAATCGTGAAGATAATTTCACTGACTTGGACGAGAACAACAAGGAAGGTATCTTTGAGATTCAGTTCGATGACCAGAACAAGGGTGGTACGGGTAATGATGCCAGTATGGCATTCGGTTTCCAGCGTACTCAGTTCTATGCTCCAAGTGGTATAGGTTGGGGAGATGGTAAGGCACGCCGCTGGTTGGTAGACGAGTTCTTGAAAGAGAAACGTGTGGATGGAAAGAATGACTTGCGCTTGTACGGCAGTATCCTTTATCGTGGATTTTCGCAAGACTTCCCCGACCAGCCGAAGAAATATTATGGATTTGAAAATGCCGATTGGAATGACAATTGGGGAACTGACCCGGAAGACTGCTATATCCGTAAATACAATACTTCTTACTATCGTAGTGCAGAAGATTATTTTGCCCGTAACAACTATCGTATCATGCGTTACGCAGATATCCTGATGAACTATGCAGAGTGTCTTGTTGAAACGGGTACTAACCCTGCCGATGCTGCTGTTTATGTGGACAAGGTGAGAGAACGTGCCGGTCTGGCCAAGTTGAAAGACAGTCAGTGGAAAGATTGCTTGAGCTCTAAAGATGCCTTTATCAAGCGTCTGCAGATGGAACGTACTTTGGAACTCTGTTTCGAAGGTTGGCGTTGGGCTGACTTGAAGCGCTGGGGATTACTTGATTCCCAGGCTGGAATTGATGAACTGAAAGCTCGTGACAAAGACTTTGACAACTTTATTGTTGGCAAGCACAGACGTCTGCCTATTCCAAGAGATGAGGTGGAAAACAGCACAGTAGGTGGTGTTGCACATCTTACTCAGAATCCTAACTATTAATAACTAAAGAAGGCTATGCCTGGAAGCCTGTTCTCATTTAGGATGCTTCCGGCATAGCCTTTTCTTTCTTAAATCTTATACCATATGCTTGTCTGTAAAAAACTACTATTACCATTCGCTTTTGCTTGCTGCGGCAGCTTGTTTGCGCAGAACATCCAGAATCCGGTACTTCCGGGAGTGGCGGATGCCGGCGTAATGAAATATAATGGCAAATATTATATTGGAGGGGTCCGTACAAACGGGGATTTCTATGTATCCGATGACCTGGTTCATTGGGGGAAACCTATCCATGTCGTATCCATGGACAATGACTGGACCAGAGGCAGCGGAGCCGGAGATGACCAGATTCATGCCAATGACATGTTCTATCTGAATGGAGATTTTCATTTATACTGGTCAGTCAATTATTGGGGGAAGGACAAGCATGCCGTTCACATTGTACATGCGCAGAGCAAAGATGTCTTGGGCGCTTATACAGAACCGAACAAGAAGACATGGATGGATAACCGTATCGACCCCAAAATATTCAGAGATGATGATGGACAACTATACATGTATATGGTACGTTTTACTGATGGAAATACCATATGGGGACGTAAAATGAAGAACCCGGCAGAATTTGCCGGCGAACCGGTGTGTCAGTTCGCCTCATTGCCGGATACATGGGAAACGATGGATAACAGAGTAGCGGAGGGACCGTGGGTCATGAAGTATAGAGACCGCTACTATATGATGTATAATGCCAACCACACCTCTACAGAGTGGGGCAATTATCAGTTGGGAGTTGCTGAGGCAGACTCTCCTTTAGGTTTTCAAAATGGTAATAAATATAGCTATCCGGTTGTAGGCTGCAATCAGACACAACTGGAGGAGAAGCAAGTGGATTTATTGCGGTATGGCCGCACGTATGAGCCGTTGTTTGCTTATACGGAGAGCAAGCCGGAGGGCGACTGGACAAAAGTGACCTACGATGACTCCGGCTGGGCGAGGGGGGAGACCGGCTTTTCGTCCCGTGAAGTGAAAGGTTCCACAACCCGGCATCTGGGTACTTGGTGGAATACGCCCTCCCTATGGTTGCGAAAGACTTTCTCTGCCGGTAGCGAAACCGGCAATCTGGCACTGCGTGTCGCTCACGACGGAGATACCCGGATTTATCTGAACGGAACAATTGTCTACGAGAAGCAGGGGCGTGATTATTGTATCGTGAACCTGGACAAGAAGCTGCGTGCTGCTTTGAAGGAAGGCACGAATCTGCTTGCCGTAGAAACAAACAAGGGACGTTCGCAATTCTTCGACGTTTCTCTGTTCGATATGAAAGACGGCATTGCCGACGATATTCTGATGACTCCCGGCCAGCCCAATATCCTGAGAGGCCCCAACGGATTTGAATGGTGGCTGATTTATATGGCAAACAAGAACAATGAGCATCGGGGACAATATATCAACCGTGTCCAGTTCTTCGACAAGACGTTGTTTGTGGATGGTATCACCGGCCCCCGCACGGCAGGTTATCATCCCGAACCTTCGATGCCTACCTTTGCGGGTAAAGGCGAGACAGCTTCGTTCGGTGTGTTGCAACAAGTACAGCCGTCCGTGGCTTACTTGTTCGAGACGGGAGTCAAGACCGAGGGTGGAGCCGGCGTCATTGCCTGGTGGAAGGATGCAGATAACTGTGCCTATGTAGGTTTGGATGCCGAGAACCGGAGCTGGTACCTGCGTACACTTGTCGGCGGTAAAGAAAATAAGGAATCCTATGCCCTGCCTGAAGATTTCCGTTGGGGTGTGTACCATCATCTGCGCATTGAGCGTAATGGTGGCTGTCTGAAGATTTGGCTGGATGAGATTCCCGCACCGGGAAAACATGTCTTTGCAGAGGCTCTTCCGGCGGAAGAAGCGGGTGTTCCCGGAGTATTTGACGAGACAAAGTCTGCCTTGTTCGAAGGGGCTACCTATACCATCGGCTTCGATGATGTGCATTTCCAGCTTTCGGGGAATGAGGAGTTGTTGAAGGGCGATTTCTTGAACGATTATGAATTCAGCTTCCAGTTGTCCGGCTTGTCCGGACAAGACAAGGCAGGAAGCTATCCGGTTTATGTGGATAAGGATAACTATGTGAAGGCTCAGTTCGATGGCATCACCCGTATGCTTGAGGTGACAGCCGTGAAGAAAGGGAAAACTGCCTGGAAGAAGGAATTCCCGTTGGGATGCCTGCAAACGCTCTATCCGGATGTGAAGTATACCGACTTCATTGAGAAAGGTTATCGTTTTGCCGCACCTGCATGGTTGGATACACTTTACCTGAATCGTCACGAAGCAGGCAATAAATCCGAATTTGCGGATGACATGTTCGGCAAGTTCGACATAGAATACCTGAATGGCGGCGAATGGCATCCGATAGAAAACAAAGATAGGGGGATAGCAGAACATCCTGCATATAATTATTGTACCTTTACTCCGGTAAAGGCAGAAGGCATCCGCTTCATCAACAAGGAGGCGGAGGATTTGGAACGCCATATCTATAAGATAGGTGTACATGAATTGTGGAAGGAATCCTATAATTTCCGTGCCGTGCGTCGTGCAGACAAGCTGTATCTGTTTGTCGACGGCAGGGAGCTGGGAGCTTTGGATATACGCTACCCTGCATCCCGCATCGGATTCTGTTCGGAGGGCGGCTCTCCGGTTTATAGTGGTACGTTGTATTATCATGTAGGGCAGAGGCGCGATTAGACGCAATCGTGGGATGTGCCGTTCCGTATATATGTAATGAAAAATGTATATAGAAGCTGGTGCTTGTATTTCCTTGTGAATCAGTGTGATGGACTGGGGTGATTCAGTATACGACTGAATGTATTTCAGTATACGATTGAATAGGATTCAGTATACGACTGAATAGGGTTCAATATACGGGTGTAACGGAACATCTTCTTGAAAGTAAATATTTATCATCATAACAATTGTTTAAGAAAGAATCATGAAAAAGAATTTTATATGTATGTATCTGTTTCTGTTGGCCACGCTGGCTTCCTGCCAGTCCTGCTCTTCAGACTATAAGGATGTGGACGATATTGTTGTCGAAGGAGTTGAAACGCCGATGCTTTTGGGCGACCCGTTCATCATGTTGCACGATGGCACTTACTATGCCTATGGCACCCATGCGGATGACGGCATCGAAGTCTATACCTCCGATGATTTGAAGACTTGGAAGTATAAGGGCATGGCGCTCCAGAAGAAGGATGTCTGGGCCGATCGCTGGTTCTGGGCACCGGAGGTCTACGAAGTGAACGGGAAGTTCTATATGTATTACTCGGCAGACGAGCATATCTGTGTGGCAACAGCAGACTCACCTGCAGGACCATTTACCCAAAGTAAGAAGGAACCGATGATTGCCGATGAGAAATGCATTGACAACTCTCTGTTCATTGATGATGACGGCACGCCTTATCTCTTCTTCGACCGTTTCAACGACGGGCTCAACATCTGGGTGGCCGAATTGGAGAAAGACCTCATGACTATCAAGAAGGAGACCATGCACCCTTGCATCCACGTCTCTCAGGCATGGGAGGAAGTGTGGCCCCGCGTGAATGAAGGTCCGTTTGTCATCAAGCACAACGAACTCTACTATATGACCTATTCCGCCAACAGCTATGAGAGTCCTTTCTACGGCATAGGTTGCGCCACAGCTACCGATTTGATGGGTACCTGGACCAAATACGAGGAGAATCCCTTGCTGCAGAAACCCGGAGAACTGGTTGGGGTGGGGCACAGTGCCACCTTCACCGACAAGGCGGGCAAGCTTCGTATCGTTTTCCATGCCCATAAGGACAAGAGTAGCATCCATCCGCGCGCCATGTACATCAGTGACGTTTCTTTCGAGAAAGTGGACGGTGTGGACCGCATGAGAATCAGCAAGGACTATATGACACCCAAAATAGTAAAATAAGAGATGGATATGAAGAAGAATTATATATTGCTGCTGTTGCTTTGTCTTTGCTTTGCAGGCTGCAAGGAGAAGACGGTTGTAGAATCAGACTATCTGCCGATTGCCGACCCTTACGTAATGCTTTACGACGGCAAGTATTATGCTTACGGCACCGGAGGTACGGTGGAGGGGGAGGGCTTTGCCTGCTTCTCTTCCGATGACCTGAAAAGCTGGACGCGTGAAGGCCAGGCATTGTCGGCTACCGACTCCTACGGCACGTGGGGATTCTGCACCGGAAGTCTACTACATCGGGTCGAAGAAGAAGTTCTATCTGTTCTATTCCACCGAAGAGCATATCTGCGTGGCAACGGCAGATGCTCCCCAAGGTCCGTTTCGTCAGGAGGTGAAGCAGCCGATATGGGATGAGAAGAGTATCGATACCTCTCTATTCATTGATGATGACGGTACGCCTTACCTTTATTTCGTGCGTTTTACAGATGGCAACGTCATCTGGGTGGCAGAGATGAACGATGACCTAACCGGCATCAAGCAGGAGACGCTGACAGAGTGCATTAAGGTGGGAGAGCCTTGGGAACTTTCGCAGGACAAGCCTGCTAAGGTGGCCGAAGGTCCTTCAATTTTGAAGAAAGAGGGTGTCTACTACCTGGTTTATTCAGCCAATCACTTTGAAAGCAAGAACTACGGAGTGGGTTACGCGACTTCGAACAGCCCGATGGGACCGTGGAAGAAATACGAGGGAAATCCGATTCTGCAACATGCCGACGGCTTGATGGGTACCGGTCATGGAGCACCCTTCTGCTGTAAGGACGGTAGCTGGAAATACATTTTCCATGCACATTGGGATTCCACGAAAGTACAGCCGCGCACTTCGTATATCAAGGATTTTGCCATTTCCGACCAGGGAACGGTTTCTATCGGTGGCTCTCTTATCCGTCCGCAGGTATTGGGCAGTACATCACCCGAAAAGTAAAATGAAAGAATGAAAAGAATACATTGTATGAAGAAGTTTCTTGTATTATCAGTGTTATGCAGTCTGATAGCCTGTTCCTCGTCATCGGCTACAAAAGAGGATAAACCGGAAGAACAACAGCCGAAGAATGTTTATCGCAATCCGGTGATAGATTATAGTTTGCCAGACCCTTCTGTCATTGAGGGAGATGATGGATACTACTATTTGTATGCCACCGAGGACATACGCAATCTGCCGATTCACCGTTCCAAGAACCTGGTGGATTGGGAGTATGTAGGTACTGCCTTTACGGACCGTACGCGGCCTGATTTTGAGCCGAACGGCGGTTTGTGGGCGCCGGACATCAACAAGATAGGTGATAAATACGTGCTCTATTATTCTATGTCTGTTTGGGGAGGCGAGTTAACTTGCGGCATCGGTTGTGCTACTGCCGATAAGCCTGAGGGACCTTTTACGGACCACGGAAAGATGTTCCGCAGCAATGAAATCAATGTACAGAACTCCATCGACCCTTTCTATATAGAGGATGGAGGGAAGAAATATCTTTTCTGGGGCAGTTTTCGAGGAATCTATGCGATTGAACTGTCTGATGACGGACTCTCTCTGAAGGACGGCGCCACACCGCAGCAAGTGGCAGGAACCGCTTACGAAGGGACCTATATTCACAAGAAGGACGGGCATTACTACTTCTTCGCTTCCATAGGAAGTTGTTGTGAGGGATTGAAGAGTACTTACACTACTGTTGTAGGCCGTTCAGATAATCTTTTCGGCCCCTATGTCGACAAGAATGGCGGTAGCATGATGGATAACAAGCACGAAGTGCTGATTCAGAAAAGCAATTCCTTTGTGGGTACCGGTCATAATTCGGAGATTGTGACGGACAATGCCGGCAATGACTGGTTCTTCTATCATGCGGTGAGCACAAAGAAGCCTGAAGGCCGTGTATTGATGTTGGATAAGATTAGCTGGGAAGACGGATGGCCGACGGTAGAAGGCTCCGTTGCATCCACGGAAGCGGAGAAACCGAAATTTTGACAAGTATGAAGAAATCTATTTTAATCTCCTTGTTGGCCCTATTGATGATGGGCTGTCAAGTATCGGGTGGCAGTTCCTTGAAAGTGGAGGAAACCACTGTTGGAATGCGGAAGAATCCCGAAGGAGTGGCTGTATCGGCTCCCCGTTTCTCATGGCAACTGGTAACCGACAAGCAGGATGTGATGCAGACTGCTTATCAGATTGAAGTGGCGGACTCGGACAAGGGCTTGCAGGCCGGCTCCGGGCTGGTATGGAACAGCGGTCGTGTGGAGTCTGGCCAATCGGTGCTGGTGAAGTACGCAGGGGCGCCTTTGGAGTCGGGACAGAAATATTGGTGGCGTGTCACTGTATGGACAAATACCGGTGACAAGGCGCAAAGTAGTATCCAATATTGGTCAATGGCTTTGCTGGACAGTTCGGACTGGAAAGCCGGCTGGATTGGACTGAACGACAGTACAAACTTGAAACTGGACGGTGAGCGGACCATCCTTCCGGCACGTTATCTGCGGAAGGAGTTTGATTTGCCGTCACAGCCGAAGCGTGCAGTCCTTTATGTTTCGGGAGTAGGCTCTTCCGTATGCTATATGAATGGCGAGAGGATTGGAAATGATGTATTCGGTCCTTTGCCTACCTGGTACGATGCTTCTGTATCTTACCTGACTTATGATGTCACCCCCTTGTTGAAGTCCGGTACCAATGCGATAGGCGTGGCTCTGGGCAACGGCCGCTATCTTTCCATGCGCGCCAATGGGATGGTAGGTTTTGGTTTGCCCCGTCTCATGGCGCAGTTGAATATAGAGTACGACAATGGTGAGACGGTGTCGGTAGTCAGCGATGATTCCTGGAAAGCGACGAACCACGGTCCTATAACTGCGAACAACGAATTTGACGGTGAACATTACGATGCCCGCTTGGAATTGGGTAAATGGACGGAAAGCGGCTATGATGATTCCGGATGGCAGTTGGCCGAACGGATGGAGGCTCCCAAAGGAAAACTTGTGGCACAGCTCTCTCCGAGTCTGAAGGTGATGGAGGAGATAAAGCCAATATCCGTTAAATCGGTAGGTGATGGAAGATATATCGTGGATATGGGGCAGAATATGGTAGGAATACAGCAGGTGAAACTGCGTGGCAAGAAGGACAAGCCCATTACTATGCGTTTTGCCGAAGTGCTGAAGGACAATGGTACGGAACTGTATCTTGACAACCTGCGCAGTGCCCTTGTCACGGATATTTATCCTCCTGCCGCTGACGGTGAGTTTGTTTGGGAACCGTTGTTTGTTTACCATGGTTTCCGTTTTATGGAAATATCCGGTTTGGACTATGAACCGGCAGCGGATGATTTCACCGGTAAGGTGGTGTATGATGAAATGGCAACGAACGGTACGTTCGAGACTTCCGAGGAGTTGATTAACAGACTTCACAAGAATGCCTATTGGGGAATCCGTGGAAACTATCGCGGTATGCCTACCGACTGCCCCCAGCGTGATGAACGTCTTGGATGGCTGGGCGACCGCACTACCGGTGCCTATGGTGAAAGTTTCATTTTCGGCAATGCCTTGATGTATAAGAAGTGGCTGGTGGATATAGAAGAGTCCATGAATGAAAATGGAAGTATCTCTGTGGTATCTCCCCGTTACTGGACCATCTTCCATGATGACGTGACTTGGCCGGCTGCCTATTTTTACGTAGCCGACATGCTTTACCGCCAGTTTGGCGATGATAGCTCCATCAAAGAGCGCTATCCGTCCATGAAGCGCTGGGTAAACCACATGACGGAGACCAAAATGAAGGACTATATTCTGGTGAAGGATGAATACGGGGATTGGTGCATGCCTCCCGAGTCGCCGGAGCTGATTCATTCGGAGGACCCTGCCCGGAAGACGAACGGCGAAGTGCTGAGTACAACGGTGTTTTACAGCATTCTGCAACTGATGGAGAAGTTCGCGCAAATGAACGGACTTCCGGCAGATGCTGAAGAGTATGCAGCACTTGCCATTAAGGTCAAGGACGCTTATAACAAGAAATTCTTCAATACTGAGACTGCACAGTATGACAACAATACGGTGACGGCAAACCTGCTTTCCCTTAGACTGGGCCTGGTTCCCGACGGATATGAAGATAAAGTATTTGCCAATGTCGTGGAGAAGACGGAAAAAGACTGTAAGGGACATGTCAGTGCCGGTGTGCTTGGCATCCAGCATCTGATGCGCGGACTTACCGAGTACGGTGGACTGGAACTTGCCTATAAGATAGTGACCAATGACACTTATCCCTCATGGGGCTACATGATTAAGAAGGGTGCAACCACCATTTGGGAATTATGGAATGGTGACACGGCAAATCCGGCGATGAATTCAAGAAACCATGTGATGCTTTTGGGAGATCTGCTGATATGGTTCTATGAGGATCTTGCCGGCATAAAGAATACTCCCGCTTCCGTCGGGTTCAAGCAGATTCTGATGGAACCGGTATTCCCGGAAAAACTGAATTATGTGAATGCTTCGCATGTATCGCCTTATGGCAGAATAGGAAGTTCCTGGAAACGTGATGGCAATAAGCTGGAGTGGAACGTTGAGATTCCTGCCAATACAACCGCTACGGTCAAGCTGCCGCTTGACTTCCATGTACAGGTAGCTGCCGGTCAGGCGGGGATTCATTCCGTGGAGGAGGCTGACGGTAAGCTGGTAGTCGAATTGGGCTCCGGCAAGTATGTATTCATGTCTGAATGATATTTTTCTAACAACAATAAAACAGATGTAACTATGAGACTAAAAAGATTGTTTTTGGGGGTAATGCTTTTGGTGGGCATTACGGGTGCCGGAGCGGCAAATGCTGCTCCGGAAGACATCTCTGCTTCTATTTCCTTGAAAGTGCCGGGGAATGATGCCAAGCAATATCCGCTGGCCTTGCAGAAGATGCAGGATGGTATGTACAGCTGCCGGGCTTCGGAAACGTTGCCGTTGGACATCATCCGCCAGGTGGTGGACAAGGATGGCAAACAGCGCATTACCGTCACACTCAAGGCGCTGGAAAATGTGTATTTCAACTACGGGGAACAGATAAAGACCGGTTACAAGCATTCGGACTGCCAGTTCTACATGCCGGGCTTCTGGTATCGCCGCAACCTGCGTTCGCCGAAGGAGGCTCCTTCTTTCCACACATCGGACAGTTGGCTGGTGCGTGAGGACCGTTTGAGCACTCCGCTGACGGCAGCTTTCAATCCGGCAAGCGGTACGTCCATGTCGGTTATCCGTATTGACAAGTTCGACAAGGAAGCTTTGACCACTCATAAGGAGGGAGAGGTAATCTTGTCCGGCGAGACTTCCATCGGATATACCGGTTTCTGCAATGTGGATGGTGTGACTGTCTTGGCATACGGTTTCCCCTATAAGGAAGCACCGAAGACATATATCCGCAAATTGACGTTGGCTCCTGCCGTTGAGGCTTTCCAGTTGCTGCGTAAGGGCGACAGCATCTCCATGACTTGGGAGGTGTCCGAAAGGAATGCTGCCGATTTCTCGGAATGCGTACAGCGCACCTGGGAGTATTGTTATGACACTAACCGCCCGAAACCGGTTGACACACCTTACACGGTAGACCGCATGAAGGAGGTGATGAGCAACTTCTTTGTGGAAAGCTATGTCAGCAATACCCCCACTCATTATTACTCCGGTGTAGAGTTGGAGACTGCTACTTGTGCCAATACCGATGTTGCCGAAGTGGGCTTTGTGGGACGTACGTTGCTGAACGCTTTCAATGCTTTGGAGTATGGCAAACAGCAGAACCGCCAAGACCTGGTGGACAATGCCAACCATATCTTTGACACTTATCTCCAGAACGGTTTTTCGCCTGCCGGTTTTTTCAACGAAGTGGTACACTATAACCGCGGCTTCAAGGAAACCAGACATAGCATCCGCCGTCAGTCCGAAGGCGTATATGCCATTCTGAACTATCTGAACTACGAGAAACAGCAGAAGCGTAAACACCCCGAATGGGAGAAACGCATCAAGGGCATGCTGGACAGCTTCCTCAAGTTGCAGAACGAGGACGGCAGCTTCCCGCGCAAGTTCAAGGATGATTTCTCTGTCGTGGATGCCAGCGGTGGTAGCACGCCTTCGGCAACATTGCCTTTGGTGATGGCGTCCAAGTATTTCAAAGACAAACGTTATCTGGCAAGCGCCAAGCGTACGGTAGACTATCTGGAGAAGGAACTGATATCCAAAGCCGATTATTTCTCTTCTACGCTGGATGCTAACTGCGAGGACAAGGAAGCCTCCTTGTATGCTGCTACGGCTGCTTATTATCTGGCTTTGGTTACCAAAGGAGAAGAGCGTGCACACTATGCCGGTCTGGCAAAGAAAGCCGCTTATTTTGCTTTGTCGTGGTATTATACTTGGGATGTTCCTTTTGCCGAAGGTCAGATGCTGGGAGATATCGGCTTGAAAACCCGTGGTTGGGGAAATGTGTCGGTAGAGAATAACCATATCGATGTATTTATCTTCGAATTTGCCGATGTACTGCATTGGCTCTCCAAGGAGTACAACGAGCCGCGCTTCTCTGACTTTGCCGAGGTGATATCCACTTCCATGCGCCAGTTACTGCCGTATGAAGGACACATGTGTGGCATTGCCAAAGTAGGCTATTACCCGGAAGTGGTGCAGCATACCAATTGGGATTACGGACGTAACGGAAAGGGATATTACAACAATATCTTCGCTCCGGGCTGGACGGTTGCTTCTTTGTGGGAGTTGTTCACTCCGGGACGTGCGGAGCAGTTCTTGTTGAAAAAATGATAGTCTAAACAGTAACCAATATTGTATTTATGAATAAGATGATGACTTTGTTGGCAAGCGTGATGCTATTGGCATCGGCTTGCACGGGCAAGCAGGCGAGAGAAAAGACTGCTTCGGGACTGGAACCTGCCAACTTCCGTACGGAAGTGGATGGCAAGCAGACAGACTTGTTTGTTTTGAAGAATAAGAATGGTATGGAAGTTTGTATTACGAATTTCGGCGGACGTATTGTATCAGTGATGGTGCCAGACAAGGATGGCGTTATGCGTGATGTGGTGCTGGGCTTCGATTCCATTCAGGACTACATCAAGTTCCCTTCGGATTTCGGCGCTACCATCGGACGTTATGCCAACCGTATCAACCAGGGTAAGATTACAGTGGATGGGGTAGAGTATCAGCTGCCGCGCAACAATTACGGTCATTGCCTGCATGGAGGTCCCAAGGGATACCAATATCAAGTGTTCGATGCCCGCCAGTTGAGCAGTCAGGTTCTGGAGTTGACTTATCTGTCGAAAGACGGAGAGGAGGGCTTCCCGGGTAACCTGACCTGCAAGGTCACTTTCTCGCTGACAGATGACGATGCCATCGACATTCGTTACAGTGCCGAAACAGACCGTACCACTGTTGTCAATATGACGAACCATTCTTACTTCAATCTGGATGGCGATCCCTCCAAGTCCAATTCGGATTATCTGCTTACCATCGATGCAGATGCCTATACTCCCGTGGACAGTACCTTCATGACTACCGGTGAGATAGCTTCCGTAGAAGGTACGGATATGGATTTCCGCACTCCTACAGCCATTGGCGCCCGCATTGACAATGACTTTGAGCAATTGAAGAACGGCAAGGGCTATGACCATAACTGGGTACTCAATACGAAGGGTGACATCACCCGCCCGTGTGCCACCCTCGAATCTCCCTCAACGGGTATTGTGCTTGATGTCTATACCAACGAACCGGGCATTCAGATTTATGCCGGTAACTTCCTGGATGGCACACTGACCGGAAAGAAAGGTATTGTGTACGGTCATCGTGCTTCTGTCTGTCTGGAGACTCAAAAGTATCCCGATACGCCCAACAAGCCGGAATGGCCTTCTGCATTGCTGAAGCCGGGAGAGAAGTATGACAGTCATTGCATCTATCGCTTTTCGGTGAAGAAATAAATA
>OFFD01001116.1_pt1 | contig 17450 bp, 20 predicted proteins | sample 1521291 | NCBI WGS metagenome assembly OFFD01 (sample SAMEA3504103, study PRJEB24116) | mouse gut metagenome | biome: mouse gut; feature: mouse-associated habitat; material: faeces | place: Denmark | collected 2011 | reverse complement strand
TTTGGACAACTGCGGGAACTGTCCGTCCAGAAGTCGGAATGCTGGCAAAGCAGACACGGAGAATTTGTTTACTTTGCTCTATGCTTATGTATATGTATCTTTACATGTTTTTGCCTATTTCTACGCTATACCCGAGCAGAAAAATGCGCTTCAAGCGTCGGGCAGAAGTCGGATTACCGGTAAAGGGAATGAAACCATTGAAAAAACTAAAAAAAAATTTCCCATACCTACTTTGCCAGCATTCCGACTTTGGGGCGGATACCGCTGCGGGCTGTGCAGAGCGTGATGGACGCAGTCCAGCAAAGCTGCACAGGCAAAGGCGGTATCCGAACCACGGAGGAACAGGCAAAGGTAGGTACAAAATCTGCAAAGGTAGACAAAAGGAGAAGCAAAAGAATTGGTTCAACTAATCATCTTCTGAAAGTGCTTGACGAAATACTGTTGGCCTTTGCCGGTGACTTTGGGTGTGCGGGTGAGGCGCACGCCCCGCGGGCTGATGGCGGCGTTTTGGCTGATTTCAAACAATTCTAAATCCATGCTGTACTGGGTGGGCATATTGCGCCGCCTGCCGCTACGGATGAGATAGCCGTTGCGCCGCAGATACTCAAACAGGCGGTTCTGCCCGATGTCTACGCCGTTTTGCTTCAATATTTTGGCCAAGTCTCCCACCAAAATTGTCGATTTGCTGGCGGTCACGGCGTCGGCATACTGCACTTTGGGCAGATTTTCTGCCAGCTGTGCTTCTGCGGCCAGCCGTTTTTCCCGCTCTGCTTTCAGCGCGGAAAAGGCTTCCAAGGCCAGATCGGGATTTTCCAGCAGCGTATCAGTAACATACAGTCCTGCTCTGCGGATTGTGGGCAAGACCTCGTCAAAGATCCAGCTCTCAAATTGTGCCGCGGTAGGCAGTTTTGATCTGGCGGCCAGGCGGTACACATCGCCCTCTGTGATAAAATTCATTCGCAATGTTTGTCTAGCCGGTGTGCCATCGGCTTTTAACCCTGTTTGTACCCCTACATAGTATTTTACGAGGGAGGGGCAATGCTCTTTCAGTGCGTAATTGACGTTTTTATAGCCTAACGCCCTGGCAATGTCTATCCCGCAAAAGAGTATTTTTTCATGTTCGACGATGGTCCGAACCGCGCCGAATTGTGCACTCTCGAATATTTGTAGATCTGTCATCATAGTTTCCATTTTTGTCATGGTTTTCACCTCTTTCAGAAAAGGTTGATTCATAAATAAAACAACTGCTCCCGTCTGGCTTGATCCTGCTCTACAATGGCTTCGATTTCGTCATAAATTTCAGAAATTTCGTCCATCAGATTGTAAATTTTGTCGTAATGTTCCTCGATTTTTAAGGTTTCCTTCTCGCTCAAGGTCTGATAATGCTCGTAATCGTACCAACGCTCCATGGCGGGCTCCTTTCTTACATTTCTATTCATTTTCTGGTATCAAGCAACTGTAATTCCTATTATTTACTTTTATTCATTTTTATTGTACCATTATTTGACAAATTTTGCTATCTTCTATCTGCAATCTTTGTATGATTATCTTGTTTTACCATTTCTATTATCAAGTCTGCTTTGTTGTCCTGTGTTCATTTATAATATATATTGGTATACTATATCTCTATACAATATATTATTGTATAATTGTCTTCCCTTACAAGGAAAAATATTCTGCTACGCCGTCAGCGATAGCTGCCGCCGCTTTGCGCTGCCACTGGCTGTCCAACAGGAACTGCTCGTCTATTTTGTTGCTGAGAAAGCCCAGCTCCACCAGTGCGGCGGGCATGGCTGTTTCTCTTAATACGGCAAAGTTGGCGGTTTTCGTTCCCCGGCATGGTGTTCCTGTTGCGTTTACTAAGTTTCTTTGTATCGCTTTCGCCAGCCCATAGCCTTTGCTGGCAGGGCTGTAGGCGAATGTTTCTGCGCCGCGGGCGGCTTTGTTAGCCGCACTGTTGCAGTGGACGGATACAAAGGCTGCCGCCTTGGCCTTGTTGGCTGCTCTGGCTCTCTCTGTCACGGTTATACGCATATCCTTGGTACGGCTGTAGCACACGGCAAAGCCCCGCTGTGTCAATGCCCGCCCCACTTGCAGCGCCACCGCCAGATTGATGTCCTTTTCTCTGGCCTGTGCGCCCACCGCGCCGGGGTCGGTTCCGCCGTGTCCGGCGTCAATGTATATCAATTTTGGATTCATAGGTTTCTCCTTATTTCGTCTTTTGTTGTGGTTTGCTCCAACAATGTTGCAGTAATCTGCAACCCATTTGTCAATACCGCGGGCACTGGGATGCCCACCGCTGCCAGATTTTCTAAAATGCTCCGCGCTTCGTTGACGGTGAGATTGGCCAGGGTGAACCAGCCCAGAAGGTGCATACAGGACAAATCCATGTGCAGCACATCGGCGCCCACTGCTTCAAATACCGCCGCTGCGGTAAAGGCTACGGCTATCAGAATCCAGTAGCACAGCTTTTTCATGACGCCCTGCAAGCCCACTCTGCTGCTTTCCTCGTGCAGGCGGCGCGCCTTGTACCAGCCACTCAGCCAGTCCAGCACGTTAAAGAGCAGCAATGCGGCGAATAAGTACCAGTATGCGCCGAAAATCCCTGCCAGGAGCAGCGTCCAGCCTGCCAGTAAGGCGTTGTATCCGTCTAAAAAGTTGGAGATATTAAAATAAGGTTTCATGTTCTGCTCCTTTCGCTGTATCTGCTTCTGTCTGTTCCTGCTCTCTCAGCCACAATTTCACCGCCTGGGCATAGCCTTTCATCTGTGCTTCTATCAGGGACAGATGCCGCCAGATGTCCTCATCAGGCAGATTGCACACTGCCAATGCCGCCGGAGCCTGTACCCTTTGCAGCCATGGGATGGCCGCGCCCGACTGCACCTCCCGCCGACACAAGAGCCGGTAATGCCGCGCCTGCTCCTCCAACAATACGGCCAGCCGCCAGCTCTGGCGGTACCGCTCCCAATCGTTGGTCACGGGATGGTAAACCACACAGCCTACTCCGCCGAAGGTGGTGGCCAGCTGCAGCGCCAGATGGCATTGGCCTGTCGGGAACGCGTCCCCATTGCCCAGCTGTACCCGAAAGCCGCAGGCGGTAAGCTCCCGCTCCAGATACAGGAGCGCCGCCGCGCTGCCCGTTAGAGCGGCGGCATCCTGCTCTCTGGCGGCGCAGAGATACACAGTTGTCTGTTTCTCTCTCATGGCCGCAGCACTCCCTAAAACAGTGTTTCCACGATTTTTGTGGTAGTGATCAAATCGGCGGATTTGATGGATTCCACCAGATTGCCCTTGGCATCGCAAAGGGTATTGGCTGCCACAATTCCCTCCATGGTGAGGCTGACATTCTCCCCGTCGATATTCTCGATTGGGTCATCCAGATTGATGGTGCGGTTGCTGGCAGTTGTGGCAAATTTCATGCTCAGGACATTGCTCTCTGTGGTTTTTACGTTTTCCGTATCAGGCATACTATCGCTCCTTTCATTTTCGTTGGCAGTCTGTTGACTAGAACAAATTTTCCACGGTCTTTGTCGTGGTGGTCAGATTGGTCGAGTTGGCCAGTGTGACCAGATTGCCCTTGCTGTCGCAGAGGGTGTTGGCTGCGACCATGCTTTCCATGGCCAGGCTCACGCCTTCCCCGTCCAGCGTTTCCAGCGGGTCATTGACGCTGACCGTGCGGCGACTGTCCTCATCGGTCAGAAATTCCATGTTTAACACTTTGGTGGTGGTGGTAGTTGCCATTATGCATTCCTCCTGTCTAATTTTCTTTTTATACCTTACTTTGCCTGTTCCTCCGTGGCTTCGGATATCGCTTTGCCTGTGCAGCTTTGCTGGACTGACGTCCATCACGCTCTGCACAGCCTGCAGCGTTATCCGCCCCAAAGTCGGAATGCTGGCAAAGTAGGTATGGGGAATTTTTTCTAGTTTGTTCAATGGTTTATTTGTCTTTACCGGTACTCCGACTTCTGCCCGACGCTTGAAGCACGCTTTTCTGTGCGAATGGTCAGTGCCTGACGCCCTTTTGGTCAGGTAGGCGAAGCGACATAAGCATAGAGCAAAGTAACTAAATTCTCCGTGTCTGCCTTGCCTTTATTCCGACTTCTGGACGGACAATTCCCGCAGTTGTCCAAACTGTGGCAGACGTTAGTCTGACAAAAGTGGACAACCAAGGGAAATGTCCGGATGCCCGACGCCTTTCTGGTCGGGTAAGCGGAGGAAGGGGCAAGACAGACAAAAAATAAGTTAGTTGCCAATCACCGTGGTATCGATTCGTTCTACGGATTTGACGGTCTTGCTCTGCAGGCTGTTCAGTTTTTCTGCTGTGGTCTGCAAGTTGGCGTTGGTGGCTTCGGGATTCATGTTGCTCAAGGTTTTGCTGCTGGTTTTGTTCTCGTCCACCTGATAGGTGATTTTCAGTTTGGTGCTTGCTGGCATGTGCATTCTCCTCTCTGGGTTGTAACTGTGTGTGTTTTGGTTTCTTCGTCGCGACTTGTGGCAAGTATAGCAGATTGGGACAAAAAGATGCAAAGCAGTCTAATTGACAAAATGGTATCAATTAAACTGCTAAAAATGCAAATAAGCGTCAAAAAATGCAATTAAACTTCTAAAAATGCAATTAGTGAGTTTTTTTAATTTTTATAAAATTGCAGATATTCGCTACTCTCCTTGCGTTATTCGCTGTTTTATTGTGGGAATCCGCTACTCACTCCCAAAATGGGCTATTCTGTTGGAGAATTTGCAAGTTGAGCGATTTCGCTACTTTGGTTGTGTAATTTGCTATTTTGTTGCGAGGTTACGCTACTTTGTCTAAGAGCGAGCTGTTCTGTTGGGGAACCTGCTGCTTAATCCGAAAAAGTGGTATTTCGGGATTTTTATTTTTATGGGCATGGGGTTTCGTCGTCCTCATCACCACCAGCACCACAAACACACAGGCGCTATAACTGAGGAACTAAGCAGTTATGTGGTGGTGGTGAGAAGAAGAAGACATCACCACCACTCACATATATATTTATATTTACATTCATATTTACATTTACATCTACATTTACATTTTCATCTACATAAACATCTACATCTACATAAACATTTACATTAGGTTTCCAGCTAAGAAACCACTGGTTTTTTATTGTGTAACCAATGGTTTTTCATTGGGAAACCATTGGTTACACAACTAGAAACCAATGGTTACGTTTCACCCTCTCAGTCAGTTCTAACGGACTGCCAGATATGACGAAGAGAGCGTTCCAAAGGAAAAACCAAGGTGGTATTTATGAGAAACCTGTGGTTTTTTGCTTTCCGATTTGCAACCTTTTCTCTGAAACTAGAGGTGCACTTCCTGTTTTGCCTACGCTATCGCCTGCTTTCACAGCATAAGAAAAAGCGCCAATTTTTCATTGAGCGCTTAACGAATAATTTTCTTCTTTTTTCTATACCAAATTCTATTCTATCTAATTTCCGTTTTTACGATACGGTTTGCTTCTATTGATGTTTTAGCCCTGCTGTTGTGTCTTCGCATACTGTACGCGATCCTTTGCTTTCAGGAACCGTTTGCGCAGCCGCAGATGATGCGGTGTCACTTCCAGATATTCGTCGTCATTCAAGAAGGCAATGCATTCTTCCAGGGACATCTCCCGCGGTGTTTTCAGACGCACGGTGTCATCCTTGGCGGCAGCACGTACGTTGGTCAGGTTTTTCCCTTTGCATACATTGACTGCGATATCCTGCTCCCGATTGCCTTCGCCGATAATCATGCCTTCATATACGTCCACGCCGGCGCCTAAGAACAAGGTTCCCCGTTCTTCTGCCGGGAACAGACCATAGGCTGTCGTGGTACCGGTTTCAAATGCCAGCAGCGCACCGGTGCGCCGTCCTACGATATTGCCCGAATAGGGCCGATAGCTGTCAAATACGCTGTTCATAATGCCATATCCACGGGTATCTGTCAAAAATTCTGTGCGGAACCCCACCAGTCCCCGGGCAGGAATGATATATTCCAGGCGGCTCTGGCCGTTGAAATTCTGCATATTGGTCATTTCACCCTTGCGGGCGCCCAGCTTTTCCATCACCGGTCCCATGTATTCCTCTGGCACATCCACGGTCAGATATTCATACGGCTCGCATTTTTTCCCTTCTATCTCCTTGATGACTACCTGAGGCTTGGACACCTGAAATTCCATGCCTTCGCGGCGCATGGTCTCAATGAGAATGGACAGGTGCAGCTCGCCGCGGCCTGCCACCTTGAAGGTATCGGCATTTTCCGTCGCGCTTACCTTCAGGGCAATATCTGTCTCCATTTCCTTGAATAAGCGGTCAGCCAGTTTGCGGGAGGTCACCGGATCGCCGTCTTTTCCCGCAAAGGGCGAATTGTTCACCATGAAGCTCATTTCCAGCGTGGGCTCTTCAATTTTCAAGAATTCCATAGGCTCTACATTTGCCGGATCGCAGATGGTCTCACCTACGTTAATTTCACCCAAGCCTGCCACTGCCACGATTTCCCCCACAGAGGCGGATTCGATTTCAAAACGTTTCAATCCCTGGAAGCCAAATAATTTGCTGATACGTGCCTGTTTGATTTTGCCCTCGCGGGTCTGCATGGCCACAGTCTGTCCGGCCTTGATGGTACCTCTGTTTACTGTGCAGACAGCAATACGGCCTAAGAAATCGTTGTAGTCCATCAGGGTAATCTGTGCCTGCAGCGGACCGTTGCTGTCCCCTTTCGGCGCAGGAATATATTTGATAATATCTTCAAACAGCGGCTTCAAATCCACCGCTTCCACTTCCAGGTCATTGGTGGCAATGCCGGCAATGCCGGAAGCAAAGATCACCGGAAATTCCAGCTGATCTTCATCAGCGCCCAGATCAATGAACAAATCCAGCACTTCATCCACCACTTCCAACGGACGGGCAAATTCACGGTCCATTTTGTTGATGACCACGATAGGCGCCAGCTTTTGCTCCAGCGCTTTTTTCAGTACAAAACGGGTCTGAGGCATACAGCCCTCAAAGGCGTCTACCACCAGCAGCACACCGTCTACCATTTTCATGATACGCTCCACTTCGCCGCCAAAGTCGGCATGTCCCGGGGTATCTACAATATTAATTTTATAATCGCCATAATGAATGGCTGTATTTTTGGCTAAAATTGTAATGCCCTTTTCCCGCTCCAAATCATTGGAGTCCATCACACGTTCTGCAACCTGTTCGTTTTCGCGAAAGGTCCCCGACTGACTCAGCAGCTTGTCTACCAATGTAGTTTTGCCGTGGTCGACATGGGCAATAATTGCTATATTTCTAATATGATCTTGTTGCATAGCAGCCTCCTAAATATTCTCTCCCAAAATAGCGTACAGAATATTTTAAGCCTATTTTGTCTGGAATACAAGTACCTTTCGGAAAAAATTTTGTATATTTTGTGGAAAACCAATAAAATAGAAAGACCTCTCACCCTTCTACCCAACGGCGCCAACTTATGCTATACTAATAAACAATGCAACTATACACAACGATTTGAGGGAAAGGAGTTCTCCCATGAACCCATCTGACGAGATTACATTTTTCTGTCCGGTCAGCGAAACGGACATCACCCAGCCTATCTGTGACGCCATTGTGCAGGGCATCGAACACAACGACTTTGCCTGCGGGGAAATTCCTGCGCAGGCGGAAGCTAATCAGGCGCAATGCCAGCGCTGCCCCCGCAGCCCTTTTGTGGCGCGCAATAACGCCCGCATCGACGAAGCCATTATTTTTGCTGTAAAACGGCACGCCGGAGGACTGCGCAAGGGCACCACGCTGCCTTATATCCTCCATCCGCTGGAGGTGCTGCAGATTCTCTCCAATATGAACGCCGATACGGATTTGCAAATCGCCGGACTCTTACATGATACCATCGAGGACACCGACACCACTGCCCAGGAGATTGCTGCGCTTTTTGGCGAGGACGTCGCCGCTCTGGTAAGCCATCACAGCGAGGACAAGGAGAAAAGCTGGCTGGCACGCAAAACTGCTGCTCTGGCTGCACTGCAGTCTGCCAATGAGCGGCAGCAAATGCTGGCGCTGGCCGATAAGCTGTCCAATCTGCGCAGTATCGCCCGCGATTATGCCGCATTGGGCGATGCTTTGTGGCAGCGGTTCCATGCACCCAAGGAAAAGCAGGCCTGGTACTACAACGGCATCCTCGACGCATTGGCGGAGCTGGAGCAGTATGAGGAAACGGCTCCTGCTTATCAGGAGCTGCTGGCACACTATAAGGATGTGTTTGTCATTTATAAAATCAGTCCCACCTATGATAAGCTCTATCAGGCTAACACCTTCGGGCAGGCCTACTGTCTCACCAAGGGAAGTCCCCAGTGGCAGCCGGTCAATTACCGGTTTCGGCAGAATGATATTGCGCTGACCCGCCAGGAGGCAGAAACGCTGGAAGATAAATGGTATGATTTGTTCCTGGCGGCAGTTGAGCAGGATCTGGCAGATCAGGTGTATCCATTGTCCGCCAAGGTGCAGCTTGAATTGCGGGAAGGCACCCTTCTATTCCACAGCCCGGAGTTGTTTGCTGCACTGGATGGGGAGAACACCTACCAGTTTTTCACGGCGCTGCGCAGCATATATGGAATACACACGCCATTGTTGCAGCTTTTAGGGCAGGTATTTGGCGAGGGACAGGACGCTTCCTCGTTTGCGGAGTTCTGTGCACAGGCAGGCGTGCACTACACGGCGCTGCCGTCGGCTGAATAACTGTATCCAGCACAATTTTTAGAAAGGACGATCTTTTTATGGCTAAGAAAGATTTTGATTTTTGGTGGCGGCTGCTGCGGCCCCATACCCTCACTGCGTCCCTAATTCCGGTGTTGGTGGGAAGTATGTACGCTTTTTCCTGTATCCACACGCTGCATTTGGGCTTATTTCTGGCAATGCTCGCCGCCAGCTGCTCCATCCAGGTAGCCACAAATTTGTTTAATGAATATTACGACTACGTGCGGGGACTGGACACCAAGGACTCAGTGGGCATCGGGGGCACCATTGTCCACGACGGCGCATCACCCCGCTTTGTGCTGAATCTGGCTCTGGGCTTCTACGCCTTTGCAGCGCTATTGGGTATCTATATCTGCGCCAGCAGCAGCTGGTACTTGCTCCTGATCGGTGCCTTCTGCATGCTAATCGGGTATTTGTACACCGGAGGCCCCTTCCCTATTTCTGCCTCTCCCTTTGGCGAGATTTTTGCCGGCGGATTTTTAGGCACCGGCGTTATCTGTATTGCATTTTATATTCAGACAGGCGTCCTGACCTGGCATACTGTGGCCATCTCTCTGCCTGTGGCGGTACTGATTGGCTTGATTCTCACCGGAAATAATATCCGCGACCGCGTGGGAGATGCCGCCAACGGACGGCACACGCTGGTCATCCTGCTGGGCCATCGGCGCTCGGTGCAGTTTTTGGCTGTCATGTTTGCCCTCTGCTATCTCTGGGTGCTGGCACTCATCGTTTTAGGCGGCCACAGTGTTTGGCTGCTGGCTACCTTTTTCAGCATCCCCACTGCCCGTCAGGCAGTAGAAAGGTTTCGCCCTGAAGGGCAGCAGCCCAAGCAGATGATGCCGGCTATGATTTTGGTTTCCAAGACCAATACCCTGTTCGGTTTGGGTTTGGCGTTGGGCTTGTTGCTGGAAACTTTTTTTTGAGAGCCCCATTTTTCTGTCAAAACAAAATTACGCGCACATGATAAACAGCCGTAAGGAAAATAGCGTGAATGCTCTATTTTCCTTACGGCTGTTCTCATTTTCTATCACATTTTTTATTTCCATTTACACAATTTTTGCTCCAGCAAATCCACCAGACCATACAGTAAAAGTCCCAGCAAGGCCAATCCGATAATACCAGCATACATCGCGGGATACTCCCGTCTCTCCATACTGTCCAAAATAAAATATCCCAACCCGTCAAAGGAAGCGAAGGTTTCGGCAAAGAACAGGATGGCAATGGCTGTCCCCAGCGTGATGCGCAGCGAAGTGAGAATCTGCGGCAGACAGCTGGGAAAGATGAGATGAGAAAAAGTTTGCCATGGCGTGGCATTCAGCGAGCGCATGGACTGCAAGCTGGCTTTGGGAATACTGCTGGCAGCGTCGCGGGTGACCACGATAATCTGAAAAAACACCACCAGCGCAATGAGAAAAATTTTGGGCCAGTTTCCCAGTCCCATCAGCACGACGATGATGGGCAAAAATACTACCTTGGGCAAAGGATAGAGCAAATACACAACGGGATTCAACAATCGTCCCAACCAGGGAATCCGCCCCATAGCCAGCCCCAAGGGCACTGCCAGCGCCGTCGCCAACAGAATACTGCTCAGGATGCGAAAGGCACTGATACAAAAATGGCGGCCCATCTCTTCATGAAAGAAGCACTGCAAAAAGGCCGTAAAAGAAACCCATGGCGTAGGCAAAAAGGACTTTTGCAGGGCCATACTGCCCAGCTGCCAGAGCAGCAGAACCAGAGCAAAACCCAAGAGGCCATTGAAAAGTTTAGTTTTCATGAACTTGTCCTCCAATCCAGCTGCGCAGCAGATTGCAATGCTCATAAAACTCTGCAGTGCCGCGATAGTTTGCCTGCCCGCTGTGCCTATTCTCTCCGATATGCCGCAGCGTTCCGCTGTGGTCGGAGAATACGGCAATCTTCTGTCCCAGAAAAATTGCTTCTTCGATGCTGTGGGTTACAATGACCAGTGTCAACTGCTGCTGTTCACACAGGTCCAATACGGTATTCTGCAAATTCTCGCGGGTCAAAGCGTCCAACGCGGAAAAAGGCTCGTCCATCAGCAGGACCTTTGGCTGGGCAATGAGCGCCCGGGCAATGGCTATCCGCTGGCGCTGCCCACCGGATAGCTGTGCAGGATATTTTTTTGCGTGTTCCCCGAGCTGCAGCATCTGCAACAAATCATTTGTCCGCTCTTTGATTTCCTTTTTCTGGCGTTTTTGCAGCAGCAACGGCAAAGCCACATTCTGCGCTACAGTCTTCCAGGGGAACAAACCATACTCCTGTAAAATCACGCTGATCTCCGGGTGGGGCTTTTTCAACTGCTGTCCCTGATACACCACCTCGCCGGAATTTGGCTGTGCCAAACCGGCCAGCAAATGCAAAAGGGAACTTTTCCCGCAGCCCGACGGCCCAATCACCGCCCAGCGTTCTCCCTGTTCTATTGTCAGATTGACATGATCCAACACAATCTGCTGCCCGCCATCCGGCCGTGCATAACGTAATACCACATTCTCCGCCTCTAACATCTTTTTCCCTTCATTCTTCTTGATTTCTAAATAAAGCTGTCATCTACCATTTCTTCATATGCATAAGCCTGCTCCAATAATCCGCGCTCTACCAGCCAGACATTGACCCGGGCGATATCCTCTGCACTGGGCACAGTCCGTGCCGTAAAGGTTGGCGTCGGATAGCTGTCAGCCAGGGATTCGGGTACGTTGGCGCATTCCAACGCGTATGCCTGGTATTTTTCCGGATTCTGATTAATCAAGACAATGGCTTCATTGTAGGCATCCAGCATGGCGCTGATCTGCTCCCTTTTGGTCTCAATGGCTTCTTTGGTCACGGCAACTGTGGACTGGGAAAAATTTTCCTCCAGCTGGGTATCATCAATGACCACATTGGCGCCTTCCGCCACGGCATAAGCAGCCAGCGGATCGGGCAGAATTGCCGCATCAATTTCTTTGCCTTCCAATAATGTGGTGGTGCGCAGCATCAAATCGGGCATATTCACCGTGGTAATTTTATCTTTTTGCAGATGGAATGCAGTTTCATATTGCTCTACCAGATAATCCATCATCGTGTTGTTGGAAATGGCCAAGGTACGTCCTTCCAGCTGCTCAGGAGAGGTAATACCGCTGTTTGGCGCGGACACAATCAAGAACCGCCCTTCTTCCTGGGTTGCACCCAAGGCTGTAGCCACAATGCGCACATCGGAGCCGCCCTTGATGGACAGCGCAGCCACCACCGGGTCGGTCATCAGCACATCCAGCTGACCGCCCTGCAGCGCAGTAGCCTGATCACGGCCGCTGCTGAAATTCTGTAAATTCACCTGTACGTTGTGTTTTTCGAAAAGCCCTTCTTTCTGGGCTACATAAAAGGGAAAACTGTCATCAATGCGCAGCAGTCCCACCTGCAAGGCTTCTGCCTCTGCTTTTTCTGTTCCACTGCAGCCGGTCAGCACCAGCATCACCAGCAATAACGCGCTGAGCAATTTACTTATGTTTTTTCTATTCATCTGTCTCCCGTACCTTTCTGTTTTTTATCTGCTCATCTTCCAAGCTGACACACTGTTCACTGCTGTCAGAGCTTAGCAACATCGTTGTGCCAGTGTTGAATGTAATCTTCTTCCTCAAAGACAACCGCTTCTACGCCCTGTTTTTCGGCAAATTCCGCCAGAGTCTGCACAATGAGCCGTTCGGTGCCGAAATGACCGGCATCCACCACGCATAAGCCCAGCTCGCTGGCAGCCTGTGCATCATGGTATTTCACATCGCCGGTCACATAGACGTCAGCCCCTGCTTTTTGGGCAGCACGCAGGTAGGAAACGCCGCTACCGCCACAAAGCGCCACAGTTTGGATTTGCTTCTCCAGCGCACCCTGATATGCCAGATGGGGACACTGCAGCTGTTTTCCTGTAAAGGTCAAAAATTCCGCAAAGGACATGGGCTGTGCCAGGCTTCCCACACGACCGATACCCCGTTTTGCTCCGCCGTTTTCCAGACGGAACACATCATAGGCGACTTCCTCATAGGGATGAACCTTTTCCATCTCCTGAATCACTGCCGTCAGAGCTTTTTGCGGCACAATGGTTTCCAGACGGTATTCATCGGCATATTCCATGCGGCCCAGCTCTCCTAAAAAGGGCTTGCAGCCTTCTGTCGGCAAAAACGTGCCCATGCCTCTCACCTGAAAGGTGCAGTTGCTGTAATTTCCCACAAAGCCTGCGCCTGCCTGACACATAACCTGCCGCACAGATTCCTCGTAACCTGCCGGTACATACACAACCACTTTGTAGCAAATTTCCCGCGCAATATCCGCCAAAGGCGCTAACTGCTGCAATCCCAGCGCCGCTGCCAGCACATCGTTTACCCCGCCGGCAGCAATGTCCAGATTGGTATGGGCGCAATAGAAATTGATGTCGTTGCGAATTAGCTTTAACAGCGTACGGCCCAGCGCATTGTCACTGGAAATCTGCTTTACCGGCTTAAAAATTAGCGGATGGTGCGTCAGGAGCATATCTGCACCTATACGCACTGCCTCCTCCGCCGCTGCTTCATCTGGCGTGAGCGCTACCAGCACTTTATGAATCTCTTTCTGCCGGTCTCCGACCTGCAAGCCAGGATTGTCCCATTCCTCTGCGTAAGATAGCGGCGCCCACTGCTCCATTGCCTTTATGAAAGACTGACACCTAATCGACATGTAATCACCCCATTGATATCTTCCCATTTTCGTTTTAACAATTTTTCCTTTTGACGGCTCTCCTCGCTGTCACTCTGCGCCAGCTGAGCCAATATGTGCTGCGCTTTCTCCCATTCCTCATTGATATACAGGCCCAACAGCGGATGCTGGTCGGCCAACAGCTTGGGCCCCAAATAGAGTTCTACCGCCGACATGGGCTGCAAGCTGCGTCCCGGCTCTAATACCAGAATGACAGAAAACCGTTCATTTTCCCGCACCAAATCCTCTGCTGCGATATGCCAGCGATTTTTTTCCGCCCAGATGCGCACCGTCTCTGCGCCTATATTGGGCTGCAAAATGATGCGCTGCAGCCGGTCCACCACCTGAGGCGCATCATTTAAGATTTCCGCCATCAACGCGCCGCCCATCCCGGCAATGGTGACCACATTCACCTCGCCGGGAGCAATCACCTGCAGACCGTCGCCCAAGCGGGTAAGCACCTTCTCTCCTACCTGGCTGTCGGCAATATTTTTTTGTGCCACTGCCAAGGGCTGCTCATTGATATCGCAGGCAATCACCCTGTCTGCCTGCCCGCACTGCACCAGATAGCAGGGCAAAAAGCCATGATCAGTGCCAATATCTGCCACCTGCGCCCCCTGGGGAACAAACTGGGCTATGGCCTGCAAACGCTGTGATAATTTAATCATGTTCCTCTTCCTCCTCATAAACCAGCAAATCCGCCGGCTGACAATCCAACGCCTTGCAGATCTGCTCTAATGTCGAAAAGCGAATGGCTTTGGCTTTATTATTCTTCAAAATAGACAAATTAGCCGGTGTAATGCCAATGCGTTCTGCTAATTGCCCTGATGACATTTTTCGTTTTGCCAGCATCACATCCAAATTGACCACAATGGGCACACCCATCACACCTTTCTCCACCTTTTTCCTGCATTTTTTCTTCCAAGCGACCCTGCGCGCCGTCTCTCGCTGCTGCGTTTTTGGCTTTCGTTTTGACGGCCATTCTTCTTTCTAGGCCTTCATCTTTTTTAAATTGTAAGATCATTTTCATCTTTCAACACAATGGCCTCAGCCAATAGATTTTTCACCACCCGCACAAACAGGCCCAGAAACCCTACGCCTCCTGCCCCCAGTATCAAAACGGGCCACAGGCAGGCCGCCACCAAAAGAAATACCGCAGCGAAAAAACACATCCAACTCACAAGGCGCAGTGAAGCGAGATTTTCCGCGGAGAACACCTGCCCCCGTCGAAGTCTCTGCAGCAGTCTGTCCAATCCACACAAAGCCAGCAACACCGGAAGAAAAATAAAATAAAACAGTACCAGTACTGCCCGACTCTGCTGCCAAAATGGCAAAGCAACCGCAATTATAATCCATGCGAGCAAGGCCACACGAATCCAGACCGCTGTTAAAAGTAACGATTTTGAGTGATTCCACATAGGCAAGCTTCCACCTCCGGCAAATAATTTATTACTAATAATAATAGAAAATATTTTATTGTTTGTCAATTAAAATTTATCGAAAAACAATAAATTTTCTTTTATCTTAAAGGCATGCTCTATCGTGATATTTCCATACACAAATCATTTTTCAGATATATTTCCCACTCTGCCGAATATACATATAGCAGAACCAAGGAGGAGGAATCTATCATGAATCCAGAATTAATGGCGTTTCAGCAAAAATTGGACGCATATCAAGATGAGTTTTATCAGTTGTTGCGGGAATATGCCCGTATTCGTAAAATTTCGCCTCGCGTGCGGGCAGAGAGCAGCAAGGTACTGGAGCAGTATATGATTCGCGTCAATCGCATGGTAAAACAAGTCAGTCGTGAGTTCAATGATGATCTGCTGCAGGGCGTTTCCTTATTGAAAATTAAGATGATGCAGTAAGCAGTTTTTCCCGGCCGCCAAGTGTACTTTCCCCAATGGACTAAAAAACACGGCGGCCTGTTCTTATTTATCATGTTGCACCATCCTGAAACAACAAAAACAACTTCTCACTGCAAAAAATCTTTTACAGGAAATATTGTACGCTTGTAAATAACCGATACTTTGTGGTATACTACATTTGAAGATGCAATATGTTGTACAAGCTGCAATGGCAGCACGTCTTCTCTTGCATTTTTGTAGTTTACCCACTACTTAAAAACAGAAGGGAGCGCTCCTCACCTATGAGCGCTCCCTTCTGTTTTTCTCGCTTTTGTTCCTGTAAAATATTTTTCCTCTGTGCTTTAATACAAAAAAACTTAGCTGTGCTACCATTGCCATATAGTGCGGAAATTATTTATACTTAGTATAGAAGCTATTTACGTTGTGATATATTTATAATAAATGACATATCTGCGTATTTAGCACGTAAATTTCTTTTTCCATTTCATTTATTTCACTAGGAGGTTATCTCATGTCACAAGAAGAAAGCTTCAAAAAAGAATTGCGCCCCATTGACGTATGGGGATTAGCACTAGGCGCTATTGTAGGCTGGGGATGTTTTGTACTGCCCGGCAATGCTTTTCTGCCCAAAGCCGGACCGTTGGGAATGGCCATCGGCATGCTGCTCGGCGCCGGCATCGTGATTCTTATCAGTTTAAGCTATGGATACCTGATTCAAAGATTTCCTGTATCCGGCGGCGAATTTGTCTACGCAGATTCCGCTTTCGGTAAAATACACGGCTTTATCTGCGGCTGGGCGCTTATTCTAGCTTACTGGTCTCTTATTCCGTTAAATGCCACTGCTGTAGGTCTTATCAGTCGTTATCTCTTTCCCGGAATTATTCAGGTTGGGAAGCTTTATTCCATCGCTGGTTGGGATGTCTATGCCGGTGAAATCTTAATCGCCTCTTTCTTTCTCATCGCTCTTGCATATTTAAATATCAAAGGTGTAAAAGGATCAGGTATGCTGCAAACAGCTGTTTCTCTGATTTTAGTAGGTTCTATTGTTGCCGTCACTGCCATTGTTCTGTTCCAGTGCCATGACTTTGTAAATTTAACGCCAGCATTTCAAACAGACGGCGGCCGCAGTAAATTTGCCTGCATTTTTGCAGTCGTTGCTATGACGCCTTGGGCTTTCATCGGTTTCGACTGTATTCCGCAGGCCGCAGAAGAATACAGCTTTTCTCACAAAAAATCTCTATTCCTGATGATTTCTGCTGTACTTGTAGCAGCTTTGCTCTATATCTGTATCAACACCATCACCGCCATTGTGATGCCATGGCAGGATCTTCTGGCACAGGACCCCTTCTGGGCTACCGGTATGGTAATCCAGATGACCATGGGAAATGCCGGTTTATTTTTGGTCGGTCTGGCCATGCTGTGTGCAGTTATCTCCGGCATGAATGCATTTTATCTTTCTACCAGCCGTCTGCTTTACGCCATGGCTCAGGTAAATGCACTGCCTAACATCTTTGCAGAGATTGACCCCAAATATGGCACACCGAAAAAATCCATTCTGTTTGTCATGGCAATTTCCCTGATTGCACCTTGGTTTGGCCGTGAAGTATTGGGTTGGATTGTGGACATGACCTCCGTAGGTGCCTCGTTGGCCTTCACCTACACGACTGCCTCGGCTGCCAAGCTGGCATATCAGCACGGCAATCGGTTTCAGAGTGTTTTGGGTGCACTGGGCGTCGTTGCCGGTCTTTTCTTCCTTTCGTTGCTGTTGGTGCCCGGTATGCCCGGCTTCCTGTCCATCCAGTCCCGCATTGCTCTGGCAGCCTGGACCATCATGGGAATCGTGTTCTTCTTCTATATGCGTAACAAATATTTAGGCAACAAAGATGATATGGACACGATACTTCACGATAAAGGCGTAGAGGAAACTATCTGTCCGGTACTCTGTCAGGAATAAATTTAAGATTAAAAAAAGGTATCGCAATGAAAAAGCTCCCTATTTTGATTGGACATTCAATTTTGGGGAGGTCTGCATCATTCTCGATACCTTTTTGTTTTCTCTTTATCCTTCTTTAACAAAATTTCAAACCGCAACACCTCATTTTTATCTATATTTCTTTT